>Ga0105246_10000078_pt1 | contig 41051 bp, 32 predicted proteins | sample KBSM64metaG_FD_99694 | JGI IMG/M metagenome (GOLD analysis project Ga0105246, IMG submission 99694) | Miscanthus rhizosphere microbial communities from Kellogg Biological Station, Michigan, USA - KBS M6-4 metaG | ecosystem: Host-associated > Plants > Roots > Rhizosphere > Soil | place... | reverse complement strand
GGACCGCTTCCGCTTCGTGGCCCGGACCCGCGCAGCCTGATCCACCGGACATGTCCGGCCTTGGCGCCGAGGTGTGCGCATGTTACTGATATGTCCGGTCTTCGAAGCCAAAGGTGGACATGTGCGGTGGGGGCGGCAGGCCGCCGTCGGGATTTAACAACAGGGTGTTAAAAACGGAACGCCGCCGCCCTCCGGTGTCCGGAAGACGGCGGCCTTGCTATGCGCCAGCTGGCCCTAGGACGTCCAGCGCCCTAAAACGTCCAAGGCATCGCATCGTGGTTGAAGTCGCGGAACGAGCCGAACTTGCCGGCATTGAAGGCCAGGCCCTCGCCGTCCCGGTCCCGGCAGGAGACGACCTGGCCGAAGAACACCTGGTGGTCGCCGATGTCGTACTGGTGCACCACCTTGCACTCGGCCTGCGACAGCGCACCCGCCACCACCGACAGGCCGCCCTCCGTCGTGTCGAACGACCCGGCTTCGAAGCGGGCTCCGCCGCGGGTGGCGAACTGCCGTGCCACGGCTTCCTGCTTCGCGCCGAGGATGGAGATGGCGAACCTCCCGCTGGCCAGCACGGCGTCGCCGGTGCGGGTGTTGAAGTTCAGCGAGATCATCAGGATGGGCGGGTCCAGGCTGATGGAGGTGAGCGAGTTGATGGTCATGCCATACTGCTCGCCGTCGTGCTCAGTGGTCACCACGGCCACACCGGTGAGGAAGCGGCCCATGGTCCGGCGCATGGCCAGCCCGTCGGGCTCGGCGAAGACTGCTGGAGTGACCATGTCAGTTCTTTCCGTCCTGGTAGTAACGCACTTCGAACATCTTGGCTCCATTCTCGGAGATCCACGGTCCGTGTTCCATGCCTGGCGGGCGCGTGGCCCAGTCGCCGGCCTTGAAGGTCCTGCCCAGGCGCTGGTCCACGAAGGAGCCCTCGAAGATGAAGACCTCTTCCCAGAAATCGTGGGTCAGGGCGCCGTTGGGCGAGGTGTCCGTGCCCGGTTCGAACTTCAGGATCCGGGTGACGGAGTCGTTGGAGTCGTCCCGGGCCAGGATGGCCTCGGACAGGCCCTCGATGTGTGGGTTGCACGGGGTGAACTCCACCGAGGATGTGGGAGTGAATTCGAACTCCGGCTTTGCCATGGCTAGTCCTCCTCCTTGCGGCCGTCCACGTCGTAGCCGGCCAGGAACTCGTCCAGTTCGGCCACATGCTTTTCGTAGCCGTAGTTGCGGTAGGTGTAGGCGCCCCTCACCACGAACGGTGCCCCGGCGTAGAACAGCTCGTACTGCTGGTGGCGGCCGCCGAACTCGGTGCCGATGATGTCCCAGGCCAGGCGGAAGAGCTTGATGCGTTCCTCGCTGCTGACGTTCGGGGACGCGACGTACTTCTCGACGTCGGGAGCAGTCACCTCGCTCTTCATGTCAGCGACGCCGGAGGGCAGCTGAAGCACGCCTCCGCCGGCCAGGTCGCGGAGGATCTGGATGACCCGCGGGTAGGTCTCGGACTGTAGGCCCATGATGCCGTAGAGCGCACGCTTTCCCGGAACCAGCATGCCGGACTCGTCGGCTTCGGCGCTGTACTCCGCAGCGAGGAGCGCGGACTCGACCGAGGAGACCAGCGCCGCGAGTTCGCCGAGCTTTTCCTGGACGCCGGGGATCCGGTCGGTTCCGTTGACGGCGGCGATCTTGCGGGCCACGGCCGCGATGAACTGCAGCTTGACCGTCAGGCGGGTCTGCGCCTGCCAGTTGCCCAGGGCGTGGGCGCCGGTGTCGAAGAACTGGCGGCGCAGCGTGTCGATGTTCCGGTTGATGAATACGCGCTCCCACGGCACCAGCACGTCGTCGAAGATCACCAGGGCGTCGGATTCGTCGTAGCGGCTGGTGAGCGGGTAGTCGAACTCGCTCGTGGTGCTCGTGGCGTAGGGGCGGCGGCAGAGGAACTTCAGGCCCTTGGTGGCGGCCGGCAGCGCGAAGCTGATGGCGAAGTCCACGTCGTCCGGACCCAGCGGCTTGATGCAGGTGACGAACACTTCGTCGGCGATGGCGCCGCCGGTGGCAAGCATCTGCGAGCCGCGCACGATCAGGCCTTCTTCGGTCTCTCCGACCACACCCACCTGGATGTTGTCGCCCTCCCAGCCGGACGCCGTCGTCGCCCGCGAATACTGCGGCGGGATGATCGCGTAGGAGACATACAGGTCCTCCCGCAGGATGCGCTCGTAGTAGCGGGTGAGGTTGCCGGCGTAGTCACGTTCCTCGCTGGCGAAGACCTCAGGGTGCGCGCCGAAGGCGGCGAAGAAGGTGCCGACATGGTCGGGGCTGCGGCCCACCCAGCCGTGGGTGTGCTTGGCCCAGCGCTCCACGGCGAGGCGGCGGAGCTTCAGTTCCTCGGCGCTGCGCGGGATGCTGAAGACCCGGTTGGCCGTGCCACCGATTTCCTCGCTGTGGTACTGCATGCCGTTGGTCGGGTCCGCGGCGATGTCGAAGAGCTCGGCGATGGTGCGGGCCACGTTGCGGAATGCGGGGTGTTCGGCGACGTTGTCGACAACCGCGCCGTCAATCAATACCGTGCGCCCGTCGTTGAGCGTCTTGATGTACTCGTCTCCGGTCCTCATGACTGCTGTCCTTTCGTGATGATGTACGTGTGGTCGATGGTGTTTCCGTTGGGGAAGGTCAGTTCGATGCGCCATTCGCGCCCGTAGATGAACTCGCCGCCGATCACCGGCAGGGTTCCGCCGAGGCAGACGAAGTCGCCGTCGCCGATGTCGCTGCGCTCCAGGAGCAGCCCGACGACATTGGCCGGCGTGCGGAGCTTGTCCAGCGTGCCGTCCTGGTACAGGCGGCCGTCCACCCAGCTGCGGGCGCGGCACTCGTCCAGCGTGAGGCTTTCGAGTTCGGGGATCGCGACGACGGTGCCGGCCACCGGTTTGGGGCAGGCCCGCTTCGAATCGCCGATGTCGAGGGTTTCGACGTGCCGGTCCGTGTGGTCCGAGGCGATGCCAAGGTAGTAGCGGCCGCCGTGCCGGATGTAGAGCGGCTCGATTTCGCCGGAGGTCTTCTCCCCTGCGACATCCAGCGCCGCTGCCGGGCTGACCGTGACGCTTTCCACGGGGTAGAACATGGGTACGGCCGGCGGCGGTGCCACGCCGATGGCGGCGAGTTCGTCGATGTGGTGCTGGACGGCGGCGGCGTCGCGGCCGGTGTATCCGGCCACGACGGCGGTGAAGTCGGTGAGCTCGATCGTCTCACCGGTGCCCTCGACGTCGAACGCCAGCGTTCGGGTGTTTGTCTTCATGGGTGTCTTTCCTGCTCAGGGTCCAATTGTCAGCGCGGTCAGCGGGCGAGGCCCGAGTAGTCCGCGAGCCGGTCGGCGATGACCGGGAATTCGCTGCGGGTGGCCTGTACCGCGGCCGGGTCGATGCCCACACGGAGCACCTCCTCCCCGTCGCCGGCTTCCGCCAGGAGGCGGCCGGCGGGGTCCACCACGCGGCTGGTGCCGCCCAGTTCCACGCCTTCCTGCACACCTGCGGCGTTGCAGGCGAGCACAAAGACCTGGTGTTCGACGGCGCGTGCGGAGGTCAGCAGGCGCCAGTGCTCCCGGCGGGCGGCCGGCCAGGCGGCGGGAACCACCACGATTTCGGCGCCCCGGACGCTCAGCTCGGACCAGAGGCCGGGGAAGCGAAGGTCGTAGCAGGTGGTGCCGGCGATCTGCCCGAAGGGGGTGCCGGCCACGGCCAGGGAGTCGCCGGGGGTAAGCAGTTCGGCTTCGAGGGACTTGTAGCCGAAGACGTGCAGCTTGGAGTATCTGTGGGCCACGTTGCCCTGCGGGTCCACCAGCACCGAGGTGTTGCGGAGCACCGGCGCCGCGCCTTGGGCGCCGCCTTCGGCAGTGCCGGCTTCATTGGCGAGGCGTTCGACAATGCTCCCGACGTGGACATAGCTCTGCAGTTCCTTGGCCACGGCGGCGCACATCGCCACGGTGGGCCCCTCAACCGTTTCGGAAAGCTCCGGGTACTGGCTGAAGTGGAAGTAGCCGGCGCTCCACAGCTCGGGCAGGACGATGAGGTCCGCCCCGCGCTGTTCGAGCAGCAGGGCCTCCGCCCGCTCGATGCGTTGGGCCTGCGTCTCGTTGTCCGGACTGGACAACTGGACGAGAGCGATGTCCATTGGTGCTCCTAACTTCTCGGTGCTGTTCCCGGCTTTGTTTCCTGCCAGTTCAGCGTTGAATGCGTGTGGGTATGGATTTGAGGACGGTCAGAGTGGAATCCAGGTGGTTCCGGACTGCCGCAGATGCCTTCTGCGAGTCCTGGCTGCGGATGGCCTCGACGATCGCGCGGTGTTCTTCCACCACGTGGTCGCTGCGCCCGTGGCTGTCCTGGACGGCCTTCACGCCCATGCGCTGCTGCTTGAAGCGCTGGGAATCGTAGAGTTCCTCCAGAGCGGGGTTCCCGGCTGCGTGCACAATCTGCTTGTGGAAGCTGATGTCCCACTCGATGAAGGCCACGGGGTCGGCCAGGCTTTCTTCCTGGGTGTGCAGGAGCTGTTCGAGCTCCGGGCCCAGATAGCCGTTTACGGTGACCTTGCGGACCGCCCAGTCTTCGATGACCTGGCGGACCTCCATCATGCTTTCGATGTCCTGGGCGGTCAGGGCCGGAACGTAGGCACCCTTGTGCGGGACCCGGCGCAGCAAGCCCGCCGCTTCAAGCCGGAGGAGGGCTTCGCGCACCGGGGTCCGGGAGACACCGGCGGCTTCGGCAATGGCATTCTCGCTGAGGAAGGCTTCCTGGTCCCAGGGCAGGGAGGAGATCTCCTTGCGCAGCCAAAGGTAGGCCGTTTCCGGTGCCGTGGGAGCCGGCTTCTGGAAGATGCTCACGTGTTTCCTCGATTCTGAATGCCTCAACTGGTCTGGTGGCTGTCCGTGGCGGCGGGCGGGCCGCCACGGACAGTGTCTACATCATGACTGTGCCACCTTCTGGGCAGGCATGGCGTCACTCTTTTGACCGGATTCCAGGTCCAGGTCGCTGAGCTTGATGTCCTTGGTCTCCCTGGCGAAGGAGACGGACAGGATGGAGATCAGGCCCATGCCCACGAGGTAGAGGGCGATTGCCTGCCCGGTGCCGAACGCCTTGTACAGGGCCAGGGCGATGATCGGCGAGAGCGAGCCGGCGATCAGGGAGGCCACGTTGTAGGCCACCGAGGTGCCGCTGTAGCGGACCTTCGTGGGAAACAGTTCGGAGAAGAATGCCCCGATCACCGAACTGTAGGCGGCGAAGATCAGGAGTCCGCCTACAGCGGCAAGGATGATCATGCCAGGCTGCCGGGTGTCCAGCAGGGCGAAGAACGCGAAGCCCCACACCACGGTTGCCACGGAAGCACCGATCATCATTGGCTTGCGGCCGATCTTGTCGGCGAAGATAGCCAGCAGCGGAATCGCGATGACCGCCACACCCTGGCCGATCATGACGGCGGTGAGGCCGGTCTGCCGGTCCAGTTTCAGAATCTCCGTGACGTAGGTGATGAGGAAGAGGGAGTAGATGTAGAAACCGGCGTTTTCGCCCATGCGGCTGCCGGTGGCGATGAGGATCTCGCGCCAGTTGCCGCGGAAGAGTTCAGCCAGGGGCAGCTTGGCCCTCTTGGCATGCTCGGCGTCGGCCTTGGCCTGGGAGGCCTGGAACAGCGGGGTTTCCTGGACGTAGAGGCGCAGGACCAGGCCGATGACCACCAGCAGCGCGGACAGGCCGAAAGCGATCCGCCAGCCCCAGGCAAGGAATTCAGCCGGCGGCATGGTTGCCGAGAGCACTGCCAGCACGCCGGCCGCCATGAGATTGCCCAGCGGCGGGCCGACGTTCGGCCAGGAGGCCCAGAAGGCGCGCTTGCTGCTGTCATCGCTGTATTCGGAGACAAGGAGCACGGCACCGCCCCATTCGCCGCCGAGGGCGAAGCCCTGTACCAGGCGCAGGAGCAGCAGGATCAGGGGTGCTGCGATGCCAATGCTGGCGTACGGCGGGATGAAGGCTATGAGGGCAGTGGCGGCACCCATCAGGAGGAGGCTGGCCACCAGGGTTGACTTGCGGCCGTGCTTGTCCCCGAGGTGGCCAAGGACGATCGCGCCAAGGGGACGTGCGATGAAGCCTGCGGCGAAGGTGCCCAGGGCAAGCATGGTGCCGACAAAGGGATCGGCACCGGGGAAGAACAGTTTGTTGAAGACCAGTGCGGCTGCGGTGCCGTAGAGGAAGAAGTCGTACCACTCCACGGCGGTGCCGGCGAGGCTGGAGGCAGCCACGGCAGGGAGCGAGGTGTGCTTGCGCACGCCCCGGTCCTTTTCAAACACATTGCTCATTTGGGAAGTCCTCGATGTGAACGGAACAGCTCGAATTGAAGGGAACACTGCGGGGTCCCGGCGTTTGCGCACCGCTCGGGTCCATGCCGCCGGACGTCTCGGCCGCTTCCGTGATGCGTCTCACGGGAAGCTGTATAGAAACTGTAGACCACTTGTATACAGCTTGTCTACAGATAATTTTGCACGGGACATGTCCACCCCCGCCGTCGAAGATTGGGCATGCACCTGATATGTCCGACCCTCGGGGCCAACAATGGACATGGCCCACGGGAGTTGGCACCTAAACTTGCAGCATGCCCCTGTCTCCGCATGAAACCTTTACGGCCGAGTCCGCTGTCGAGCTGGCCGTCGTCGAGCGCAGCGGCTTCATCGAATCGCGGCACATCGGCTCGGCCGTGGTCTTGGCCGGAGACGGAAGCGTGGTGGAGGAACTGGGCGACGTCACCACCCCGATCTACGCCCGTTCCACCCTCAAACCGTTCCAGGCGCTGGCCTCGATGCAGTCCGGCGTGCCGCTCCGCGGCGCCCAGGTGGCCCTGGCCTGCGCCAGCCACACGGGTTCCCTGGACCACATGGACATCGTGGAGGGCATGCTCAAGGCCGCGGGCGTCCGCGAAGAGCAGTTGCAGTGTCCGGCGTCGTGGCCCCAAGATGAAACCGCCCGGAACTGGCTGGTCCGCTCCGAGCGCGGCAAGTCCAAGCTGGCGTTCAACTGCTCGGGCAAGCACGCGGCGTTTCTGTGGGCCTGCACGGAGAACGGCTGGGACACCCGCAGCTATCTGGAGCCGAACCATCCCTTGCAGCAAAGGGTCCGCGCGGCGATCGAGGAGTACAGCGGGGAATCCATCGCCCATTTGGGCATCGACGGCTGCGGCGCCCCGGTGGCGGCGCTTTCCCTGACCGGCCTGGCGCGCGCCTACTCCCGGCTCGCGAAGGCACCGCGGGACCCGAATTCCAACGCCCGCGCGGCCACCATCGCCACCTCCATGCTGGATTACCCCTGGGCTGTGCAGGGCCGGGGCGAGGCCAACACCGTGGTGATGGATGACCTGGGCGTCCTCGCCAAGGGCGGCGCCGAAGGCGTCCTCGTACTGGCAACACCGACCGGCGCCACCGTGGCCGTCAAGGTGCTGGACGGCAACTTCCGCGCCACCACCCTCGTGGGATTGACGCTGCTCGCGGTGAGCGGCGCCGTCGACGTCCCGGAGGTCTCCAGCGTGCTGGAGAAAGTGGTGGACCCGGTGCTGGGCGGCGGACAGCCTGTGGGCCGGATCCGTCTCGGCAGGGCACTGCTGTCCCTCCTCGACTGAACTCCCCCGCCGAACACAGGAAAGGCTTCGAACATGGCCGTTGCCCGCCGTCGGGTACCGCTTGAGGAAGGCCGCGCCGCCCTGGCGGCATGGCAGGAACAGGGCACGGCGGACGCCGCGCTGCCCCGTGCAACCCTTGCCACCGCGGTCCGCTACACGCTCGAAGAGCTCACCGCCCGGGCCCCCGGCAACTCCGTGGAGGTCCGGGTGCCGCCGTTCGGTGTCGCCCAGTGCGTCGAGGGTCCCCGCCACACCCGCGGCACGCCGCCGAATGTGATCGAGTGCGACGCCGCCACCTGGCTTGCGCTGGTGAGCGGCCGGCTGGCCTGGGCGGATGCCGTCGACGCCGGCCGGGTTGCCGCTTCGGGGCTGCGCGCCGACCTCTCGGAGCTGCTGCCGTTCTAGCCTGAGACGGAAAAGGCGGCCGTTCCGGATAACCGGAACGGCCGCCTCTTCCTGCTGTGGCTGCAGGCACTCAGTCCGGGGAAATCGGGGTTTCCTCGCGCTGGCTCGGCCGGCTCATCTCAAACTGCGGGATGTTGTCCGCCGTCGGGCCGCCGCGGAACTTCGGCGAAGGCTCCTGGCCCTCGCTGAGGCGCTCGAGTTCCTGCTTCTCGAAGACTTCTTCCTTGCCCAGCATGATGGCGGAGTCTTCGTTGGTGATTTCACCGCGGAAGGCGCGGACCATGACGCCGCGGTCGAACTGGCCTTCCCACTTGGCCACCACGAATGTCGCAACGCAGTTGCCCAGCAGGTTCACCACCACGCGCATGGAGTCCATGAGGCGGTCGGCACCCAGGAGGAGCGCGACGCCGGCCACCGGGAAGATGCCGAGCGCGGCCGCCGTGGCGGAGAGCGCCAGGAACGAGGAGCCGGGGACGCCGGCCATGCCCTTGGAGGTCAGGAGCAGCACGCCGAGCGCGGCCAGCTGCTGGCCGAGGTCGAGGTGGTGGCCGAAGGCCTGGGCCAGGAACAGCAGGGAAATCGACAGGTAGATCGCGGCGCCGTCGAGGTTGAAGGAGTAACCGGTGGGAACCACCAGGCCGGTGGTTGCGCGGGAGCAGCCGGCGTTGGTCAGCTTGGTCATGATGCGCGGCATCACGGCTTCGGTGGACGCGGTGCCCAGGGCGAGGAGGAATTCCTCGCGGGTGTATTTCAGGAACTGCCACAGGGGAACCCGGGCGAAGGTCCAGGCCACCACGAACAGCAGGCCGATGAAGACAATCGCAGCCCCGTAACAGGCGGCGATCAGCAGGGCGTAGGTGCCCAGCGTGTCCAGGCCGTACTGGCCGATGATGAACGCCATGGCGCCGAAGGCACCGATCGGGGCAACCTTCATGATCCAGGACATGATCTTGAAGATCAGTTCAAGCACGGTCTCCATGAGGCTGATGACAGGCATGCAGCGCTGGCGCCCGATCACCACGATCGCCGCACCGAAGAACACCGAGAAGAAGAGGACCTGGAGCAGGCTGTTGTTGGCGAAGGCGCCGATCACGCTGGTGGGGATGACATCGAGCAGGAATGAAGCCGCATCCTTCGGGACGGCGTGGCCGGTCTTGGCGTCCACGGCGTCCTGGGACAGCGTGGCCGGATCGATGTTCAGGCCCGCGCCGGGCTGGACGATGTTGCCCACTATCAAGCCGAACACGAGGGCGAAAAGCGTTGCCGCGGTGAAGTACAGGAGGGCTTTGACCCCGACCCTTCCGACCGCCTTGACGTCGCCGACCGCCGAAATTCCCGTGACGATCACGAGGAAGATCAGCGGGGCGATGATCATCTTGATGAGTTGAATGAAACCATCGCCCAACGGCCGGAGGGTGGAGCCGATGTTGGGCCAGAAATGGCCTATCAGCACACCTGCGACGACGGCGATCAGGATTTGGAAGAAGAGCGACCTGTACAGCGGCTTCTTCTTCTGCGGGGCCGAACTCGCCTTCAGCGCCGCGGAGTCTGGGATCTTCATTGATCTGAACCAATCATTAGAGAACTCCCCGGTTGCCGGGGACATTTCAAACGTATTCCAGATCACACTATTCCACAAGAGGGAATTGAATTTTCACCATACGGAATGGATGCTCGCCGATTGTGACTGAGTCTCCTCCTTGATCATTGTCGTGCCAGGCTTGTGCGCTGCGTCCAGGAACACCCGGTACCCCTGATCCGGGTCGAAACCATGGATTTCCTTGGTGTCCAGGCCTGCCATGAATTCGAGCGTCCTGTAGGTGATGACCTGTCCCGGGACGAGAATGGGGAAGCCCGGCGGATACGGGGTGACGAACCCCGCGGACACCACTTCTGCCCCGGCATCGATCCTGGCCCGAAGGTCCTCAGCCGACACGTACTCTGTTGAGCCTTCCTTGTAGCTTTCGAAGTATGCCGCCCGGAGGTCGCCGTCCGGACAGAGCGCGTCCTGTCGGTAGCGGTCCGCGAACCGGCTGAAGTCAGGCAGGGGCGGCGTTCCGCCGTCAGCGGATGCTGCAGGGACGGCGCCGGCGGCCACCGTGTCAGGTGCCACACGGCGGGTGGCGCGCGCCGGCGTCGAACTGTCCTCCTCGAACGACTCGGCGAGCTTGACGAGCACCTCGATCAGGTACGCGACTGAACTGCGGGAAGTGCCGATGTTGGTCATGAACAGCACCGTGTTGCGCGAGGTCTTATTGACCTGGATCCCGTGGCCGTCGGCGAGGTAGCGGTGGCGGAAGGTGTCGCCGTCGATCCCGGTCCGGCTGATGTCCAGGGTGAGGCGGCTGGGGTCGACCACGAACTCGTCGTGCTGCCAGGCGTCCGCGAGCGCGGCGAGACCGTCACGGTGCGGCATTGCCGGGCCAGCCTTCCGGTAAGGGGCCTCGATGAGGTCCCGCGAGGTGAGCACCCGGAAGTACTTCCTGAGCAGTGGGTGCCGGGCGACTGCCTGCGCCACACTGGTGGCGAGGTCGGCCTGGCGTTGGACGAGGCCGAACCCTTCGAGCTCCACCTGACGGCGTCCGACGTCCAGGGATGCGAGGATCTGGTAGTTCGGCGAGGTGGAGGTGTGGGTCATGTATGCCTCGCGGAAGGACTCCCGGTTGTTTTTCGCGAAGTCCTGGTCGAAGACGTGGATCATGGACCCTTGGCGGAGCGACGACAGTGTCTTATGGGTGGACTGTGTGGCGTAGACGCGGAGGCGCGCCTCGGCGGGATCCGGAACCAACCGGGTTTCCAGCCAGGCCGCATCGTCCGCGGGCTGTCCCGTCACCGGGTCCCAGAGCCGCGCCGCCTGCGCGGCGTGCCTTGCCGCGTAGGCGGGATCGTTGAACGACGCTTCGAGTGTCCGGGCCGCGGCCATGGCGGTACGGCGCCGGAAGACGGGATGCGAACGGGCGAACGCGAACCAGGCCTCGTCCCACAGGAACACCAGGTCCGGCTTAATGGCCAGGCACTCCTCCATGACGCGTTCGACGTCGTACACGATGCCGTCGAAGGTGCAGTTGGTGAGCGTGATCATCTTGACCTCGTCCAGGCGCCCTGCCCTGCGGTATTCCAGCAGCCGGGCCTTGATACTTGCCAGCGGCACCGCGCCGTAGAAGGCGTAGCGGTCCAGAGGGTAGGCGTCCAGGTAGCTGACCTGCGCCCCGGCAAGCGCGAAAGCATAGTGATGGGACTTGTGGCAGTTTCGATCCACGAGAACCACGTCGCCCGGAGCCAGGATGGATTGGTGGACGATCTTGTTGGCGGTGGATGTGCCGTTGGTGGCGAAGAAGGTCTGGTGGGATCCGAACGCCCGCGCCGCCAGCTCCTGGGCCTCCTTGAGGGAACCATGTGGCTCCAACAGGGAATCCAGCCCGCCCGAGGTCGCCGAGGTCTCGGCCATGAGCAGGTTGAGTCCGTAGAAATCTGCCATGTCGCGGATCCACGGAGAACCCACCACCGAGCCGCCCCTCGACACCGGCAGCGCATGGAACACACTGGCGGGTGTGCGGCTGTACTCCCGCAGGGCGGTGAAGAACGGCGTGCGGTAGCGTTCCGCGACGCCGGACAGGAGGGACAAATGCAGGTCGAGATGGTCCTGCTTGCGGAAGATCCTCCGGAAGCGCCGGGTCAGCGAACCAGCCAGGGTTTCGATGGACACACCTGCCGTCAGGTACACGTCCACCTCGGGGCGCAATGCCGTGAGTTGCTCCGCCAATGCCAGGATCTGTTGCAGCGGTCGTGCACCGGCCGGCGCCGCAGCAGTGTGGGCGGATAGATAGGCCCGAAGATCCCTGCCGAGCGGTTGGCTGCTCTCTGCGACAAAGCCGGGACGAAGGATGCATGCCTGGATCGTGGGGTTCAGCAGCAGTGCCACCAGGGCATCCTGGTAGCTGGGGACCACCACGAGCTGGTACGTGAACGCGTCGCCGGGCCGTCTCTGGGCCAGGAGCTCGGACTTCAGCGACTCTGCTTCCTCGGCCGTCAGGTCATCGACCACCAGCACCTCGAACCTGGGCCGTTCGTCGGCGCCGGGAGCCAGGGCGTCGTCGTCGTCTTCCCTTTCGCCCGTCCGCGCTGAGCTTTGGCCCCGCACGACCGGGGACGCGGCTCCCCCGTGGCCTGGCGCCATGGGCGCCAGGCCACGGATCAACTCCAGGCCTGCCTGGAAGTCACCGGCATCCAGGGCCGCCCGCAACTGCCCCACGGCCGTTTGCCCCGGAGCCGCCCAATAGAGTTCGACGGCGTGAAGCAGGCTGAGTGCCTGGCGCGCCTGGGCTATCAAGGCAGCGCTATTGGCCACCCGGACAGCAGCCCCGGCGTGCCCCTTGGCCAGTTGCTTAAAGGCATAGCCCAGGAACTCCCAGGAGTCTGCGCGGGAGCGCCAAGCGCTGCTCGGGGTTTCAACGTCTTTCGGGGCAGCTTCGATATTCACGATTGTTTGTTTTCCATTGTTGGTTCGGATGCGGGCAGGCGTTTCAGCTGGGCCGCAGGAGGTCAGGGACGCCGTCCAGCCTGGGCGGGACGCTCGGCGATCACCGGGAAGACGCCGGTATGGCCGCGACGTTCCTCGGCGGCGGCAAGGATTCGTTTCCGGGAACCGAACCACCCGGCCACAAGCAGCGGTGCGAGGACCAGCACGGAGGCAAGGACCCAGCGGCCCGTTTCCGAGAAGCCCATAGTGACCAGGACGAACGCCAGGAATCCGAGGGTCAGGTAGGAAGTGAAGGGTGCACCGAAGAGCCGGAACGATGGCCGCTCGACCTTGCCCTCCCGCACCCAGGACTGGAGCCTGATGTGGCACAACATGATGGTGGCCCAGCCTCCGATGATGCCGATGGCCGAGACCTCGAGCACGATTTCGAAAACCTGGGACGGAACGATTGCGTTGAGGGCTACACCCAGCAGCGTAATGACTGCCGTCAGCAGGATCCCGCCGTAGGGTACGCCGGATGCGCTGATGCGGGCGGTGAACCGTGGGGCCGAACCGTTCACCGCCATGGAGCGGAGGATGCGGCCGGTGGAGTACAAGCCCGCATTGAGGCTGGACAGGGCGGCGGTGAGGACCACGAAGTTCATCACAGAGGCGGAAACCGCACCGGCCTGCGGATCGCCCAGATGGGAGAAGAACGTGACGAACGGCGATTCGCCCGCCTTGTAGGCGGTGAAGGGCAGGAGCAGGGACAGCAGCAGCACGGAACCGACGTAGAAGATGGCGATGCGGAAGACAACGGTATTTACTGCTTTGGGCATGACCTTCTGCGGGTTGGCGGTCTCCCCGGCGGCGGTTCCGACCAGTTCGATGGCGGCATAGGCGAACACGACGCCGCTGATGGCCAGCAGCGGCGCCACCGCACCGGTGGGAAAGGCGCCGCCGTGGTCCAGGATCACTCCGAGGCCGGGAGTTCCGATGTCCGTCCGGCCGCCGAAGACGATGAAGCAAACCCCGACGACGAGGAAGATCACCAGGGCAGCCACCTTGATGAGCGCGAACCAGAACTCCATCTCGCCGAAGATTTTCACTGAGACAAGGTTCAGCGCCAGCACGACGACGAGGGCCGCCAAGGCAATCAGCCACTGCGGGATGGACTGCAAAGGCTCCCAGAACTGGCCCCAGAACTTGATGTACAGGGCGACGGCGGTAACGTCCACGATCGAGGTCATGGCCCAGTTGAGGAAGTAGAGCCAGCCGGCGGCGTACGCCATCTTCTCGCCATAGAACTCCCGGGCATAGGAAACGAACGAGCCCGACGACGGCCGGTGCAGCACCAGTTCGCCGAGCGCACGCAGGATGAGGAAAGCGAAGAAACCGCAGACGGCGTAGACCAGGATCAGCGACGGCCCGGAGCCGTTCAAGCGGCCGCCCGCCCCCATGAAGAGGCCGGTGCCAATGGCTCCGCCGATGGCGATCATTTGGATCTGCCGGGGCTTGAGGGTCTTGTGGTAGCCGGCTTCTTCGCTGGCGAAGTCCTGCGCGGCCGTGGTCCTGTCACCGACGAGTTCCCGGGCGTTTTCTACCGCATCCGCGGGGTCGAACTGTGTGGTTTTCATTCCTGGGGTCTCCTTTGACTCCATCGAATTGATACGCCCGGCCCCATTGCCCTGCGCACGGTAGACCACTCTAGGTTCCGGTTCCGAACAAAGAACTGTCCGTGCCGCTAAATTCGCGCCATGCTGGTTGTGCCGGAGAGACAAACCCACCCGGACGTACGGGGAGTAGAGTTCTTGGCCGGACAACCTCCTTAGAGAAAGAAACACGGTGGCATCCCACAAAACTGCCGAGCATGTCAAAGGCGCCATGCTCAGCGACATACTTGAAGACATCGGAGTCGACCACGGACGGCTGGTGGTCGCCCCGGCCGCGGATAACGGCACTGTTCGCGAAACAGCCATAGCGGACGCCGAGGACGACGAACCCCTCCGGCCCGGAACCTTGGTCCTGCTGATCGGGGCCCGCGGCCGCGCAGCCCTGCCGGCAGTTCGCCGGCTGCTCCCCTACCGGCCCGTAGCCATTGCGGTCAAGGGCACCGAAGGCGAGCTTGAGCCCATCGCGGAGCTGCTTCGCCCGGAAGGGGTCGGGCTGGTGGCCGTCCCTCCGGCGATGCGTTGGGACACCTTGGAGGGCATCGCCAAGGACCGCATCCAGGAACCGGCCCTCAACGAGGGGTCGGACGTCATGCATCGGGACCTCTTCGCGATCGCGGCGACGGCGGCCACGCTGGCCAACGGCCACGTCGTCATCGAGGATCCGAGCAACCGGGTCCTGGCCTACTCGCCGGCCTCGAACGAGGTCGACGAGCTGCGGCGGCTGTCTATCCTGGGGCGGAAGGGCCCGGAGCGATATCAGAAATTGCTCAAGGAGTCGGGCGTGTACAGGCACCTACAGGCGTCTGAAGAGCCCGTGCACATGGCCGCCAACCCCCAGGAAGGCCTCCGGGAACGGGTCGCCGTCGGGATCCATGCCGGGCGCCGCGTGCTGGGGTACATCTGGCTGCAGGAGGGCACCGAGCCCCTGGCCCCCAACACGGACAAGATCATGGTGGGCGCTGCCCGCCATGCCGCGATCGAATTGGTCCGGCACCGCAACGAACAGTCCCAGGCGCTGCGGCGGGACCGGATTTCCAGCCTGCTCAGCGGAACGCCGCAAATCCATTCGCAGGCCCAATCCGCCGGCATCGATCCGAGCAGGCCTGCGGCCCTGGTCCTCATCTCGGCCACGGGTGACGGCGATACGGCCCCGGGCCTGCAAATGCGGCGCGGGGAGCTGGCCAACGTGGCATCGATCCACGCCGCGGCCTACCGTCCGGGCGCGGTGGTGGGAGCCATCGGACTGGAAATAGCGATGATCCTGCCCGACCTCGATCCCGTGAAGTCACCCCCTGCGATCAACCGCCTGGTCAACATGATCGTCCGCGATGCCCGCCTGCACCTGCACTGCCAGGTACAGGCCGCCGTCGGCCCCGTCGTCGAGCGCCTTGATGAGCTGCATGGAACGCTAGGTCATGTCCGTAACGTGCTGAAAGTCCTGGAAGACACACCGTCCATCAACGTCGCTTCCTACAGCGATGTGGAGACCAAGGTGCTCACGCGCGAGCTCTTTGAGCTCCTGGGCTCCAGGACCCGGCTCCGGCACGACGGCATCACCCTGCTATGCCACCGGTATCCCGAGTTCGCTGCCACGCTCCTTGCGTACCTGGAGTTCTTCGGGGACGTGAACCGGTGCGCCGAGGAACTCGCGGTCCACCGCAACACCGTGCATTACCGGCTCCGCCGTGCCTGCGAGTTGAGCGGCATCGACCTGCAGGACCCCGACCAACGGCTGCTGGCCCACCTGCAGATCCGGCTGTGGACCCATTCCACGGCGCCGCTGAACGAAAACCTCGAGGCCCACCCCCATGATTGACCTGCAGAACCTCCTGGACGACATCGTCGGGGACATCCAGCCGTTCGTCGGCCAGGGCGCGGCAGCGGACTACATCCCTGGACTCGCGACGGTGGACACCACGCAGTTCGGCATCGCTGTCGCTACCCGCGAGGGCGAGGTCTACGCCTCAGGCGATGCCACCGTTCCGTTTTCGATCCAGAGCATCTCGAAGGTGTTTACGCTTGCACTGGTCCTGGCCGGGGACGGCGAGAGCATCTGGAAGCGCGTCTTCCGCGAGCCGTCAGGCAGCCCTTTCAATTCCCTGGTCCAGCTCGAGCACGAAGACGGGATTCCGCGCAACCCGTTCATCAACGCCGGGGCGCTGGTGGTCACGGACCGGCTGCTCACCGTCACGGACGGCTCCGCTGCGGAGGCTGTGCGTCGTTTCATGCGGGACGAAAGCGCCAACCCGGGCATCAATTCCGACGCCGAGGTGGCCGCTTCGGAAGCCCGTAACGGCCACCGCAATGCGTCCCTGGCGCATTTCCTGGCCAGCTACGGCAACCTCGAAAACACGGTGGAGGCGGTCCTCGATGCCTACATCGCCCAATGTTCCATTGCGATGAGCTGCACGGACCTCGCCCTCGCGGCCAGGTTCCTGGCCAGCAACGGCAGGCGGGCCGACGGCACGGCCTTCCTGCCGGCGTCGCAAACCAAACGGATCAACGCAGTCATGCTGACCTGCGGCACCTACGACGCTGCCGGCGAATTCGCCTACCGTGTGGGCTTGCCGGGCAAGAGTGGAGTCGGCGGCGGCATCATCGCCGTGATACCCAACAACTGCACCATCTGCGTCTGGAGTCCCGGGCTGGGCCGCTCCGGGAACTCAGTGGCCGGAGTTGCGGCGCTGGATGCCTTCACCACGCGGACGGGCTGGTCGATTTTCTGAGGCCCGGCCGGTTACGACACAGGCTCTGAACCCCGCTTAGCCGCGTCCGATGAACGGCATGCCGGCGGCGGTCACCAGCAGTGAGCCGATATTGGCCGACGGCGGCATGCCGGCCATGAGCAGCACCGCACGGGCGGCGTCCTCCACCGGGAACATGGGTTCCACGCGGCGGCTGCCGTCGGCCTGCAACGCGCCGGAGCCGACGCCGATGGTGTCCATGATTTCGGTACGCGTGTTGCCGATGTCGATCTGCCCGCAGCTGATGTTGTACGGGCGGCCGTCCAGCTCGATGCTTTTCGTCAGGCCGCTGATGGCGTGCTTGCTCACCGTGTACGCCACCGAGAGGGGCCGGGGCGAATGCGCCGAGATGGAGCCGTTGTTGATGATGCGCCCGCCCTGCGGCTCCTGTGCCTTCATGGAGCGGACCGCCTCCGCGGCGCAGAGCATGGCACCGGTGACGTTGACGGCCAGGGTGCTTTCCCAGGCGGCGAGGTCCATTTCGTCCACGCTGCCCGAGGGGCCGAAGATGCCGGCGTTGTTGAAGAGCACGTCCACCCTCCCCCAGCGCCGGCGGGTTTCCTCGAAAAGCTGCGCGACGCCGTCGGGTTGTGTCACATCACAGGGCACCACCAGCGCCCGGGGATGATCGGCGGCGGTCTCCTTGAGGGGAGCCTCCCGCCGGCCCGCCAGGGCGAGCGACCAGCCCTCGGCGAGCATCAGCCGGGCCACCGCGCGCCCGATGCCGGAACCGGCTCCGGTAACGACGGCGACGCGCGGGGTCTGTGCTTCAGTCATGGTGTTCCCTTCGTGCTGCCGCGGAGCAAGATCAGCGTACTGCGGGGGCGTCCGCCAGCAGGGGCCAGCCCACGACAGTCTTGGGCCGAGGCGCAGCGTAGGTGCGCACCTTGGACGTGGACAGGCCCAGCCGGACCAGCGACTCGGCGATGGTCACCGCGGCGGCGACGCCGTCGACCACCGGGACGCCGCAGCGCCGGCGGATCTGCTCGTCGAGGCCCGCCATGCCGCCGCAGCCGAGGACGATCACCTCGGCCTTGTCGTCGCGGACGGCGCGTTCGGCCTGCTCCACGATCGCTTCAACGGCACGGTCAGGGTGCTCCTCCAACTCCAGGACGGCCATGCCGCTGGCACGCACCGAGGCGCAGCGGGCGTCGAGCCCGGCCAGCTTCAGGCGGTCCTCGATCAGCGGAACCGCGCGGTCCAGTGTGGTGACCACGGAGTACTTGTGGCCCAGGAACATCGCGGTGCTCGCCGCGGCCTCGGTGATGTCCACGACAGGGACGTCCAGGAGTTCCTGCAGCCCTTCCCGGCCGTGCTCGCCGTATCCGGCCTGGACAACGGCGTCGTAGGGTTCCGGGTAGCTGAGAACCTTGTCCATGACGGCGATCGCCGCGAGGTAGCTTTCGAAGTTGCCTTCGCAGGAGTCGGCGCCGAAGCGGGGAGTCAGCCCCACGATTTCGGTGCCCGGGGCTGCGGCGGCCGCTGCCTGGGCGGCGATGGAGTCAGTCATGGACTGGGTGGTGTTGACGTTGGCGACAAGGATGCGCATGGTTTCCTCCTGGATTCCCGGCGAGGCTTAGTGGGTGCTGGCGACGGCGATCGGCTCGCCGGAGACGTCGTCGTGCTTCTGCTTGCGGTCCGCCACCAGATAGTACGCAATGGCGGCCACGCCCGCTCCGAAGAACCAGGCAAACGGTGCCACTGCCTCCAGCGTCGGGACGAAGGCAATCAGGATTGCGACGGCTGCCGCCGGGACCATCGCGGTGATTGCCCTGGGGTTCACGCCCTTCTTGTAGAAGTAGGCACTGCCCGGCGCCTCGCTGTAAAGCGCCGGGACATCGACCTTGCCGCGGCGGAGCAGCCAGTAGTCGGCCATGACCACGCCGAACAGCGGGCCGAGGAGGGCGCCGAGGCCGCCTAGGAAGTACACGATCACCAGCGGGTTGTTGTAAAGGTTCCACGGCAGGATGACCAGGCCGATGGTGCCGCTGACCCAGGCCGCCTTGCGGAAGTTCAGGTGCTTGGGGAAGAGGTTGGTCAGTGCGTAGACCGGGGCCACGAAGTTGGCCATCAGGTTCACTGCGATGGTGAGGATCAGGACGGCGAGGCAGGCAAGGACCAGCAGGAAGGTGTTGGGGATGCTTTCGATGATCTGCGAGGGGCTCTCGATGACGGTGCCGTTGATCTTGTACTGGCCGCCGGCCAGGATCACCACGATGGCGCCGAAGACGAGCATGTTGATCGGGATGCCCCAGAAGTTGCCGCGGACGATCGACTGCTTGCTGACCGAGGAGCGGGTGAAGTCGCAGAAGTTCAGCACGAAGGTGCCGTAGATGGAGACCCAGAGGGCGCCGCCGGCGAAAATGGTGCGCCACATCTCGGCGCCTTCGAGGCCCTTGATGCCGGTCCACTGGATGGAACCGTGCGCTTCGAAGAAGACCCAGGCCGCCAGGAGCACCATGGTGACGAGGATGACGGGGCCGGCGAAGGCCTCGTACTTACGGATCATTTCCATGCCAAAGCTGACAATGACGAGCTGGATGATCCAGAGCGACACGAAGGTGAGCCAGCCGAGTGTGGACAGTCCCAGGATCGAGTTGCCGTCCAGTTCCTTCAGGCCCGGGAACATGGCGACGAGCATGACACGGAACACCACGGAAGCCAGGAAGGTCTGGATGCCGAACCAGGCGACCGCCACGGCTCCGCGGATGAGGCTGGCAAGCTGTGCGCCGCGGATGCCGAAGCTGATGCGGCTCATCACCGGGAACGGCACGCCGGTCTTGTGGCCCATGAACCCGGAGAAGTTCAGGAGTGCGAAGAGCAGTGCAGCGCCGATGCCCAGGGCCACCAGGATCTGCCAGCCGCCAAGGCCGAGGGAGAAGAGCCCGACAGCGAAGGCGTAGTTGCCAAGGCTGTGGACGTCGTTGGCCCAGAGGGTGAAGATGCTGTAGCTGGTCCAGCGCCGCCCCTGTTTCTTGGTGGGGGCCAGGTCCAGGTTGTACAGGGTGGGGCTGATGGAACGGCCCACCGCAGCGGAGGCAACCTCGCAAAGAGCTTCGTTGGCCGCATGATGGGTGGAACTTTTGGGCAGTGCCTGTTCCGGAGCCGATGTGTTGCCGACCGGGGAAGTCGAATTCATCGTGGGTCTCGCCTTCTAACGTTGCTTCACGGAAGTTCCGCCACGGCTGAATCGCTCTTCGATGAGCATTTCCACATAGCGGAATGAGATTATTGAATGGTGAAATAACGATATGACCCGGGTCACCCTTTGGTCAAGATGGACCAGGCCGTACCCCGGTCACAATCCGGCGTCCGGAGGGTATGGTTTGCCTCATGTCCGCTTCTGTCCTGCCTGCCACCAGCGGCGTCCTGCTCGCTGCGGGCGCCGGAACCCGGCTCGGTCTCGGGCCCAAGGCACTGCTGCCGTTCCGGGACCGCACGCTCGTGGAAGTGCTGGCCGATGTGCTCCGGGAGGGCGGCTGTTCCGAAGTCGTCGTCGTCCTTGGCGCCGAAGCGGAGAAGGTGGCCGCACTACCCGGGCTTTCCAGGCACCGGACAGTTGAGAACCCGCGGTGGCACGAGGGCATGGGCGGGTCCTTCCGCACCGGAATCGCCGGGGCTGCCGCCGGAAACAACGTGCTGCTTGCCCTGGTGGACCAGCCCGGACTCAACAGCGAAACCGTGGCGCGGCTGCTCCGCAAGCACCGACCGGACCGCATCACCGCCGCCGCCTACCCCGACCTGTCCGGCGCCCTCCGCCGGGGCCACCCCCTGGTGATCGACGCCGCGTTACGGGAGGACGCCGCAGAGTCGGCGGCGGGCGACGCCGGAGCCCGGCATTTCCTCAAGGCCCACCCCGGCCTGGTGGACCTCGTGGATTGCGGCGATATCGCCGACGGCGGGGACGTGGACACCAAGGCGAACCTGCATCTGCTGGGCTGAGCTCCGCCCGACCCCGCTCCCTCCCCGCCCTTCCCCAAGTAACTCGCAGTTGTTGTCGTTTTGGGCGCCCAAAACGACAACAACTGCCAGTCAGTTGGGCTTGTGGCCACGATGCCTGTGGATAACCCGGCAATGAGCCCCGAAACCTGCGAGCATGCGGGCATGAAGATCCCGAAGCCTTTGCCGGAGCCGATGGGAGGGGCCCCGTTCACTGTCCAGGAGGCGCTCGACGCCGGAGTGACACGGCGGCGGTTAAGGCACCGTGCGTTGGACTCACCGAGCCGCGGCATTCGGCGCCCTGAACTGGCGACGGTCACGGCGCTGTCGGATCAGGTGCGCCCGTTCACCGTCGTTACGGAGTTTTCGGCGGCGTCCCACGCGACGGCCTTTGTGCTCTGGGAGTTCCCGGGCTTCCACCCGGATGCCGATAGTCGTGCGGTCCACATATCCCGGCCGGACACGATGGCCATTCCCCGCCGCAAAGGGGTAGTGGGCCACGTGGGGCAGTTTTTTGAGGACGAAATCACGTGGGCCGAGGGCCTGCTCATCACGAGCCGCGCGCGTACATGGCTCGACTGCGCCCGAAGGATGAGCATCGACGAAATCACCGTCGTGGCAGATCATCTGCTCCGCCGGCCAAGGCCTGAATTCGAGGGGCGAAGCGAACCCTACGCGACCCCTGACGAACTGGCGGACATGCTTGACCGGCACAAGGGAACACCCGGTATCCGGAAGGCGCGGCTCGCCTTGGAGCAAGCCCGGATCGGCTCAGACTCTGCGCAGGAAACCAGGCTCAGGCTGGCACTTGAGCGGGCGGGGCTGCCGGCCCCCGGACTGAACGTTCCGACGGAACTCTCTTCCGGCGTCGTCCGGGAACCCGATTTGTCTTACGCGGAGTATCGCGTCGGGGTCGAATACGAGGGCGACGGCCATTCGGAAGCTGCGCAGATCGTGCGGGATATCGCCCGCGAGGAGGACTTCGCCCGCGCCGGCTGGAGACTTGTGCGGATCTCAAGACGGCATATGAGGAACGGGGCACGTTCCGCCGTCGTAAAGGTCCGCAGCGCGCTCATCGATAGCGGCTGGTCCCCCAAGTAACTCGCAGTTGTTGTCGTTTTGGGCGCCCAAAACGACAACAACTGCGAGTCAGTTGGGCTGGCTCCCTTAGACGCCGACCTCTTCCCGGGCCTTCTCCTTCAACCCCAGGTAGATCTTGTCCCGGGCGATCGGCAGTTCGGCGAAGCGCACCCCCGTGGCGTTGCGGATGGCGTTCGCGAGCGCCGGGGCCACCGGGTTGAAGGGGCTTTCGCTCATCGACTTCGCACCCAGCGGGCCGAGTTCGTCGTTCGTCGAGGCGAAGTAGACCTCGCTGCGCGGCACGTCCGCGAAGGAGGGGATGTGGTACTGCCGCAGGATGTCAGTGGTGACGCGGCCGGCGTCGTCCACTTTCACTTCCTCGTACAGCGCAACGCCGATCGCCTGCGCGATCCCGCCCTCGATCTGCCCGCGGCACTGCCGGGGATTGACCACAACGCCGGCGTCGGCGGCCTGCACGCTCTGCAGGATCCGCAGCTCCCCGGTCCCGGTGTTCACGGCCACCCGGAAGCCGTGGACGTTGAACGCGACCGAACGCGGGGTGCCGCCCCAGCGGCCCTCGGCGGAAAGTTCGACGCCGGCCCGGTGCGCCGCGCGGTACACCTCCCCCAGCGGCAGGCTGCGTCCGCCGCATACGACGGCGCCGCCGTCGAGCACGCAGTCCGCTTCCGGGACGTCGCTCAGCGTAGACGCCACGGTCCGGATCCGGCGGGCCAGTTCCTGGGCGGCGAGCAGGGTCGCCTGCCCGGCCACCACGGTGCCGGCGGAACCGAAGGCACCGGTGTCGTGCTCCACGAGGTCGGTATCGGACTGCCGCACCGCCACTTCCGTGGCCCGGGTACCCAGCGCCGTCGCCACGAGCTGGGCGTGAACCGTGGTGGTGCCATTGCCGAACTCCGCGGTCCCGACGGCGGCGTCGTACGTGCCGTCCGGCAGCAGGCGCAGGCGGGTGTGGGCGTAGTGGCCGCGCGGCGGGACGGTGTCGATCATGGACAACGCGGAACCGGTGCCGGTGACCCATTCCGGGCCAAGATCGTCGAGGCCGGCATTCCGGTAACGTTCTCCCCCGCGCTCGAGCGCATCCCGCACCAGCTGGATGCATTGTTCCAGGCCGTAGCTGCCGTAGTGCACATCCTCTTCCGGCTCCGGCTGGATGGAGAGCATGTCGTCGCCGGGACGGACCATGTTCCTAAGCCGGAAGTCCAGCGGGTCCATGCCGATGCCCTCGGCGAGCTCATCGATGGCGGATTCGATCGCGAAGATCACCTGGCTCAGCCCGTAGCCGCGGAAGGCACCGGCCGGAACCGTATTGGTGTACACGGCCCGCGCGTCCACCTTCTTGTTGGCGCACTTGTACACCGCGAGGGATTCGCCGCAGCCGTGGAACATGACTCCGGGGGCGTGGTTTCCGTAGGCGCCGGTGTTGGTGACCACGTCCAGTTGCAGCGCGGTGAGCAGGCCCTCCCTGTTGGCCCCGGCCTTGAGCTTGATGGTGAAGGGGTGGCGCGTGGTGGTGGCGGTGAACTGTTCGGTACGGGTGAATTCCACCTGCACGGGGCGGCGCAGCTTCAGCGCGGCGAGGGCCACGAGGTCTTCGGTGAGCACTTCCTGCTTGCTGCCGAACCCTCCGCCCACCCGGCCGGCGACCACCCGGACGCGGTCCTCCGGCAGCTCGAAGACCCGGGCCAGGGTCCGTTTGACAAGGAACGGCACCTGGCTGGAACTGCGGACCACCAGCCGGTCCTCGTCGTCGAGCCACGCGATCGAGGAATGCGTTTCCATGGCTACGTGCTGCACGCGCTGGGTGCGGTAGGTCTTCTCGTGGATGACGTCGGCGGCAGCGAAGCCCGCGGCCATGTCGCCCAGTTCGGAGTGGACCTCGGCCACCACGTTCTCCAGGGGCCGGGAGATCCGGCTCGCTTCGCCGTCCTTCTCGCCATGGACGGCAGGAGCGCCGGGTTTCAGGGCGTCGGCCGGGGTGAAGACGGCGTCCAGCAATTCGTATTCGACCTCGACGGCGCGTGCCCCCGCTTCCGCCGCGGCCACCGAGTCGGCGACGACGGCGGCCACCCGCTGCCCGATGAAGCGCACCACGTCGTCCAGCACCCGGGTGTCGTCGGGGTCGTCCGTGTAGAGCTCGTGCTGCGCGGTGGAGAACAGCTGCGCCGGGGCGTCCTCGTGGGTGAAGACGGCCACCACGCCGGGAACCCGCAGCGCCGCCGCGGTGTCGATGGACACGATCCGGGCATGGGCGTGCGGCGAGCGCAGCAGCTTCAGGTGCAGCAGGCCGGGCAGCTGCTCCGGCGGAACGTCGAGCGTGTAGCGGGCGGTGCCGGTGACGACGGCGTGCCCCGCCGGGGCGGGAACGTTATCGCCGAGCTGACCCGAACCCTGCTGGCCGGAACGCTCGCCGCTGTGCCCGCCCGTGCCGCAGACTGCGTCGGCAATGGAGCGGTAGCCGGTGCAGCGGCAGAGGTTGCCCTTGAGGCTGCGCGGCAGGTTGGCCTTCTGCTCCTCGTCGAAGGTGGCGGCGGTCATCATCATGCCCGCCGTGCAGAAACCGCACTGGAAGCCCTGGTTTTCCAGGAACTGCTCCTGCACGGGATGCAACTCCCCCTCGGCGCAGCCCGCGGACGCCGGCAGGCCCTCGATGGTGGTCACCGAGTGCCCCTCGGCGCGCACCGCGGGGTAGATGCAGCTGTGCACGGGGGTGCCGTCCACGTGGACGGTGCAGGCGCCGCAGTCGCCGCCGTCGCAGCCTTTCTTGACCCCGAGGTTTCCCTGTTCGCGCAGGAAGGTCCGCAGGCACTGGCCCGGGCGTGGCGACTCCGCGGCGGGGGTTCCGTTGATTTCAATTGCCATTCGGGGCCTCCTTCGTGGGGGCGGGGGTCTGGGCAGCGGAAGGTTGCGCGGAGGTGGCATGCGGTTGTCCGGCGGGGCTCCAGAAGTCGCCCGACACCCGGATTCCTTCGCCCAGGAGTTCGGCGCGGATTTCCTCCGCCAGGCGGAACGTCATGTCGCGGCGCCAGGCGGGCAGGCCGTGGATGTCGTCGTGGTACAGCTCCGCCGGAATCGAGTGTTCGACGGCGGCGGCCAGCTGCTGCGCGTCCGGCAGCTCCGCCGCGGCGAAGCGCAGCTGCACCGGGCGTTTGGTGGCGGCCGTGACCGTCAGGACCAGTCCGCCGTCGGGATCCAGACGTCCGGTCAGCAGCACGCCGGAGCGGCCGAGGTTGCTCAGCGAGAGCCGCCGGAACGCCACTTTGGCGGACAGAGCGGACGCCGGGAGGAAGATGCTGCGCAGCAGCTCGCCGGGGGCCAGGCCGTTGCTGGCGTCGCCGGTGACGAAGTCCGCCACCGGGACGGTGCGGGAGCTGCCGCCGGGGCCGAGGATGGTGGCGGTGGCGTCGAGCCCGGCGCACAGGGAGATCATGGGCCCGGCCGGCAGCGAGGTGCAGATGTTGCCGCCCACGGTGGACATGTTCCACACCTTGAAGGAGGCCACAAAGGAGTCGCAGCACGGCCGCACAAGGTCCAGCCCGGACCAGCCGCGCCCGGCTACGGAAGCGGATTCCGGAAGGGCATAGAGCTCCGCGACCGTGCAGGTGGCGGCAAGTTCGATGCCGGCATCGCTCACGGAGACGGGGGTCCAGCCGGCCTGGCCGAGGTCCAGCAGGCGCCGCAGCGGCCCGCCGTCGGAGACGGAACGGCCGAAGGCGAAGCTGCCGTACGAGAACAGGACCGTTCCGCCTGCCAGCCAGGCGTCGCCGTCGCGCCATTCGGCCGGGTCGGTGGTGGGCACCACCGCCTCGATGGTGTTCATGTCCATGGTTCTGCCTTTCGGGCCGTGCTAGCTGAAGCCGTGATTGGTGACGTTGTTGCGTGGATGGGGCCGCTGCGGTCCCTGAGGGGCGCGGCTGAGGCGTCGCCCCGGGACGCGATGATTTCCGCCGTGACTGACACCGCAACTTCGGCGGGGGTGACCGCGCCCAGGTCCAGGCCGATCGGGGAATGGAGCCGTTGCAGGGCCTCGGCCGTGGTGCCTTCGGCCAGGAGCGAGTCCACACGCTGGCGGTGGCTGCGCCGCGATCCCATGGCCCCCACATAGGCGAGGTTCAGGTCCAGGGCGGTGCGCAGGAGCGGGATGTCGAACTTGGGATCGTGGCTGAGCACGCACACCACGGTGCGTGGGTCGATCCGGCCGGCGGCGGCCTCGGCGGCGAGGTAACGGTGCGGCCAGGCAGTGGCCAGTTGGTCGGCGGCACGGAAGCGTTCCTGGCCGGTGAACGCCGGCCGGGCATCGCACAAGGTCACGTGGTAGCCGAGCAACTTCCCGGCCGGGACCAGGGCCGCACCGAAGTCATTGGCGCCGAAGACCAGCATGCGCGGGGCGGGCAGCCGGCTTTCGACGAAGAGGGTGACGGGCTCGGTGTCCGGATCACAGCCCCCGGGCGATTCGAGGCGCACCAGCCCGGCGCGTCCGCCGCGCAGCAGCGGTTCGAGCTGGGCGGCCGCTGCGCCGAGCACCACGGGATCGTTTCCCAACAGGCGCGCCAGTTCCTCCGAAGCTACGGCGCGGAAGGCCGAAGGATCGTCGACGACGACGGCGCCCGGGGCGTCGAGCCTGCGGATGAGCGCCAGCCCGGTGCCTGCGTCCCTGCCGGCCAGCGCGCTTAGCCCTGCGAGTGCGGCCGGGTCGGCCGGCTGGATGTGGACTTCCAGTTCGCCGCCGCAGCTGAGCCCGGCGGCGAAGGCGTCCTCGGCGCTGTAGCCGAACAGCTCAAAGCGGCTGCCGCCGTCGCGCATCGATTCAAGGGCCGCCTCGACGACGGCGCCTTCGACGCAGCCGCCGGACAGGCTGCCCAGGACCTCGCCGTGTTCGGAAACCAGCATCGAGGTGCCCGTAGGCCGGGGAACGGAACCGCCGCAGGCCACGATGGTGGCGACGGCGCAGCGCTGGCCGCTCAGGGCGGGCTGCCAGCTGCCAAGGGTCGGCATCAGATCCAGCATGGAGAACACTTCCTTTACCGTGACGTTCCGGGCGGGAGGCCCCGCCCGGAACGGTTCGCGATCCTGCCCCTAGTCTTGTTCTTCCCCCCGGTTCTGGGAAGGAGGCGGGGCAGGGCAGGCCCCGCGCCGGCTAGACGCCGAGCAGGGTGTTGATGGGGCCGCGCGCAAAGTAGACCAGGAAGCCCACGGTGACCACCCACATGAGCGGATGGACCTTCCGGGCCCGGCCGGAGGCGGCGCTCACAACGGCGTAGGAGACGAATCCGACGCCGATGCCGTTGGCGATCGAGTAGCTCAGCGGCATGGTGACAATGGTCAGGAAGGAGGGCAGCGCCACCGAGAACTTGGTGAAGTTGATCTCCCGGATCTGGGCCATCATCATCGCGCCGACCACCACGAGGGCCGCGGCGGCAACCTCGATGGGGACTACGGAGGTCAGCGGGGTGAAGAACATCGAACCCAGGAACAGCACGCCGGTGACCACCGAGGCCAGGCCCGTGCGGGCGCCTTCGCCGATGCCTGCGGCGGAATCGATGTACACCGTGTTGGACGAACCGGAGGTGGCCCCGCCCATCACGGCCCCCATGCCTTCGACGATGAAGGCCGACTTCAGCCGGGGGAACGTGCCGTCCTTGTACGCCACGCCGGAGCTCTTGGCCAGGCCCGTCATGGTGCCCATGGCGTCGAAGAAGTTGGTGAACACGAGGGTGAACACCAGCATGGTCGCCGCCAAGCCACCGATCCGTGCGAAGGAGCCGAAGAGATCGAACTGGCCCACGAGGCCCAGGTCCGGAAGGGCCACCAGTTGCCCGGAGAGCACCGGGGTGTTCAGGTGCCAGCCGCCGGGGTTGTCCTTGCCGCCGGGGCCGATGTGCATGACGGCTTCCACGACGGCGGCCAGCACCGTGGTGGCCACGATCCCGATCAGCAGCCCGCCCTGGATCTTGCGCGCCACCAGGATGCCCATGACCAGCAGGCCCGCGATGAACACCAGCGTGGGAATGGTGCTGATGGATCCGTCGGTGCCCAGCTGCACCGGCGGTCCACCGGCTGTGCGCTGGATGAAGCCGGAGTCCACGAAGCCGATGAAGGCGATGAAGAGCCCGATGCCCACCGTGATGGCGGCCTTGAGTTCCTTCGGCACGGCCTTGAAAATCGCGGTCCGTGCCCCGGTGATGCCGAAGAGCACGATCAGGATGCCGTTGATGACCACCAGGCCCATGGCTTCGGGCCAGGTCACCTCGTGGATCACGGCCACAGCCAGGAAGGAGTTGATGCCCAGGCCCGCGGCGAGGCCGAACGGGAGGTTCGCGATGAGCCCGAAGACAATGGTCATGACGCCGGCCGTGAGCCCGGTGACGGCACCCACCTGTACTGCAGGCAGCCAGCCACCGGCGACGTCGGCGGGGGCGTTTGCTGCCGAGAACCCGCCCAGGATCAGGGGGTTGAGGATGACGATGTAGGCCATCGTGAAGAAGGTGACCACGCCGCCGCGGAACTCGCGGGCCAGCGTGGAGCCACGCTTGGTGATCTGGAAGAAGGCATCCAGGAAGGAGGTGGGCGGCGCCGGGTTGGGGACCGGCGTCGGGTTGGCCGCCTTGGCGGCTTTCTTGGCGGCCTTGGCAGCCGCTTGCTTTTCCGCGGAGTTGTCCAGGATTGTCATTTCAGACACCGGGTCCTAGTAGTCGATCCTGGAATCGAGGGTGTTCCAGGTATTGAACGGCTGGAGGATATCCGGGGCGCCCTGGGCGAGGTCGAGTTTCCGGACCGGCATGAGCTGGTCACGGTCATCGTTCTCGAAGTACTCGTAGAAGACGGCGTCGTCGAAACCGACGGAGGCAGCATCGTGCCGGTCCGCAGCGAACACGACGTTCCCGATGCGTGCCCAGAGGGCCGAGGCCAGGCACATGGGGCATGGTTCGCAGCTGGTGTAGAGGGTGGCGCCGCTGAGATCGAAGGTTCCGAGCTCGCGGCAGGCGTTGCGGATGGCGGTGACTTCAGCGTGGGCCGTGGGATCGTTGCTGGCGGTGACGCGGTTGACGCCTTCGAAGGCCCTGCCGTCCGCGGTGACGATGACGGCGCCGAAGGGCCCGCCGCTGTTCAGGACGTTGGCAGTTGCCAATTCGATGGAGGTGGCCAGGAACTTTTCGGCCGTGACGGTTGTACTCATTGTGCGACTTCCTTTTGCTGAGGAAGCGCTGGTGACCGGGAAACACCTTGGGGGACAGAACTGTGCTGCGGTTACCAGGCTTCAGCATTTGCGATGAAGGTTGAGTTGCGCCTGGTAGATAGCTTCCCGGGATCCGGGTGCCCGCCTTTGGCAGTTAGAGATTAGCACCGCCTTGTGAGCCGCGCCATAGGTTTCTGGAAATTTAATTTCGTCATGTGAAATCTGTGTTTCGTGGGGTTCACGACCGGCCACATTGACCCCGATCGCAGCCGACCGTACGCTGGCGCCATACCTGGATCAGCAGACAGGGCCTAACTGAGCTGGCTAGCATTCCGCAAACAGCCAAAGGAGGCCCTCATGGCCAATGTCCCGCCCGGAATCCCTGCTCCCTCCGGAGCTGCCGCAACCGGCGCCCCTGCCGCGCCCAGGCTTTGGATCAAGAATCCCCTCGCCGCGTTCACCGCGAACGGCCTCGACGCCGGCGGCGGGCTGGTGGTCAGCGAAGGAAGAATCGCCGAGCTCGTGCCCGCCGGCGGGCAGCCGTCCGCTCCGTGCGATGAGGCCTTCGACGCCGGCCGGCACGTCCTGCTGCCGGGCCTGGTCAACACGCACCACCACTTCTACCAGACCCTCACTCGCGCCTGGGGGCCGGTGGCCAACGCGCCCCTGTTCCCCTGGCTGCAGAACCTCTACCCCGTCTGGGCGCGGCTGACCCCCGAATGCCTGGAACCCGCCGTCGAGGTGGCCCTTGCCGAGCTGCTGCTCTCCGGCTGCACCACCTCGGCGGACCACCACTACCTGTTCCCGGCCGGCGTGCAGGACGCCATCGACATCGAAGCCGCCGTGGTGCGGCGGATGGGCATGCGGGCAACCCTCACCCGCGGTTCCATGACCCTGGGCGAGGACGACGGCGGGCTGCCGCCGCGGTCCACCGTCCAGCGCCCGGACGCGATCCTGGCCGACAGCGAACGGCTGATCCGCGAATACCACGAGCCCGGGGAGGGCGCCGTGATCCAGATTGCGCTGGCTCCGTGTTCGCCGTTCTCGGTCACCAAGGAGATCATGGTCGAGAGCGCGGCCCTGGCCGAGAAGGGCGGCGTCCGCCTGCACACGCATCTGGCCGAGACCCTCGATGAGGAGGACTTCTGCCGTGAGATGTTCGGCCTGCGCACCGTGGACTACCTGGAGAGCGTCGGCTGGCTGGGCAGCCGCACCTGGCTGGGCCACGGCATCCATTTCGACGACGGCGAGATCGCCCGGCTGGGAGCCGCGGGCACCGCCGTCGCGCACTGCCCGACGTCGAACATGCGGCTCGCGTCCGGCACCGCACGTGTGCTGGAACTCGAGGACGCCGGGGTCCCGGTGGGCTTGGGCGTGGACGGATCGGCCTCCAACGACGCCTCGAACATGATCCTCGAGGCCAGGCAGGCACTGTACCTGCAGCGGCTGCGCTACGGCGCGGACGTTCCGGTGGAGCGGGCCCTCGGGTGGGCGACGCGGGGATCGGCGGCAGTGCTGGGCCGCTCGGACATCGGGCAGCTGGCGCCGGGGCTGCAGGCGGACCTGGCCATGTTCACACTGGACGAACTGCGGTTCTCCGGCAGCCATGATCCGGTAGCCGCACTGCTGCTGTGCGGCGCGGACCGGGCCGACCGCGTGATGGTGGGCGGCAGGTGGCGGGTGATTGACGGCGCTATACCGGAGCTGGACGTACCTGAGCTGATGGCAAGGCACTCAGCGGCGGCGCGGAAGCTCATTGCCGGCTAGGGTGTGACTCCGAAAGCGGTGAGCCAGATGATGCTTCAGCGCAGACGAGCCACTGCGGCCAGGTTTCCCTTGGCCCGATAGCAGCGCGCAGCTTCCGCAAGAGCGGCGTCACCCCTGGCACGGTCGCCGCGGGCGGAGCATACGCCGGCCACGGTACGGTGCACGTCGCCGCGCAGGTTCGGCATCTCGGCCGGCGCCCAGCGAAGTGCCTCGAGGGCAAGGTCAAGTGCCCTGTCCGGGTCTCTCGAGGCCGCGACCATCGCGGACGCCGCTGCCGAGAGGGCCTGTGCCTCGACACCCTCGGCAGGTGCGGTCGCGGTTGCCAGTGCGGCCAGCTCGGCAGCCTCGTCGAGGCGCCCCATCTCGTGCAGTAGCAGCGAGAGCCGGGCAGCAGCTGCCGGCAGGTTTTCCCGCTCGCCGGTACGTCTGGCATTGTCGAGCCAGGTCCGCAGGGCCGCCTCGGCGGTGTGGAGGTTGCCGGCGAGGAGCTCGGCCGCTCCGCGGGCCGCGGCCACGAACATGAGGAGGCGCGGCGCGTGCAGGGTTTCCTGCACAGCCCGCTGGGCTCGGTCGAGCAGCTCCCGGCCCTCGTCGAAGCGGCGCTCCATTGCGCGCAGGACGCCCGCGTGGATCAGCAATCCGGGGTGCTCAATACCCGGCAGAGCGATGGCCTCGATCTCGGACAGGCACTGGCGAGCCGGTACCGGACCGTTGGCGAGCACCTCTGCGAGCATCCAGCGGTTCGCCATTTGTTCCCGAATGCTGTCCGCCCGGTCTGCGAGCTCGATATTAGCCCGGAAAGCCCGCTCCGCCTCGATGAGGCGGCCCTGCCTCACCTGGACACAGGCTTCCAGAAAGACCGCGCGGCAGCGGCCGCCGTCGTCGTCGCGTGCGGAAAAAAATGACTCCGCCTCGGCGGCTTCCCGCTCGATCGACGACAACGGCACCGGATCCGGACCGACGATGAACTGGATGCGGGCGTGCTCGAGCCGGGCCGCCCGTGCGGCAGCCTCGTCGCCCGCGTCGGCGGCACGCTGGGCCAACTCGAGCAGAAGCTGCTGTGCCTCTGCGAACCGGCCGAGCACGAGATCGACCTCGGCGAGGCCCTGGGTGAGCGTCGCACGCGCAGAGTCGTCGCTGGCCATCATTGCCCGCGCCCGGGACAGGAGGTTCTGGGCCGCGGTCTGATCGGATCTGGCGACGGCGCGTTCTCCTGCGCGGGAAAGGTGCGCAACCGCCTGGGCCGCCAGGGCATCGTCGCCGGCGCCGATGGTTCGAAGGCTGAGTACCGCCTGCTCCAGGTGGTAGCCCACGATCTCGTCGAGCTCGGGTGGCTGCTGCGGCGCCTCGTCCACGAGCCATTCGGCGTAGCGTCGATGCAGCGCGGCGCGGTCCGGGTGCGTCATGGAGCGGTAGGCCGCGAGGCGGATAAGCACGTGTCCGAAGCGGACCACGCTATTGTTCCCGCTCGTCAACAGGCGCCGGCGCTCGAGAGTGGAGAGATGCCGCTCGACGTAGGCCTTAGCGCCGTCCGGTAACAGCGCCGCCAGCGCGTCGCGACTACAGTCGTCACCGACCACCGCCGCGACTCTTAGCAGGTCCCGCTCGCCGGGACCGAGCCGGTCCAGACGCGCCGCGAGGAGAGCCCGGAGTGACGCCGGGAGTGCGTCAAGGTCCGCCTCCTCCTGCGCCGCGAGGAGTTGTTCGGCGAACAGCGGATTCCCGCGGGCGCGGTCGACTATGGCCGTGACGGCCTCATCGTCGATCCCGGGTGCGCGGCCCCGCAGCAACACCGCCACGTCATCGGCGGGAAGCGGCTCAAGAAATAGCGCGTCGGTCCACTCGGGGCGTTGGTCCAGCAGTTCGGGGCGCCCGAGACAGAGCACGAACAGCCGGCCTTTCCCGGAGCCGACGGCCTGGTCGATCAGGTCGAGCAGTGTCGGCTCGGCCCAGTGCAGGTCGTCGAGCACCAGCAGGAGGGGTTGCCTGGCGGAGAGTGCATCCAGCAGCCGCACCGTTGCACGCAACATGGCGGGCACATTGTCCGTACCTGCGGCCAGACCCAGACCGGTGGCCACTACCGCGGAGTCCTCTGGCACAAGCTCGGCCAGCGCCGGCCACCCACGGTCGCCGGCCGCGTCGAGGAGAGCCTCGCGGAGCGGCAGGAACGTGATGCCTTCGCCGTACGACGCACAGCGCCCCCAGGCGACCAAGGCTCTGCCATTGACGCTGTCGGCGAAGGCTGCGGCGAGCCGGGTCTTGCCGACGCCGGCCTCGCCCACCACCGTGAAGCGCCTCGGCACACCGGCCCGGCCGGCCGCCTGGAATGCAGCACGGATCCTGACCAACTCCTCCGCCCGTCCCACGATCGCGGAGTCAAAGCGGAGCCTGCCGTGGGAGTCGTCCATCATCCCGATGACCCGCCACGCTGCGGACGCACCTGGCACGGGTACTGCAACGGCCGCGCCGCGAACGAGCTGCAGGGTGCGCGGGCCCACGACGACGTCACTGTCGCGTACGAGTCGCTGGAGCCGGAATGCGGAGGTGACCGCCGGGCCCGACACCATGTCCGCAAGCGACCCGCCCGATCCACTGACCACGATGTCGCCGGTCTCGACGACAACCCGCACGGCATGGCGAACGAGCGGCTCGTCGACAGTCGCGACCCGGTCGCAGACCTCGACGGCGGCACGCACCGCTCGCACGGCGTCGTCCTCGTGCGCCACCGGAAACCCGAAGAACGCGACCATCAGGCCACCCACGACCTGCTCGACGCGTGCGCCATAAGTGTGCAGCACCGCAGCGGCAACCTCGTTGGCACGCGCACCGGCTGCAGCCAGGGCTTCGGCGTCCATGGCGTCGTCCGCCGCAGGCACGATCTCGAGACCGACCACCGTGACCATGCGGCGCTCGTGAGGCAGCCAGCCCTCGGTCAGGGCCCGTGTCGGGGGCAGCCCCCTGAGTGAGGGGTCCTGGCGGAGCACCGCGGCCTCGATCTCGCGCAGATCGGGACCGGGCTCGATGCCCAGCTCGTCCACGAGCAGGTCCCGGGCGGCACGGTACGCCGCGAGTGCATCGGCCTGGCGACCCGCATGGTAAAGGGCGAGCATCTGCAGGCCGCGCAGTCGCTCCCGGAAGGGGTGCTCGGCGACGAGTTGGTCGAGCTCGGTGACCAAGCCGTGCTCCCGGCCGATCTCGAGGTCTGCCTCGATGCGCGCCTCGAGCGCGGACAGCCTCAATTCTTCCAAGGCGGCGATGGTGCCCTGGGCGAACGGATGGAAAGTGAAGTCGACTAGTGCCGGGCCGCGCCAGAGCGCCAGTGCCTTCGCGAGGAGTCTGGAGCGCGGCTCCGCCGGCTGGCCGGCGGCCTGGTCGAGGAGCTGCTTGAAGCGGCCGGCGTCAACGTCCCCCGGATCAATTGCCAGCCGGTAGCCGCTTCCCTGGGTGACCAACAGCGACGGGCGTCCGGGGGCTTCGCGGTCAGGCTCGAGCAGCTTGCGCAGTTTCAAGACATGCATCTGCACGACAGTGTTCGCGGTGGGAGGGGGCTGCTCGCCCCACAGCTCGTCGACAAGACGCTCGGAAGGGACGGCGTCGTCCGCATGCAGGACCAGCATCGCGAGGAGGGCACGGGCGCGTCCGCCCGGTACGTCGAGGCGCCGGGTCCCTTCGCGAACCTCCATCGGCCCGAGGATGCGGAATTCCACCGACAGCCGCCTTCGCCAGATTCTCCCGTGCACCAATTTAGCACCGCCGGATCCCCGCCGGATCCGGCTTTAGCGAGGCGTTAGCGGCAGGGCAGACCATGAAGACACCCAACAAGAGAAAGGAGAGACACCATGAACGGAACGTTCGTATACGTCGGCAATTGGACGATCAAAGAGGGCAAGGTCGAGGACGCGAGGAAGTACCTGGCTGAGCACACCGAGTTCGTCGAGATCAACGAGCCGCGGCTCATTTCGTTCAACTTCTACATCGACGAGGACACCCGCCGCGTAACCTGCGTCCAGGTCCACCCGGATGCAGACTCGATGGCGACCCACATGGAGCTGATCAGCAAGCACCTCTCAGGTGGCGTGGATTGGATGGACACGACCGAGCTCGAGCAGTATTACGGCGAGAAGTCGCCGCGGCTCGCCGAACTCCTGGAGCCATGGTCCGACCCGCACGTCCCCGAGCGATACCTTCCGGAACACCTGGCGGGCTTCACCCGCAGCACGGTCCGTTAAGGAGGGGTGATGATCAGCTTTGAGAGCAGCGAATGGATCGACCGGCCCGCTGAGGAAGTGTTCGCTTTCGTGTCCGACATACGCAACGACCCGCAGTGGCACACCGACATCCTCGAGGCGGAGTACGCAGGGCCGGGATCGACCACGGCCGGCGCCACTTTCCGGACCCGGTTCAAGCCGTTCATGGGGCTGTCCGAAGGGACGGGCACCGTCACTGTGTACGAGCCCCCGCGCCGGGTCGTGCTCACATCGCAGATGGGCAAGTTCGAGCCGGTCCTGACTCTCACCGTGGAGCCCGACGGCGGCGGCTCGCGGATCACCCGTCGTCTCGACATGGAGCCACACGGGATGCTGAGGATCATGGCGCCGTTTACCGGCGGGATGATGCGCAGGCGCAACGCGGGCTTTCTCACCAACCTCAAGAGGGTTCTCGAGACCGCCGGCCATTGAGCCCCGCACTTGCTAGCCACTGGCGCGGACTCCGCAGCAGATGGAAAAGCGGGCGGCACCTCCCCAGATGCCGCCCGCTTCATGGCTCTGTTGCGCAGAGTCCTTACGTCTCCCGAAGGCAGGACTTCAGGGACGTTGCCGGCCGAACACCGGGAGCGCACGGAGCCAGCGGGAAAATCCGCTGGAGGTACGGTCGCAGTCGGCCGGAATGTAGAAGTCCGGGTCCGTGGAGCCGAACGGCAGGTACAGCTCCTGGCCGGGGGCCGGGAAATCCACGACGTTCTTGTTCTCCTGCTGGTCCATCTGTTCCTCCTCATTCGTAGTCCATAAATTTTCCGTACTTCATTTTCCGTACGTAGTTTTCCGTAGTTCGGAAAACTTTTATTGTTATGTGGAAAGCGTAGGCAGCTTCCCCTGCCGCGTCAAGAGCCGTCCGCGGCCTGCGATGTCCCGTCCGGTCATATTCGGAAAGTTGCAGGCGATCGCGTGACCCCCTTCACAAGACCGGAATCCCGCGCTAGTCTTTTCAGCAACTCGTGACTCAGGTCACGAAACCTGGGAGCAGCAGGCAGGGTCGTAATGAGCTGGCATCAATGGATGCTGGCTCTTTTTTGTTGCCGGCGTCCGCCATAACAGGCGCCGCACGGCGCACGACACCACGGTGGACGGGCCCCGCCCACCAGGAAAGTTGAGACAGACCATGAGCAGCAAGATCGTCCTCGGCAAGAACCAGTACGGCAAGGCGGAAAACCGCGTCGTCAAAATCACCCGCGACACCGACCGCCACGAGATCGAAGACCTCAACGTTACTTCCCAGCTGCGCGGCGACTTCAGCGCTGCCCATTTCGAGGGCGACAACGGCCGCGTGGTTCCCACCGACACCCAGAAGAACACGGTCTATGCCTTCGCCCGCGACGGCATCGGCTCCCCGGAACAGTTCCTGCTCCGCCTGGCGGACCACTTCACCGGCGAATTCGACTGGGTGACCGGCGGCCGCTGGGAAGCCGAACAGTATGCCTGGGAGCGCATCATCGCCAACGGCAAGGAGCACAACCACTCCTTCGTCCGCAAGGGCCAGGAAGTACGCAATGCCGTCGTGGTCCGCGAAGGCAATTCCACCTACGTCATCTCCGGCCTGAGCGACCTCACGGTGCTGAAGTCCACCCAGTCGGGCTTCGAGGGCTACCCGAAGGACAAGTACACCACCCTGCAGGAAACTTCGGACCGCATCCTGGCCACCGCTGTTTCTGCCCGCTGGCGCTACAACAACGACGCCGTCGCAGAAGGCAAGATCGACTACAACGCCGCGTACGAATCCGTGAAGGCGCTCCTGCTGGAAGGCTTCTCCGAGCAGTACTCCAAGGCCCTGCAGGAGACCCTGTACCAGATGGCCCAGAAGGTCCTGGACGCCCACCCTGAGATCGACGAGCTCCGCTTCTCCACCCCCAACAAGCACCACTTCGTGGTGGACCTGAGCCCCTTCGGCCTGGACAACCCGAACGAAGTGTTCTTCGCGGCGGACCGCCCGTACGGGCTCATCGAAGCCAACTTCGAGCGCGACCTGATCTCCGATCCGGGCAACGCCTGGGACGGCATCGCCGGCTTCTGCTAAACCTTTCTCCGTTTCCGGGTTGGCCGGCGCCAGGGCTGAACAGCACCTGGTTCCGGCCACCCCGGCCTCAGCCATACCCAAAAGACCCCAGGCCATAGCCAAAAGCCGTTCTTCGGCTCGGATTGTTAGCCAGACATATCAGCCAGATCAAGGTGTCTGCCCCAAATCAGGAAGTCTGCCATGAACACCAAGAAGAAAACCCGTCCCGCAGGGAGCCCCAGCACCCGGCCCGAAGACCAACGCCTTTCCATCGGCAGCTCCTTCGCCTACGGATTCCAGCACGTCCTGACCATGTACGGCGGAATCATCGCCCCGCCCCTCATCATTGGCGCGGCCGCCGGAATGTCCTCGCAGGACATCGGCCTGCTGATCGCCGCCTGTCTCTTCGTCGGCGGGCTCGCCACCATCCTCCAGACCGTGGGCATCCCCTTCTTCGGCTCTCAGCTGCCCCTCGTCCAGGGCGTCTCCTTTGCCGGCGTGTCCACGATGGTGGCGATCGTCAACGGCGGCGGCGGCATCCAGGCGGTCTTCGGCTCGGTCATCGTGGCCTCGCTGATCGGCCTGGCCATCACTCCCCTGTTCGCGAAGATCATCAGATTCTTCCCGCCGGTGGTCACCGGCACGGTGATCACGACGATCGGCCTGACCCTGATGCCGGTGGCAGCCAACTGGGCGATGGGCGGAAACGCCAAGGCCGACAACTACGGCAGCGTGGCGAACATCGGCCTCGCCGCCGCCACCACCGCCGTTGTGCTGCTGCTGAGCAAGGTGGGCAACGCCGCGATCTCGCGGCTGTCGATCCTGCTGGCCATGATCATCGGCACCGTCATCGCAGCCGTCACGGGCATGGCTGACTTTTCCAAGGTGGGCCAGGGCGACATCGTCGCCTTCCCCACCCCCTTCGCCTTCGGAATGCCCACCTTCGAAATCGCGTCGATCGTCTCGATGCTGATCGTCATCCTGGTCACGCTGACCGAAACCTCGGCGGACATCATCGCAGTCGGTGAAATCGTTGACACCAAGGTGGACTCCAAGCGCATCGGCAACGGCCTGCGCGCGGACATGCTCTCCAGCGCCATTTCGCCGATCTTCAACTCCTTCACGCAGAGCGCCTTCGCCCAGAACGTCGGGCTCGTGGCGATCACCGGCGTCAAGAGCCGCTTCGTGGTCAGCGCCGGCGGCCTCATCCTGGTAATCCTCGGCCTCCTGCCCGTCCTCGGCCGGGTGGTCGCGGCGGTCCCGACCCCCGTACTTGGCGGGGCCGGCGTCGTGCTCTTCGGCACCGTGGCAGCCAGCGGCATCCGCACCCTGGCCAAGGTGGAATACCGCAACAACATGAACCTGATCGTGGTGGCGGCATCCATCGGCTTCGGCATGATCCCGATCGCCGCCCCCAAGTTCTACGACCACTTCCCGTCCTGGTTCTCCACGATCTTCCACTCCGGCATCAGCTCCGCGGCCGTGATGGCCATCCTGCTGAACGTGCTCTTCAACCACTTCAAGAAGGGCAACTCCGACAACCAGTCGGTGTTCGTGGCCGGTACGGCACGCGTGGTAACCGAAGCCGACCTCGCCTGCCTGGCGCACGGCGACCGTTTCGAAAACGGCAAACTGATCGATGCCGACGGCAACGAGGTCCCCATCAAAACATCCGCCGACCACTAAGAAGGAGGTTTCAACGACGAAGCTTCAGTATTGAATGGTAAGAGCCGCCGGACACCAGCGTGTCCGGCGGCTCGCTTCGTGAGACGGTTGTTTCATGAGGATCGACGAGCGCATCGGGCGGCATTACCCCGAGCTGGGGCCGCAGGAACAGAAGGCGGCTGACACCCTCCTGGACCATCTGGGCGATCTCGCCATGTACAACGCCGCCGAACTCTCCCGCCTCAGCGGAGTTTCCAAGGCGACCATGAGCCGGCTGTTCCGCCGGCTCGGCTTCGCGGACTTCAACGAGGTCAAGGAGCACACCCGGACCCTGCGCGCCACCGGGGTCCCCGTGGCCGCCCATGAAGAGGGCGACCTCGCCGCGCACCTGGCCCATGAGCTGGAGAACCTGCGCCGCGCCTTCGAACAGCTCGACGCCGGCCAGCTCACCGCTGCCGCGGAGGCGCTGGCCTCCGCCAGGCAGCTGCTGCTGATCGGCTTCCGCAACAGCTTTCCGCTCGCGCTGCACCTGCGCCAGCAGTTGCTGCAATGCCGCGCGAGCGTGGCCGCCGCCCCGCAGCCGGGCCAAAGCATCGGTGAGGAACTGGCCGGGTACGGAACGGACGACGTCGTCCTGCTGCTGGGATTCCGACGGCGGCCGGCGGCCTTCGCGGCCGTCCTCGAGGCGGCTGCCGCAGGCGGCGCCACCACGGTGCTGATCGGCGATCCAAGCGCCCGTCGCTTTGCGTCCCAGGCGGACATCTGGCTTGAATGCCCGGTGGACAGCGTGTCGGCCTTCGACAGCTACGCCTCGGCCATGAGCCTCATGAGCGTGCTCGCCAACGGGGTGCTCGCGGTGCGCGCCAAAGCCGGCCGGGACCGGATCCGGGAGGCGACAGGCATCTTCAGCGCCCTGGGCGAACTGGAGTCCTGAACCGCGGCGATCCCGTAATACACAAGGTCTTCTTCAGGCAGAAACAGCGGTGTAACATCCGTTCCACAAACTTGGGTTTATGAAACGGTCGGTCCGGCCGTGAACCTACCCCTGAGGAGCAACATGGCTGAACTTGTGACCGCGGCCGGCACCGACGCCGGCGCCGTCAAGCCCGGGTATGACCACCGCCTCGCCAACAAGGACCTCGTCCCGCTGGAGAAGCAGGGCTGGGGCGCCTACAACATCTTCGCCTTCTGGATGTCCGACGTGCACAGCGTGGGCGGCTACGTCACCGCCGGCAGCCTCTTCGCCCTGGGAATTGCGAGCTGGCAGGTGCTCCTGTCGCTGATCATCGGCATCGTGATCGTGCAGGTGTTCACCAACCTGGTGGCCAAGCCGAGCCAGAAGACCGGCGTCCCCTACCCCGTGATCAACCGCGCGATCTTCGGCGTCAAGGGCGCGAACATCCCGGCGGTCATCCGCGGCCTTATCGCCATCGCCTGGTACGGCGTGCAGACCTTCCTGGCCGCCGAGTCGCTGAACATCATCTTCTTGAAGTTCATCCCCGCCACCCACGCCCTCGCCACTGAGTACTCCTTCCTGGGCCTGTCAGCCCTCGGCTGGATCTCCTATGCGATCCTCTGGGTGGCGCAGGCCGCGGTGTTCTGGAACGGCATGGAAACCATCCGCAAGTTCATCGACTTCGCCGGCCCCGCCGTCTACGTCGTCATGATCGTCCTGGCCATCTACCTGGTGTCCCAGGCGGGCTGGGACAAGATCAGCCTGGACCTCTCCGTGGGCGAACCGCTGGACTTCTGGTCCTCCATCCCGGTGATGCTCAGCGCGATCGCGATCGTGGTGTCCTACTTCTCCGGCCCCATGCTGAACTTCGGCGATTTCGCCCGCTACGGCAGCTCGTTCAAGGCAGTCAAGAAGGGCAACCTGCTCGGCCTGCCGGTCAACTTCCTGTTCTTCTCGCTGCTGACTGTCATCACGGCGTCGGCCACCGTTCCGGTCTTCGGCGAGCTCCTCACGGACCCCATCCACACCGTGGAGCGGATCGACACCCCGTTCGCCATCCTGCTGGGCGGCCTGACCTTCGTCACCGCCACCGTGGGCATCAACATCGTGGCCAACTTCATCTCACCGGCGTTCGATTTCTCCAACGTGGCCCCGCATCGGATCAGCTGGCGCACGGGCGGCATGATCGCCGCCGTCGGCTCCGTGATCCTGCTCCCGTGGAACTGGTACAGCAACGCCACGGCCATCCACTACTCGCTGG
>Ga0105246_10000075_pt1 | contig 41423 bp, 38 predicted proteins | sample KBSM64metaG_FD_99694 | JGI IMG/M metagenome (GOLD analysis project Ga0105246, IMG submission 99694) | Miscanthus rhizosphere microbial communities from Kellogg Biological Station, Michigan, USA - KBS M6-4 metaG | ecosystem: Host-associated > Plants > Roots > Rhizosphere > Soil | place... | reverse complement strand
GCCTGAGGGCGGTTACAGTTCAGAGCACGAGGCTCGGGCAGATATCAACCGATATGTGGCGCGCTACAACAGCGTAAGGCGCCACAGCTACAACGGCTACCACTCACCGATAGCGGCGGAAAAACTCGCAGTGTGAGAACCGAAAAGAATGTCCGGAATTACTAGACCAGTTCAGCTTGCCCCCGATAGCAGTGATTCAGTCACTACATACAGTGACTGACACACCGCTATCGGGGGCAAGCCCCCTCCCACATTTAGTTTTGTGTAGCTTGTAGCGTTTGTACGAATGCCTGCAGCTCTGGATAGAACTCACTGAAGTCTTTGCTCAGCGGCTCATACAACATTCGCAACTCCTGCATCGCAAATCCCAGCGCCTCTGGGTCCGTCAGCCGCCGCGAAATCCCGCGCAGCACCGGCTCCATCACCGCAAACTCACGATAAGACCCCAGCCAGTCATCCGCCGCCATATACGGCGCAATCAGCGCCAGCCGCCCCGGCAACGCAGATTCTGCGGCGAGCACGCGGTACACCTTTGCGGTGAAGCGCTCCAGGGGCTGGTCGGCATACAGCGCCCAATCCCGCGCCAGGCAATGGTCGAAAAACACGTCGAGCACGATCCCGGCATAGCGCCTGCGGGTCAGGCTGAAGCGCGACAACGCCGCCCCTACCAACGGGTGGCTGTCGGTGAACCGGTCAATGGAGCGATGCAACTGGATCGCCGCTTCGATTTGCGGGTTGAACTGGCCCTGCAGGCGGCCTTTGACGAAGTCGCCATATAGGCTGCCCAGCAATTGCGCAGGCCGTTGGCCGCCCAGGTGCAGATGTGCGAGATAATTCATGGCGCGCAGTCTACCACTGCGACCAACATATCGTTATAACCCGATATACCGATTCGTGCAGATATCAGATCAAAATCATATTTGTATATCGGGATATTACGATTTAAAGTTCGCCTCATCGCGATATAACGTTTTACGACACCGAGCCCCTGCCATGTCCATCGACCTCGACGAAATAATAAAAGCCCTGGCCCACCCAGTACGACGAGACATCCTTACCTGGCTGAAAGACCCGAAAGTGCAGTTTCCCGAACAACTGCACAACCACGAATACGGCATCTGCGCCGGGCAGATCGACCAGCGCTGCGGCTTGTCCCAGTCGACCGTGTCGGCCCACTTGGCGACCTTGCAACGGGCGGGCCTGATCACCAGCCAGAAAGCCGGACAGTGGCACTTTTTCAGACGCAACGAAGAAACGATCCAAGCCTTCCTCGCAGCGCTCATCACCGAACTCAGCGCCCCTGCGCCGCAATAAGGAGCCGAGAATGCCGCTCTCATTGCTCATGATTCTCGCGCTGCTGGTGACCCTGATTACTTTCCGCCAGACCGGCAATGCCGACCTGGCCCCCGCGACCAACTGATCAACTTGAAGAGAAGGTACTTTCCCATGACGACTATTTTTGATCCGATAAAACTGGGCGACCTGGAACTGTCGAACCGCATCATCATGGCGCCGCTGACCCGCTGCCGTGCCGACGCCGGCCGCGTGCCCAATGCGCTGATGGCCGAGTATTACGTGCAACGCGCATCCGCCGGGCTGATCCTCAGCGAAGCCACCTCCGTGACGCCCATGGGCGTGGGTTACCCGGACACGCCGGGCATCTGGTCCAACGACCAGGTGCGTGGCTGGGCCAACATCACCAAGGCCGTGCACGGCGCTGGCGGCAAGATCTTCCTGCAACTGTGGCACGTCGGCCGCATCTCCCATGAGTCATACCTCAATGGCGAGGCCCCGGTGGCACCGAGCGCGGTCCAGGCCAAAGGCCACGTCAGCCTGGTGCGCCCGCTGGCCGACTACCCCACCCCGCGCGCCCTGGAAACCGCTGAAATCGCCGACATCGTCGACGCTTACCGCACCGGCGCCGAAAACGCCAAGGCCGCAGGCTTTGACGGCGTGGAAATCCACGGTGCCAATGGCTACCTGCTCGACCAGTTCCTGCAAAGCAGCACCAACCAGCGCACCGACCAATACGGCGGCTCCCTGGAAAACCGTGCGCGCCTGTTGCTGGAAGTGACCGACGCCGCCATCGAAGTCTGGGGCGCCGGCCGCGTGGGCGTGCACCTGGCACCGCGTGCCGACGCCCACGACATGGGCGATGACAACCTGGCGGAAACCTTCACCTACGTCGCCAGCGAACTGGGCAAACGTGGCATCGCCTTCATCTGTTCCCGTGAAAAAGAAGGCGCCGACAGCCTCGGCCCGCAACTGAAAAAAGCCTTCGGCGGCATGTACATCGCCAACGAACGCTTCACCAAAGACAGCGCCAACGCCTGGCTGGCCGCCGGCAAGGCCGATGCGGTGGCCTTCGGCATACCGTTCATTGCCAACCCGGACCTGCCGGCACGCCTGAAGGCCGATGCGCCGCTGAACGAGCCGCACCCGGAAACCTTCTACGGCAAAGGCCCGGTGGGTTATATCGATTATCCGACGCTGGCACTCTGATCTACTGAAACGGAGAAGCCCCGGCTTGCGAGAGCCGGGGCTTTTTTATGGGCGGCGGTAAGCACCTGGCATGATCTGAAATGACCGGCCTCCTCTTGAATCATTTTCTACAGCGAGATCAATCCCTGCGCCAACGCCACCCCCACGGCTTGCCGCCGGCTGAACGAGCCCAACTTTCGACTCGCATTCGCAATGTGAAAATTAATGGTTCTCTCTGAACATCCCAGGATGCAGCTCATTTCCCAGGTCGTTTTTCCTACGCCGGACCATTTCAGCACCTCAGACTCCCTTAACGTCAGGCTGCAGGGTTGTTCACCCACGGCTTTCAAATGTTTTTGTGAGCCCTCCAGAAGAAAGGGAATCAGCATGAATAGCTTGCCCAGCGGACCATTCAGGTCATCGCGAAAATCGTCGGCAGAGCTCACGCATTGAGCAACGTTGAGCGATCCGGCCATTTCGTTGAAGCGCAGGGGAATGCTGACACCCTGTAGAAGTCCATACCCCTCGCGCTCCGTCCAGAACTGATTGGACCGGCCTCGCGCCTGTCTGCGCGCCAGGCCCCAGAAAAGGGGCGCAAAGTGATGGCGGCAATGCCTGATTATCGGGTCTACCTGAATGAAATTTTCATCCTTGTATCGCCTGAGCCAATCAGAAGGATAAGTCGTCATGATCCTGTTAAAGGGATCACTGGTGGTTGAAGGGCCAAGGCTTAGCAAATAGCGTTCATAGCCAATACGACGCAGCACCTTGCGCAGATGGCTTTCCCAATCTCGCCGGTGCAAGTCGGTCGCCAGTACGGAGAAGTCGTCCAATACCTCTTTGAAATTAATCCTCAGGAATAGGTCTTCTTTATACCTAAATAAGTCATCCACGATGAATCCCTGCCATACATAGAAGCTTTTTGAAACGACTTAATTAAAAAACGGGCCGCTGAACAAGCGACCCGCTATGCGCCACTTACAACCCTGCTTGGCGACAGTGTTGTTCTATAAAGCTTTTGAATATTCCAAGACCGTCCTCCGTCAAAATACTTTCGGGATGGAACTGGACTCCCTCTATGGGGTAGTCAGCATGCCGCACGCCCATGATGTATCCATCATCCGTCGAGGTGGACGTCACTGCCAGTTCACCGGGCAGCCCCTGATTATCAATAATCAATGAGTGGTAGCGAGTCGCCTTGATTGAACGCCCCTCGGTATGAGTGTAGACACCTCGCCCATCATTATCGATGGTACTGATCTTGCCGTGCATGACATGGTTGGCTCGAATGACCGATCCGCCAAACGCCAAGCCAATGGCTTGATGCCCCAAACAGACGCCCAATATCGGCAGACGGCCTTTAAAATGCTGGATAACCTCAATGTACCCCGCATCCTGTGGATGTCCAGGTCCGGGGCCCAAGACGCAAAAGTCTGGCATATACGCTTCGATACGTTCGATTAAATCTGGAACATCATTGCGCTCCACATGGGTCTCCAGTCCAAGTTGTTCAAGATATTGGCTGATAATGAATACAAAACTGTCATAGGCATCAATCAGGAAAACTTTCATTGCAGCATCTCCTTTCCGGTAACCGCACGATAGACAGAGCCCATTTTGTAGAAAGTTTCAGTCCACTCTTTATCCGGAACCGAGTCGGCCACCACGCCTGCCGACGCACGCAAATAATAAGTACCGTCTTTATGAACCGCTGAGCGAATGCATAAAGCCGTATTGATACTGCCGTCGAATCCAATCAGGCCGACTGCTCCGGCATATATCCCACGACGGTTGTTTTCCATGCTTTCGATAATCTGCATCGCACGTATTTTTGGCGCACCGGTCATGGTTCCCGCAGGGAAAGAAGCCTTGATCACGTCAAAGGCATCGAAGCCTTTTCGCAATAAACCACGCACGTTGGAGACCATGTGATACAGGTGAGAGTACTCCTCGACCAACATCAATTCATCGACTTCAAGTGAACCTGGCTGGCAGACACGACCGATATCGTTCCTGCATAAATCCACCAGCATCAAGTGTTCAGCTCGCTCTTTTTCAGAGCGCGTCATGCTCAGGATCAGCTCGCTGGAAGGTATGCCAGGGGTTTTGCCAACGGTTCCGGCGATGGGCCTCATCTCGATCAGATCGTCCTTGATGCGAACAAATAGCTCGGGGCTTGCGCCGATCAGGTCAACGCCACCCAGGTTGGCCAAATACATATAGGGAGAGGGGTTGTTCTTGCGCAACGCTCGATATACATCAAAGGGTTTGACCCGCGTATCCACCTGCACTTCATGACCCAATTGGATCTGATAAATATCACCTTGGCGAATGTGGTCCAGCGCTTTGTCGACCCAGCCAAGAAATTGCTCTTTTTGCACCGTATCGCGCACCACCGTAAGCGATGGGTAAATAATCGGCGAGTCAACAGCCGGGATATCCGCAGCGTCCGCCAGCAGCGCCACGTAGTCATCGGTACTACGGGACTTCCAGAGCGAACTGTTGTTGACCATGAGATCCACTGTCCCATTAGCGTGGAAGTACACCAGCGTCTGAAACACGGTCAAGGCAATGATCGGATAATCATTGGTTCGCTCGGTCAGGTCGGGAATATTCTCGACAAACCGAACGCAGTCATAGGAGAGGTAGCCAAAAAAAGCGAGGCTGGGGTTGGTCTGACGCGGAACCTCAAATGGCGTTTGTAACGCACGCAGCAAATCCCATACCGCATCGTTCGAACGCATGCCTATACGCCCTTTGTCATCCAGAACTATTTCCTGTGCCGACAATGCCCTTCTTAAATAACTGAGCAGTTGCTCATCAGCTTCAAGTGTTGCATACCCCTCATAAATTTTTACCGCCAACAAAGGTTCCATTCCGATAATTGTCGCCTTGCGATCCCGGCTAGGGCCCGACAATGATTCGAGAATAAAGGTTTTATCGGCACCGAGTACTTTTGTCGCCGCTTCATACACAACAAGCGGGTCGCATTTCAAACGTTCGGTATGTAGTTGGATGCTCACGGGTGTGGTTATCCCACGCATGACATATCTCCTTTTTATTAATAACCGGCTCACACAGCAGAGCATCAAGCGCGCAGAGCAACGCCTCAAGCTGTCTGGCGATTCAACCAGCTAAGTATTGAAGTGAAGAATTCATCAACCACGCGTCCGCTCGGGTCCGCGAAAGCACATACTCAAAAAAGAGACAGAACTTCAGCGTACCATTCGCGTATTACGATTTTCATGAGAACAGCCACGAAAGATCGAATAACAGCGCTCGGCTATTAATGAATTACCAATTAGGGGTGTTTGACTGAAACAGGCAGCAAGACACCGGCGGTTGCTGGATTAGCTACGCCAGATATTGCTTTTGAAAACCGAAAGATGGGCAGTGTTGGACTCGGAGGAAGATCCGAGGGAGTTCTTCAGCACTGATAGTCGGTAGTACATTTAAGACTTCCTGTGTCTTGAGGGCATTGCAGGAGTGATTCCTGAATACCCGTTGGATACTACTCATAGGTTCAATAGGGGTCAACCTCAATTACCTACCGTTTACAGGTGCTCTCATACAGGGCCGGCCACCGCTTGAGTCCCTGCAAGAAACCGCTGGATAGCCTGCAGGGTTTGCTCGGCACACTCCAGATAGGGTACGTGCCCCGCATCCTCGATGATACAAATGCTGGCCTGTGGCAGAAGTCGGCGGACCTCGGACAGGCACGAAACATCAAAGATCTGATCATTGCTTCCCCACACCACCAATAGCTTGGCTTGAACGTCCGCCAATCGCGGTTGAAGCGGGTACAGCCCGGCGTCCTTGAAGTCCCCGAGTATTTTTTCGATTTTCCCATAGCGTTGTGCCCCCTTATTGGCCAGCGCCCTCGTCAAAAAAGCTGGAACCTGGGGCGGGCGGGTGAACACCATCTCCCACAGGGCCTGCATTTCGCCAACGCAGCGGTAGCCAAAAGGGTGTTTACCCGACTCCAGAAACTGACTCATCGCCGGACTGAGCCGTGTCGCATGTAACCCCGCAGGGGCCATCGCGATCACCCGGGAAACGCCTACCGGATAAGTGGCCGCATAAAGACAGGCAATACAGCCACCTATAGAGCCGCCTATCAACACAAGCTCCTGGAAGGCGTGCGCGCCAAAAAACGCCCTCAATCGGTCAACCTGAGCCATAGGGTCATAGCTTTGCAAGCCGTCGAACGACGACTCACCCTCCCCAGGGAGGTCGAGGAAAACGCAGTTGCAGGTCTCAATCAACGAGTAAAGCTTGGGGCCCCACTGATCCTTGCTGGCTCCCAGGCCATGAAGAAACACCAAGATAGGGCCGGCCTTGATCCCGCTCGATTGCAAGTAGGCGATCTCATAATCTGGCCCCTTCCACCGACGAACCTTAAGCCTGTAGCGAAACCGGTTTTGCTCACGCATGGCGAGCAATGCCCACCGACCTGGCCAGTTCATTAAACATCACCTCTCAAAGGGTTCGTCAATCAATCGGCGGGAGTGTTTACGGCACGGACCTGCCGTGGCGGTAGACGGACCTGGCACAATGCAACCCCTGCCAAAACCGCCATGCCACCGACGACCAGGCTCAGCGAAACACCTTCCTGCAGAAGTACCTGACTGACCGCCACTGCAAAAACCGGTACCAATAACAGGAACGGCGTCAGGCGCTGGACCGGGTGCCGCCCCAACAGCCAATACCACAGGCCAAACCCGATCAGCCCACCACTGACAGCGGTATACAGCACGGCAGCCCAGGCTCTCGGGCTGGCAGTCAGTACCGAAGCCCATGCAGGCGCCTCAACAGCGGCGGAAATCATCAGTAACTCCGGCGCGGCAATCAATGCCGTCCACGCGCTGATCGCTACAGGATTGAAAGGCCCCCAGCGCTTGGTAAGCACTGTTCCCACCGCGAAAACAAACGCCGCGGCAATCACCAGCAACACACCCGATAACGCACCGCCATTGCCAACACCCCCCAACACCGTCAGCACCCCAATCAATGCGATGACAATCCCGACTACCACCTGCAGGCCAATTCGCTCCTTCAAGACGGCGAAAGCCAACAGCAAAGTAAAGGGGGTGGCCAGTTGGTATGCGACAGCAGAGGTGGAGGCGTCCACCCGCGAGATGCCACAGTACAAAAGCCCGAAATGCAGCGTCCCCACCATTGACGCGATCCAGAATACGGGGAGTAGTTCGCGGCGTTTAGGGACGCCGCAAAACGGCACCAATACAATCGCCATCAAGGCAAAGCGCATGGCAACCATCAGAATTGGCGGGAGTTCCTGCCCCCCAATTTTAACTGCCGTCACTTGGGCGCCCCATAAAAAAGCTACCAGTACAGCTATCAACGAATCTCGAATAGGCATTAATCCATCATCCCGTTTGAAATTGGACTTGCTTGAGCAGGCGCAGGCGCTCGACGCCTTGGCGCGGGTGTTCATTCAATTTGTGAAAGTGTTCAAGGAGGCGATCCAGCGTCTCCCGCAGAGCCTGTTCCGCCTCAGTGTCCTGAACCAGTTGCGTGTTGAATGTGGCTGGAAAGCCGGAGCCAACAAGCACCATTTTGTTCAACAGAACGTTCATCACCACCTGACTGAACACGGCCGTATGTCCGTACCGGCGCCCCACCACGGCCACTGCGGCAAGCTTGTCCCGCAACGGGCGCTCCCTGGGTCGCAAAAAGCCATAACCCACCCGCTCCAGGAACGCCTGGAATCGACTGTTGGTGCCATAGGCATGCATCACGGGCAGATACAGAATGGCGTCGGCCTTGGCCATTTCATCGACAATCGCGCTGACATCGTCCTGCAGCAAACAATCGCTGTGTGAGCACGCGTTATCAGCGTCGCAGTAGTCGATACGATAATCGCGCAGCCAGAGGTCCTGGACCGATGCGCGTCCCTCCAAGTGGCGTCTAATCAACGACACCACCTGGCTGCTGACCCCGTGCAAGCGGTTTGACCCGACAATGACGATCAGCTTCATCAGCTCAGGACGCCTTGGCCAGCGGTACGTCGGCGATACGCTCGTATTCAAGCAACGATTCCTCCAGCAACTGACCGGTGAGGTACAGGGTCACCCTGGCCACTTCCTTGATCAGCGCCCGCTCTTCATCCGTCGTCACCGAGCGTTGCATCGCAAGGCGAACTTCTTCGGAGTGCTTTTCGTCGATGGTCGAATGGGCGACAAAGAATGTCATCTGCTCGTCCTTGAGCCCCAGGTCGGCGCGAAACTTGTTCAGGATCGGCTGGATATGCTCATACACCTCCTCTGCCCAATAGCTGTAACCTAAGCGGGCAACCGGCCCGAGACGAATAGCGACGTCATTCAGATAAGCGATCAGCGCCTGAGTAGGCGGTAGCGGAGCAGGTAGCGTCGCAGGCAAGGCGCCGATGGACTCCAGGTCGCGTATCACCATTTTTTCGTGCCCCAACTCTTCAAGCGCATGCTTGTAGACGAAGCGCAGCAACGTGGTCTGGCTCGGGTCCGCACTGAACGCACATGCCGCCTGATTAATCGAGTTGAAACGGGTGTAGTGATAAACCTGCAGCATCACCTGCTGATAAAGCTCGACCGTCATCGTCTGCTCAAGGCTGTGATTCCAATAGCGACCTTTCTTGATTTTGGCCCAGCCGCTGTCAACAATCGCGTCCAACTCCTTGAAAAAATTATCCATGAGCTATTCTTCCTTTGATGGTGTTAAAGACGGTTTCCAGTTCCAGATAAACCAAACTGTAATCCCGTGATGACTGGTAGTTCGTCCAGGTAATATCGTCAGCGAGAACATGGCCGCCGATATCGACATACAGGGCAACCAAACGCCCACGGCATAAAGCCGAGATGTACCGAAACTGCGTATTGGCCTTCAACCAGATAGCGGTTTGCAAAAGGAATGACCTCAAGTGCATCCCCCCTCGGTACTTCTCATCCAATACCAACCGATTGGCATCAAATGAATCCATGGGATGAGCAAAATAATGCCCCACGTCAACCACGCGTTCGACGAAGCTCATGCCATGCCCCAATGGCGTTATCCGCATAGCACCGACTATCTCGTCGCCATCGAAATAAGCCATGTGGTACGAACAGGTATCGCGTAATGCCTCAGCGTCGGAAAAACTTTCCTCGTTGGCCGGGTTATCACCGATATAGCGAGATCTTAATGCGCAGACTTTCTGGAACAGTTCACTTTTCGCCGAAACGATTTGCACGGACATGCTCATGCACAACCCCCCCGCCTATCGATTGCGCTGATCGACAATTCGCGCTTCTTTCCAACTGAACCAACTGCCCAGGTTCACGTGGTCATCCAGGTCATCGACGACCATGATCGTTGCCTCGACGCCCAGGCGTTCGCGCACACGTTCACGAATCAGCAGTGTCAATTGGCTGCGGTCTCCTTCGTAGAATTTGGACATTTCCATCTTGGCGATCACCGTATCTCTGCCGTTCACGCAGTTAATGACGATCTGATAACCCAGGCATTGCTCCACACCTTCAAGCAGCGCTTGCTCAATATGGCCGGCGGTGAAAGCTTTGCCGTTGAGCGTCATCGCATCCTTGACGCGCCCGACCACTTTCATGACGTGCGCATGGGCGATCGGGTTCTTCGGATTTTTTTGAATGCAAACCAGGTCGCCTGTACGGTAGCGAATCAGCGGCTTCACTCCATCGATCAACATCGTGACGCACAGCTCTCCTTCGCCACTGTCACCCAGGCTTTCACCCGTTTGCGGATTCAGCACCTCAATGATGTAGTTGAGTCGGTGAGGCATCAGTTGATCGCTGGCGTTGGCCGCGGCAATGATCATTGCTTCCTGGGAGCCGTACAGGCTGTTGTACGCTTCACAGCCCCAGAGGCTGTACAAGTTGTTCTTCAGCGCTGGCGTGCACAATTCGCCACTCATCATGAACGCCCGCAAGTGAAAGTCCTGACGAGGGTTGAAGCCAAGCCGCTCGGCTTCCTTGGCCAGCGCCAGCAGCAACCCGGGTGCCGACGCGACGACGCCAATACGCAAATCTTTCATCAACTGGAGCGTCTTGGGGTATCCGATAACCGGGGAATGTGGCCAGATTTTGGCGTTACAGACCCCAAGTTGGTGACAGACGTCGCCCAAGGTATCGCCGAAGGAGTGCACCTCGGTCGGTCCCATGACCCCTACAACCGTTTTCACTGTAGGGAAATGCTTTTCCAACACCGCTTGATAAGACATGGCCAGTTGTTTGTTGCTGGCATAACTTTCCTTCCTATCCCTCGGGCAAGGCGTAGCCGGGCCGGTGGTACCCGTGGTTTCATAGTAATAGATACTGTCTTCCAATGTGCCTGAAAGAATGTCCAGCATGGACTCGCGCAAATCGTCCTTGGTGGTAAAAGGCAGCGAGGAAAGATTCGCCAGCGTGACACTGTCGACATCGATGTCCTTCAAATGCCCCGCATAGAAAGCGGACTTGTTTTTGACGTGGCGCAAGACTGTTCTAAGCTGGGCTTCATGCCATTGCTTCAAATCGCCTTCACTTAACGTATTGGTCCAATACGCTCGGTGAATATCGTCATACTTTACGGTGAACTCATCAAACACCTTTACCGCCCCCATAACCTGCTCCCTCATCGACGTAGGTTTTTCGCCACTGCGGCTGTCCGCTCTGGATGCAGACACTAACGAGCCACGGAAAACCACACACCTGTCTACTCGAGCAGTTGTTATCGGAAAAACTTTATGCTAACAGGCCGCGCCTACCCGCCTGGCCGCCTACACTTCCCCAGTGCTGCCTCGTGCTGCCGATCCCGCCATGAGACCAAATTGAAATAAAAAAAGCCCCGGCCTTCGGGAGCCAGGGCTTTTATAGGCGCAGGTAACATTCCTTCACAGCGTTGCAACAATATCGCTACAAAATACTTAGGCGGCTACCTATCAACCGCCCGCCAGCCCGTATATAAAGTCACCCCACAAATCAGGCGAAAGGACGATTGACCGTCCTTGGGCTTTACTGTTGACACAACTGGTCGCAATTACGCATTTTGTCTCAATTGCGCAGGCTCGGACTCAGGCGCAGCATGTCCAGCCCCGCGTCCACCCAGCGCTCGGCGTCCTGATGCAGTTGAAAACTTTCAGGCACCAGCAGCCACTGGCCGATAAGGCCGTGGATGTAGGCATGAATGCACACCGCAGCACGGTTGGTATCAAGGCTTTCCGGTAATTGCCCGCGATGCACCGCGTTACGCAACGTCAGGCCGATACGCAGGTTGCACTCCAGGCTATGGGCCTGGCGCTGGCGGCGCATGTCACACATTTCATCGGTGAACTCGCACTTATGAAACAGGATCTCGTTGATGCGCCGGGTTTTCGGGTCCAGGGCCACTTGATGATAGAGATGAATCAGCAGTTTGCGCATGCACCCCAACGGATCGACCTCATCCTCGCTTTCACTCGCCCGGGCCAATTCATCCAGGGGTTCGTGCAGCGTGTCGAGCAGGGCCTGCAGCAAATCGGACTTGTTACTGAAATGCCAGTAGATGGCACCGCGCGTCACGCCGGCCAGGGCGGCGATGTCCGCCAGCGTGGTCCGTGCAACGCCACGTTCATAAAAGGCTTGCTCGGCGGCTTGGAGGATCTGGCTGCGCGTTTCCTGAGCTTCCTCTTTGGTGCGACGAACCATGGCAGTAAAACCTCAATCAGAACACTGGGGACTATCGTTAACGCAACGTTAATAGGCGTGAACGATCATCTGAATAATTGTGGGACGACACCGTCATGGGCGCCGAACGTACTAAAATCGAGGCTTTGGGCGCTGCTTTGTCAACATTCCGCCCTGCCTGTCAAGAGTTTACAAACAACCATGAACGTAAGTATATTGCGTAGCAAGCTACTTATCTACTCACGGCTTGTTTTTTACCCTTCCACACTTCTTGTGCGCACTCTGCGCGCCTGACCCGAGGATCTTCATGCAACTTAAGCCAGCTGTTACCGCTCTGGTCACTGCCGTCGCCCTGGCATCGCTGCTCAGCGGATGTAAAAAGGAAGAAGCGGCTCCGCCCGCTCAAACCCCTCAGGTCGGCGTGGTCACCATTCAACCGCAAGCCTTTACCCTGACCACCGAGCTGCCGGGCCGCACCACGGCCTTCCGCATTGCCGAAGTGCGCCCGCAGGTGAACGGCATCATTCTCAAGCGCCTGTTCAAGGAAGGCGCCGACGTGAAGGAAGGGCAGCAGCTCTACCAGATCGATCCATCGGTGTATGAAGCCACGCTAAAGAGCGCCCAGGCCAAGCTGACGCAGACCAAATCGATCACCGATCGCTACAAGCAACTGGTCGATGAGCAAGCCGTCAGTCGCCAGGAATACGACACCGCCGTCGCCGACCGCATGACCGCCGAGGCCGATCTGCAGAGTGCGCAGATCAATGTGCGCTACACCAAAGTGTTCGCGCCGATCTCCGGGCGTATCGGCCGTTCCGCGGTCACCGAAGGCGCGCTGGTCAGCAACGGCCAGGCCGATGCCATGGCTGTGATCCAGCAGTTGGACCCGATCTACGTTGACGTCACCCAGTCCTCGGCCGAAATGCTGAAACTGCGTCGTGACCTGGAAAGCGGCCAACTGCAAAAATCCGGCGACAACGCCGCCATGGTCAAGCTGACCCTGGAAGACGGCAGCGACTACGGCCAGCAAGGCAAACTGGAGTTCTCTGAAGTGTCGGTCGACCAGACCACCGGTTCCGTGACCCTGCGCGCCGTGTTCCCCAACCCCAACCATGTACTGCTGCCGGGTATGTTCGTGCACGCCCAACTGCAAGCCGGTGTGAACAGCAAGGCCATCCTCGCGCCGCAACAGGGCGTGACCCGTGACCTCAAGGGCACCCCGACGGCCCTGATCGTCAACGCCGACAACAAGGTCGAGCAGCGTGAACTGGTGGCCAACCGTACCGCCGGCGCCTATTGGCTGGTGGAGAAAGGCCTCAACGCGGGCGATCGCGTCATCACCGAAGGCTTGCAGTACGTCAAGCCGGGCGCCGAGGTGAAAGTCACCGAAGCCGGTAACGCCAAGCCCGCCGGTTCTGCCGCTCCTGCTGCCGCTGCCGGCAAAGGGGAGTAATCCATGTCGAAATTTTTTATCGACCGTCCCATTTTCGCCTGGGTAATTGCCCTGGTGATCATGCTGGTCGGGGCACTGTCGATCCTGAAGTTGCCCATCAACCAATACCCGGCCATCGCGCCAACCGCCATTGATATCCAGGTGACCTACCCAGGCGCGTCCGCACAAACCGTGCAGGACACCGTGGTGCAGGTGATCGAGCAACAGCTCAATGGTATCGACAACCTGCGCTATGTGGCCTCGGACAGTAACTCCGACGGCAGCATGACCATCACCGCGACGTTCAACCAGGGTACCAACCCGGACATCGCCCAGGTTCAAGTGCAGAACAAGCTGAACCTGGCGACCCCACTGCTGCCGCAAGAAGTGCAGCAGCAGGGGATCCGCGTGACCAAGTCGGTGAAGAACTTCCTGATGGTGATCGGTCTGGTGTCGGAAGACGGCAGCATGACCAAGGACGACCTCTCCAACTACATCGTGTCCAACATCCAGGACCCGATTTCCCGTACCTCGGGTGTGGGTGACTTCCAGGTCTTCGGTTCGCAGTACGCCATGCGTATCTGGCTCGACCCGGCCAAGCTGAACAACTTCCAGCTCACCCCGGTGGATGTCAGCAATGCCATCAAGGCCCAGAACGTGCAGGTGGCCACCGGTCAACTGGGCGGTCTGCCTGCCCTGCCCGGCACTCAATTGAACGCCACCATCATCGGCAAGACGCGTCTGCAAAGCGCCGAAGAATTCGCCAAGATCCTGATGAAAGTGAATCCCGACGGCTCGCAAGTGCGCCTGGGCGACGTTTCGCGTATTGAACTGGGCGGCCAGAACTACAGCATCAGCGCGCAATTCAACGGCAAGCCGGCGTCCGGTATGGCGATCAAGCTGGCCGCCGGGGCGAACGCCCTGGACACCGGTAAAGCGATCCGCGCCACCGTGGCGTCCCTGGAACCGTTCTTCCCGCCTGGCATGAAAGCCGTGGTGCCGTACGACACGACCCCGGTAGTGACCGAGTCGATCTCCGGTGTGGTTCACACCCTGGTCGAAGCGATCGTGCTGGTGTTCCTGGTGATGTTCCTGTTCCTGCAGAACTTCCGCGCCACCATCATCACCACCATGACCGTACCGGTGGTATTGCTGGGTACGTTCGGGATCCTGGCGGCGTTCGGTTTCACCATCAACACCCTGACCATGTTCGGCATGATCCTGGCCATCGGCCTGCTGGTGGACGATGCCATCGTCGTGGTGGAAAACGTCGAACGGGTCATGGCCGAGGAGCACCTGTCGCCCAAGGAAGCGACCATCAAGTCCATGGGCCAGATCCAGGGCGCCCTGGTGGGTATTGCCCTGGTACTTTCGGCGGTATTGCTGCCGATGGCCTTCTTCGGTGGCTCCACCGGCGTGATCTACCGTCAGTTCTCCATCACCATTGTGTCGGCGATGGCGTTGTCGGTACTGGTTGCCCTGATCTTCACCCCGGCCCTGTGCGCCACCATGCTCAAGGCGATCGATCCGGAAAAGCACGGCCAACCCAAGCGCGGCTTCTTCGGCTGGTTCAACCGCACCTTCGACAGCGGCGTACTCAAGTACGAGCGCGGCGTGGGCGGGATGATCAAGCACAAGATCCCGGCTTTCATCGTGTATGCGCTGATCCTGGCCGGCATGATCTGGATGTTCACCCGTATCCCGAGCGCGTTCCTGCCTGAAGAAGACCAGGGCGTGATCTTTGCCCAGGTACAGACCCCCGTGGGCGCCTCGGCCGAGCGTACGCAAAAAGTCATCGACGACATGCGCGCCTTCCTGCTGCATGACAAGGAAGGCGAGCCAGGCGAAGGCAAGGCCGTGAAGTCGGTATTTACCGTGAACGGCTTCAACTTCGCCGGTCGCGGCCAGAGCTCGGGCCTTGCATTCGTGATGCTCAAGCCGTGGGACGAGCGTGATTCGTCGCAGTCGGTATTCGAAGTGGCCAAGCGGGCCCAGGGTTACTTCTTCGGGGCCTTCAAGGACGCCATGGTATTTGCCATCGTGCCGCCTTCGGTTCTGGAACTGGGTAACGCCACCGGCTTCGACGTGTTCCTGCAAGACCAGGGTGGTGTCGGCCACGACAAGCTGATGGCAGCGCGTAACCAGTTCCTCGGTGCGGCGGCCCAAAGCAAGATACTGGCAGGCGTGCGCCCCAACGGCGTGAACGATGAGCCGCAGTACGAACTGACCGTCGATGACGAGAAAGCCAGCGCCCAGGGCATCAGCCTGTCGGACATCCAGCAGACCCTGGCCATCGCGCTGGGCGGCAGCTACATCAACGACTTCATCGACCGTGGTCGGGTGAAGAAGGTGTATGTGCAGGGTGATGCGGCCAGCCGTATGTCGCCGGAAGACTTGGACAAATGGTTCGTGCGCGCCGACTCCGGGAAGATGGTGCCGCTGTCGGCCATCTCGTCGGGCAAGTGGATCTACGGCTCGCCCAAGCTCTCGCGTTATAACGGTGTAGCAGCCATGGAAATCCTCGGCACCCCGGCGCCTGGCTACAGTACCGGTGACGCGATGGCGGAAGTCGAGCGCATTGCCAAGGAACTGCCGGCCGGCGTCGGCTATGCCTGGACGGGCCTGTCGTACGAAGAACGTCTGTCCGGCTCCCAGGCGCCTGCGTTGTATGCCTTGTCGCTGCTGGTGGTGTTCCTGTGTCTCGCGGCACTGTATGAAAGCTGGTCGATCCCGATTGCGGTGATCCTGGTGGTACCGCTGGGTGTGATCGGTGCACTGATCGCCACCAGCATGCGCGGCTTGTCCAACGACGTGTTCTTCCAGGTGGGCTTGCTGGTCACGGTGGGCCTGGCGGCGAAAAACGCGATCCTGATCGTGGAGTTCGCCAAGGAGTTGCACGAGCAAGGCAAGGGCATTGTCGAGGCGGCCATCGAGGCGTCCCGCATGCGTCTGCGCCCGATCATCATGACGTCCATGGCGTTCGTGCTCGGCGTACTGCCGCTGGCGATTTCCAGCGGCGCAGGCTCGGGCAGCCAGCATGCAATCGGTACCGGTGTGATCGGCGGTATGATCACCGCAACGGTTCTGGCGATCTTCTGGGTGCCGCTGTTCTACGCAACCGTGTCTTCGGCCGGCGAACGCAAAAAGAAACACACCACTGAAACTCCTAAAGAGGCTGGCCAATGAGCAAGTCGCTACTTTCCTTAGCCGTCACCGCCTTCGTGCTCAGTGGCTGCTCGCTTATCCCTGACTACCAGCGCCCCGAAGCGCCGGTAGCGGCGCAGTTCCCGCAGGGGCCGGCGTACTCGTCGGCCCAGGCGCCGGGCCAGGCTGCCGCCGAGCAGGGCTGGAAGCAGTTTTTCCATGACCCTGCCCTGCAGCAACTGATCCAGACCGCGCTGGTGAACAACCGTGACCTGCGCGTCGCGGCCCTGAACATCGACGCTTATGCGGCGCAGTACCAGATCCAGCGTGCCGACTTGTTCCCGGCCGTCTCGGCCACCGGCAGCGGCAGCCGCTCGCGTACTCCGGCGCGGCTGTCGCAGACCGGCGAATCGAGCATCTCCAGCCAGTACTCGGCGGGCCTGGGGATCAGCGCTTATGAGCTGGACCTGTTTGGTCGCGTGCGCAGCCTGAGCGAAGAAGCATTGCAGAAGTACTTCGCCACCGAAGAAGCGCGGCGCAGCACCCAGATCAGCCTGGTGGCCAGTGTGGCCAATGCCTATCTGACCTGGCAGGCCGACAAGGAACTGCTCAAGCTGACCCAGGACACGCTCGGCGCGTTCGAGCAGAGCTTCAAGCTGACCTCGCGCAGCAACGAAGTCGGCGTGGCTTCGGCCCTCGACCTGAGCCAGGCGCGCACCTCGGTGGAAAACGCCCGGGTGCAGCTTGCCCGCTATACGCGCCAGGTGGCCCAGGATGAAAACAGCCTGACCCTGCTGCTGGGCACCGGCCTGCCGGCGAATATCGCCAGCAAGCCACTGTCCGATGACCTGCTCAGCGAAGTCCCCGCCGGCCTGCCGTCGGACCTGCTGCAACGGCGTCCCGACATCGTTCAGGCCGAGTACAACCTCAAGGCCGCCAACGCCAATATCGGTGCGGCCCGCGCGGCGTTCTTCCCGAGCATCAGCCTGACCGCCAGCGCCGGTACCGCCAGCCCGAACCTGGGCGGCCTGTTCAAGGGCGGTTCGGGCACCTGGTCGTTCGCACCGCAGATCAACATCCCGATCTTCAACGCCGGTAGCCTGCGCGCCAGCCTGGACTACTCGAAGATCCAGAAAGAGATCAACGTGGCCAACTACGAGAAGGCGATCCAGACCGGCTTCCAGGAAGTCTCCGACGGCCTCGCTGCGCGTCAGACCTACAAGCAGCAACTGGACGCCCAACGTGGCTTCGTCGCCGCCAACCAGGATTACTACCGCCTGGCCGAGCGTCGCTACCGCATCGGTGTCGACAGTAACCTGACCTTCCTCGACGCCCAGCGCCAACTGTTCAGTGCCCAGCAATCGCTGATCACCGACCGCCTGGCGCAGCTGACCAGCGAGGTCAACCTGTACAAGGCCCTCGGCGGTGGCTGGAACGAGCAGACGGCCAAGAACGAGCCGGTGAAAGAAGAAGCACCGGCGCTGAAGTTGTTCTGATCGCGCTGATGCAGATGAAACCGCTTCCCTTACCGGAAGCGGTTTTTTTTTGCCATGTCACTAACCCCTGCGAACCAAAGGTGGGCGCTGGCTTGCCTTCCCTTCAACCTTTCAGGGTAAGATTGGTAACAGATTCTTACAGACCACAGAGGGAGCTTGTCGTAATGATCGTAGGCATTGACCTGGGCACGACCAATAGCCTGGCCGCCGTGTGGCGCGGCGATGCCGCCGAAATGGTGCCCAATGCCCTTGGCCAGTTGCTGACCCCAAGCGTGGTAGGCCTGGATGATCAAGGCCGTATCCTGGTGGGCCAAGCCGCCAAGGAACGCCTGCATACTCACCCGCACCTGACCACGTCGCTGTTCAAGCGCTACATGGGCAGTGCCACCGAAGTGCGCCTGGGCGACCGCTCGTTCCGCCCCGAAGAGCTGTCGGCGCTGGTCCTCAAAAGCCTCAAGGAAGACATCGAGCGCACCTATGGCCAAACCGTCACCGAAGCGGTGATCAGCGTGCCCGCCTACTTTAGCGACGGCCAGCGCAAAGCCACGCGCATTGCCGGTGAACTGGCGGGGCTCAATGTTGAAAAACTGATCAACGAACCCACTGCCGCCGCCTTGGCTTATGGCTTGCACCAGCGTGACAAGGAAACCTCGTTCCTGGTTTTCGATCTCGGCGGCGGCACCTTTGACGTGTCGATCATCGAGCTGTTCGACGGTGTAATGGAAGTACGCGCCAGCGCCGGCGACAACTTCCTGGGCGGCGAAGACTTCGACACGTTGTTGCTGGAACACTTCGTCGACAGCCAGCGCAATGCCCAGGGTTTCCCGCCCACCCGCAGTGTGTTGCAAGCCCTGCGTCGCGAAGCCGAGCGCGTGCGCAAAGCCTTGGGCCAGGACGACAGCGCCGAGTTCGCCCTGCGTATCGACGGCCAGCAGTGGGTCACAACCATCACCCAGGCCGAACTCGCCAAGCTCTACACGCCCTTGTTGGAACGCCTGCGCGCACCGATTGAACGCGCCCTGCGAGACGCACGCATTCGGGTCGGTGACCTGGATGAAATCCTGCTGGTCGGCGGCACCACGCGCATGCCGCTGGTGCGCAAACTGGCCGCTGGTTTGTTCGGGCGTTTCCCGTCCATCAGCCTCGACCCGGACCAAGTGGTTGCCCACGGCGCGGCGATCCAGGCCGCGCTCAAGGCCCGCTCGGCGGCACTGGAAGAAATCGTGCTGACCGACGTCTGCCCCTACACCCTGGGTATCGAAACCTCGAACCAGTACGGCGGCCATATCGAAAGCGGGCATTACCTGCCGCTGATCGAACGCAACAGCAGCGTGCCGGTGAGCCGGGTCAAAAGCGTGGTCACGCTCTACGACGACCAGCCCCGCGTGCTGCTGAAAATCTACCAAGGCGAAAGCCGCCTGGTGAAAGACAACATCGAACTGGGCCAGTTGGAAATCCCCGTGCCCAAGCGCAAGGCTGGCGAAGTCTCACTGGACGTGCGCTTCACCTACGACAACAACGGTTTGCTCGAAGCCCAGGTGAACATTCCGCTGACCGGCGAGCAGCACTCGCTGGTGATCGAAAACAATCCTGGCGTGCTCAGCCCGCAAGAGATCCAGCAACGCCTGCAAGCGTTGGCATTGTTGAAAATTCACCCGCGCGACCAGCAAGTCAACACCGTGCTGACCGCCCGCCTCGAACGGCTCTACCAGGAAAGCCTGGGCGAGCTGCGCGAGCAACTCGGACACTGGGCCGCGCAGTTTCAGCAAGTGCTCGACACCCAGGACGAGCGCCGCATCCGTGAGGCCCGCAGCGAACTGACCCGACAACTTGAGCAACTCGATAACGGGTTCTGGCGCTGAAGGAAATCCACATGGACTGTTGGACAGTGTTGCAATTGGCGGACGATGCCGACGAACGGACCATCAAGCGAACCTACGCGCGACTGCTGAAAAGCTGCCGCCCGGACGATGATCCCGAAGGGTTCCAGCGTCTGCGCGAAGCCTATGAGGCTGCATTGGGGTACGCACGCTGGCGTGCAGACAACGAAGAGGAAGAGCGCGCAACTGCCGTTGTCGAACAGACCGACAGCCACCTCAAGGATTTGGCCGAGCTGATGGATGTCCGTCCCTTGAGCCCCGCGCCCTTTGAAGCGCCAAAACCTGACCCGGTCCACGGGTTGCTCACCGGCCTCAACGCCGACAACCTCGATGAGCGCTGGGCCCAGGCCCGGCAACTGGACTGCAGCGACGCCTTCCAGGCCGGCCTGCTGCGCCACTGCTTTGAAGCCCCCGGCGAGCGCAGTGCAATTACCCGTTGGGCGATGCAACATCTGGAATGGCTGACACCCTGGCAACGGGTGGCCATGACGCCATGGCAGCACGATGCACTGACCAGTGAGCTGTTGCAGGAATATCGCCTCAACTTGCAGGAACTGCTGGAGCAAAAGGCCGAGCGAGAGTTCATCACCCAACTGACGCACTACAACGAGCAAGCCTGGCTGCGGGTGTTCGATCAGCAGCAACAGTGGCAACACATTATTCTGCAACTGCTGCACGACACCCAATGGAGCGTGCCGCTGTTTGAACGTGTGTGCCAGGCCTTTGGCTGGGACGACCAGAAAGGCGTGTTTGCGGAACCCGCGTGGATGTGGCGCAGCCTGGTGTCGCGTTGCGAGCAGGAAAGCTTTTATATCAGCCTCCAAGACAAAGCCCAGGACACCCGGCGCACCTGCGCCGATGCCCTGGCCGCGCGCTTGTTGCTCACGCCCATGACCGCAACCCAACAGATGCGCATCATCGGCAGGTTTGGCCAAAACGAATGGAACGCTTGCCAGCATCTGGGCGAAACCCTGACCTGGCGTTATCCGCAGTTGATCGAACGCCTGCCCCAAAGCGACCTGTTCTTCTGGCGCAAATTCGTCCCACGACCGATTTACGTCCACGTGCTTATCCGGCTCTGGGCGATCTTTGCCTTGGCCGCTGTCCTGAACCTCGTTCACGTTGAAACCGAAAAGCTGGACTTCGGGGTCGTACTCATCTTAGTGGTATTGGCGATCTTGCCGGCTGCGGTCTTCTTTCGGATCACGCAGATGTGGGCCGGGATGAGTGCGTCCTTTGTAGTTGCGGACGTGTGGCTGAGCCAGTATGTGATCCCTAAACGCGTCAACCCCAACCAGTATTGGCTGGTGTTACGCCACGGCATCCCGCAATTGGCCATGCTCGCGGTGTGCGGGCTGGCACTGGGCATTCTGGGAGCGATTACGTATGCCGGGATGCTGCTGATCAACCTGCTGCACAGCAAACGCATCGGCCACATGGGTGAGAAAAGTCTGAAATTTCCGTGGCTCAACGGCCTGCATTGGGCCTTCTGGAGCCCGCTGCAAGTGGTATTCCTGGTGGTGATGGTGGCGGTGATCATCGCCGCGCAGCATTACCTGCCAGCGGTGCCATGGTCCCATATCGACCTGCCCAAACGGTAACGAGACGCTCGGGCCTGAGCGTATTGCTCAGGCCCGCAACTTGCGTTCGATCATCGCACACAACCCGCTCTCCCCCACTTTCATCGCCCCCGTACCGCCCCGCACCATGGCCCGCACCTGCATAACCCCAATAACAACAGGTCCAACACCATGAGCACGTTCCGCCCGCGCCAGCTATTGCTGGCAACCGCTGTCGCCAGCCTTGCCCTGCCCGTCGTCGCCGAAGAACACGGTTTTCTCGAAGACGCCAGCGCCAACCTCAACCTGCGCAATTTCTTCTTCAATCGCAATTACACCAACCCGACCAAAACCCAGGGCGGCGCGCAGGAGTGGACGCAAAGTTTCATCCTCGACGCCAAGTCCGGGTTCACTCAAGGCACGGTCGGTTTCGGTGTCGACGTGCTGGGTCTGTACTCGCTCAAGCTCGATGGCGGGCGTGGCACCGGTGGCACGCAGTTATTGCCGCTGGACCACGACGGCCGCCCAGCCGATACGTTCGGTCGCCTGGGCGTGGCCTTCAAGGCGCGGGTTTCCAGGACTGAAGTGAAAGTCGGCGAATGGATGCCGGTGCTGCCGATCCTGCGCTCGGACGATGGTCGCTCATTGCCGCAAACCCTGCGCGGCGGGCAGATCACGTCGAAGGAAATCGATGGCCTGACCCTGTATGGCGGTCAGTTCCGTGCCAACAGCCCGCGGGACGACAGCAGCATGCGCGACATGTCGATGACCGGCAAAACCGCGTTCACGTCCGATCGCTTCAACTTCCAGGGCGCCGAATACGCCTTCAACGACAAACGCACGCAAGTCGGAGTGTGGAATGCCCAGCTCAAGGACATCTACCGCCAGCAGTTCGTCAATCTGATTCACAGCCAGCCCGTGGGCGACTGGACCCTGGGCGCCAACCTGGGGTTCTTCTACGGCAAGGACGACGGCAGCGCCCGGGCAGGTGAGCTGGACAACAAGACCTGGTCAGGCCTGTTCTCCGCCCGTTACGGCGGCAACACCTTCTATGTCGGCCTGCAAAAACTCACCGGCAACAGCGCCTGGATGCGTGTCAACGGCACCAGCGGCGGCACTCTGGCCAACGACAGCTATAACTCGAGCTACGACAACGCCGAGGAAAAATCCTGGCAGGTTCGCCACGACTACAACTTCGCCGCCCTTGGCGTACCGGGCCTTACCCTGATGAACCGCTATATCAGCGGCAGCAACGTGCACACCGGCACGGTGACCGACGGCAAGGAATGGGGGCGCGAAAGCGAATTGGGCTACACCGTACAAAGCGGCAGCCTGAAAAACCTGACCCTGCGCTGGCGCAACTCCAGCATGCGGCGTGACTACAGCAACAATGAGTTCGATGAAAACCGGTTGATCGTCAGCTACCCGATAAGTCTGCTGTAAACCGGCGCCGCAGTTACTGTATGGTGCGCGCCTGCCGCTGCTGATCGCCCCAGCAGCGGCCTCTCATTCGAGCCCGCGCACAGCATGAAAACCTTCGCCTCCGCTATCGCAGTGTTCGCCCTGGCCCTGAGCCTGGGCGGCTGTATCGGCTCGCCCATCGCCCTGACGCCGCAGACCGAGCAACGCCTGCAGGCCCGGGCGCCAATCCGTTTCCTGCTGACCTTCGATGACGGCCCCAGCGCCTCGGGCTACAACAACCCGAGCCGTTCAGTGGTGGCCGATTTGGCCGATAACCCGGTATCGCCAGGGATCAAAGCGGTGTTCTTTCTACAGACCCAAGCCGCCCGTTCAGGTGGCAGCGCGCGGGGCCGCAAGACCATGGTACGTGAGTATGCCGCCGGCCATGTGCTGGCCTTCCACACGGCGACGACGTTTCATACCAATCATCGCTGGCTCAGTGACGCCGAGCTGGAACGCACCCTGACCCAGGGCGCGGCGGACATCGCCGCCATCACCGGCACGCCGCCCCTGCTGGTGCGACCACCGTTCTGGAACTACGATCGCCGCACGTTCGCCGCCTACCGACGCCACGGCATGCAGGTACTGTTGACCGACCTGAGTGCCAACGACGGCAAGATCTGGGGCTTCAACGGCAGCCCACGCCGTCGCGCCAACCTGTACCGCCAGCTGTCAGTCGTGCGTGAGCGCATCGCATCGGGTGAGTTGCCGACGGTGGACGGCGTGATACCGGTGGTGGTGACCTTCCATGACATCAACCGCTACACCGCACGGCATCTGCAGGAGTACCTGCAGATCCTGATGGACAGCGCCCGCATCAACGGCCTGAAGACCGCCGCCGAGCCCTTCTACACCGACACCGCCACCCTGCAACGCGCGGCGCTGGCCCGCACGGTCAAGGAGGTGAACGAGCCGGTGCATCTGCCGGGGGTGTGGAATTGGCTGTGGGATGCCGATGCCAACTGACTTCTACAGTCAATGAAGCCCTGTAGGAGCGAGCTTGCTCGCGAAAAACGTCAACGATAACGCGTACTTTCTGAATGAACGCGGTGCCTGTGAGTTTTTCGCGAGCAAGCTCGCTCCTACAGACGGCATCAGGGCAAGCCCCTCCCACATTTTGAGCGCATTTCAACTCAGGGTTGGCGCGACTCCACACCCAACTCATCCCACACCGACTCGGCCAGATGAAACGTCGCATTCGCCGCCGGTATCCCGCAATAAATCGCGCTTTGCATCAGCACTTCCTTGATCTCGGCGCGGGTCACGCCGTTGCTGGCGGCGGCACGTAAATGCAGCTTCAACTCTTCGGTGCGGTTCATGCCGATCAGCATCGCGATGGTGATCAGGCTGCGGGTGTGCCGTGGCAAACCCGGGCGGGTCCAGATATCGCCCCACGCATGGCGAGTGATCATCTCCTGAAACTCGCTGTTGAACTCGGTCAGGGCATTGAGGCTGCGCTCCACATGGGCGTCGCCCAGCACTTCACGGCGCACTTGCAGCCCCTCGGCATAACGTTGTTTCTCGTCCACGAAAAGCTCCTCAGCGACCCAGCAGAAATTCAATCACGCGGTCGCTGAACGCAGCGCCGGCTTGTACATTGGACAGATGCGCCGCATAGAACTCGGCGTATTCGGCGCCCTTCACATGGTTCTGGATAAAGTGACCGCCGGCGGGTGGTGTCACCGCGTCTTCCGTGCCGGCAATCACCAGGGTGGGCACTTTGATCGACGCCAACTGATGACGGAAATCCGCATCGCGCACCGCCGCGCAGTTGGCGGCATAGCCTTGGGGCGAGGTGGCCGCGAGCATGTCGGTGATCTGCTCGGCCTGGTGGGGGTTGGCCGCGGCAAAATCGGCGGTGAACCAGCGTGCAATCGAGGCATCACGCAATGCAACCATCGCCGCCGCGCCATCGCGCAACACCGTTTCGATACGCGGGTTCCACACCTCAGGCGTGCCGATCCTGGCAGCGGTGTTGCAGACCACCAGGCGATCGAGCCGCGTGCCGGCGTTGATGCCCAACCATTGGCCGATCAACCCGCCCATGGACAGCCCACAGAAATGGGCACGCTGGATGCCCAGCGTATCCAACAGCGCCAGCACATCCTGGCCCAACTGTTCGATGCTGTAGGGCCCCTCGGTGACCAGGGATTTGCCATGGCCGCGGGTATCGAAACGCAGCAGGCGAAAATGCTGGGTGAATGCCGGCACCTGGATGTCCCACATATGCAGGTCAGTACCCAGGGAGTTGGACAGCACCAGTACCGGAGCATCGGCGGGCCCATCGAGTTGGTAATGCAGTTCGCCCTCGGCGAGTTGTACGAAAGCCACAGCGTTCTCCTTACGCAGTCAATGCAAAGTGTTCGGTCACGGCGCGGCTGACCCAGGTAGAGGCCTGCCCCAGGTAGTTGGCCGGGTCGAGCAGACGGTCCAGTTCGGCCGACGACAACTGGGCGGTGACCTGCGGCTGGTCCGCCAGCACGGCACGCAAATGCCGCTGCTCGGCGACTGCGCGTTTGCAGCACTGCTCCAGCAAGTGGTGCGCGGTTTCACGGCCCAGGCGCTGAGCCAGCACGCTGCTGACGGCTTCGGCCAGCACCAGGCCCTGGGTCAGCTCGAGATTGCGGGCCATGCGCTCGGCATCCACCTCCAGCCCTTCGCTGACCAGCAGCGCCTGTTCAAGTGCACCCGAGACCAATCGGCAGATCTGCGGCAAGGTTTCCCATTCGGCGTGCCACAGTCCCAGGCTGCGCTCGTGCTCCTGGGGCATGGCACTGAACATCGTCGCCACCAGGCCGGGCACGCGGGTCGCGGCGCTGATCAGCACGGCGGCGCCGACCGGGTTGCGCTTGTGCGGCATGGTCGAAGAGCCGCCCTTGCCCGGCGCCGAGGGCTCAAACACTTCCGCCGCTTCGGTTTGCATCAACAGGCTGATGTCGCGGCCGAGCTTGCCAAGGCTGCCGGCGATCAGGCCAAGCACGCTGGCAAACTCCACCAGACGATCACGTTGGGTGTGCCACGGCTGCTCGGGCAGGCTAAGTTGCAGCTCGGCGGCCAAGGCCTGCGCCACCGGCATGGCCTGCTCGCCCAGCGCAGCCAGGGTGCCCGAGGCACCGCCAAACTGCAGCACCAGCAAACGCGGTTTCAATTCCACCAGGCGCTGGCGACTGCGCGTCACCGCGCCCAGCCAGCCGGCGATCTTCATGCCCAGGGTGACGGGCGTAGCGTGTTGCAGCCAGGTGCGCCCGGCCAGGGGGGTCGATGCATGCCGCTGCGCCTGGGCCGCCAATACATCGCCCAGGCGCGCCAGGTCCGCTTCGATCAGCTCCAGCGCGCGGCGCAATTGCACCACCAGGCCGGTGTCCATCACATCCTGGCTGGTTGCCCCCAGGTGCACATAGCGTTCGGCCTCGGCGTCTTCAGCGGCAATCAACTTGCCCAGCGCCTTGACCACTGGAATCGCCGAATTGCCCGCCGTGGCAATCGCCACACTGAGCGCATCCACGTCATACAGCGACGCCAGGCAGGCCTGGGCAATCGGCGTCACGGCGGCCTGCGGGATCAACCCGGCCTGGGCCTCGGCCCGGGCCAGCGCGGCCTCGAAATCCAGCATGCCCTGCAGGCGGCCCTGGTCACAGAACACCTCGGCCATGCTGTCAGCGGTGAAGTAGGCGTCGAACAGTTGGTTGCTCGTGCGCAGTGTCATAACTCATCCCTTACAAATCGTGATGCAGGTACGCCGCCTGTTTCGGCAGGCGCAAGCTGAACAGGAACGCCACGGCCATCATTGCGGTGACGTACCAGTAGAAGGTGTTTTCCATACCGATGGACTTCAGGCTCAACGCAACCACTTCCGCCGAACCGCCGAACACCGCGTTGGCCACGGCATACGCCAGGCCCACGCCCAAGGCGCGCACCTGGGGTGGGAACATCTCGGCTTTGACCAGGCCACTGATGGAGGTATAGAAGCTGACGATCGCCAGTGCCAGCGTGATCAGCACAAAAGCCAGGAACGGACTGGTGACGGTTTTCAGCGTAAGCAGGATCGGCACCGTGAACAGCGTGCCGAGGCCGGCGAACCAGAGCATGGAATTGCGCCGGCCGATCTTGTCGGCGAGCATGCCGAACAGCGGCTGCATGCACATGTACAGAAACAGCGCGCCGGTCATGATGTAGCTGGAGGTCTTGGCGTGCATGCCGACGGTGTTCACCAGGTATTTCTGCATGTAGGTGGTGAAGGTATAGAAAATCAGCGAGCCGCCGGCGGTGTAGCCCAGCACGGTGATGAAGGCTTTGCCGTGGTCACGGAACAGCGCGACGATACTGCCGGCGTCCTTGTCCTCGCGCATTTCCTTGCTGGTGGTTTCCTTGAGGGTGCGGCGCAGCAACAGGGAGATCACCGCCGCGATGGCGCCGATCACGAACGGAATGCGCCAGCCCCAGGCACGCAATTCCTCTTCGGTGAGGATCTGTTGCAGGATCACCACCACCAGCACCGCCAGCAGTTGCCCGCCGATCAGGGTCACGTACTGGAACGAGGCGAAGAAACCGCGCTGGCCCTTGAGCGCCACTTCGCTCATGTAGGTCGCCGTGGTGCCGTATTCGCCCCCCACCGACAACCCCTGGAACAGCCGCGCCACCAGCAGCAACGCCGGGGCCCAGGCGCCGATATCCTTGTAGGTCGGCAGGAAAGCGATGACCAGGGAACCGGCGCACATCATCAGCACCGAGATCATCATGGAATTCTTGCGGCCATGTTTGTCGGCCACCCGGCCAAACAGCCAGCCGCCGATCGGACGCATCAGGAACCCGGCGGCGAACACGCCGGCGGTGTTGAGCAGTTGGACGGTGGGGTCGTCCGAGGGGAAAAAGGCCGGCGCAAAGTAAATCGCGCAGAAGGCATAGACGTAGAAGTCGAACCATTCGACCAGGTTGCCGGAGGAAGCACCGACAATCGCAAAAATCCGTTTGCTGCGTTCTTCTCCGGTGTAGTGACTGGTTTTTGTTGTCATGGTTTTTACTCAGTGGGAACGGTTATAGCCTAGACATACTTTGCAACAACCGTGTCATGCAAGCAGACTTTTGGCTATGGAGTGCTTGTAAGGGCCCCATCGGGGGCAAGCCCCCTCCCACACTTGGACTTGTGAATACATTCAAATGTGGGAGGGGGCTTGCCCCCGATAGGGCCCTACAGCCAACTCAATAATCGAAAAACACCGTTTCCCTGTCTGTCCCCTGCAAAACCACATCCCACTGATAAACCCCCGCCGCATCCTGCCTGGCAATCAACGTACCGCGACGCTGCGCCGGCACACACGCCAGCAAGGGGTCATCCCCATTCAACGCCTCACCGTCAAAATAAATCCGCGTCAGCAAGTGCTTCACCAACCCGCGCGCAAACACCAGCACCACCAGATGCGGTGCCTGGGTCGTGCCTTGAAGCCCCGGCACACTGCCCGGCTTGATCGTAGTAAAGCGGAAGCGCCCTTGGGCATCCACCGGCACGCGGCCAAAGCCTTCGAAGTTGGGATCCAGCGCTTTGTCCTGTTCGTCTTCCGGGTGGTCGTACTTGCCGGCGGCGTTGGCCTGCCAGACCTCAAGCATGGCGTCGTTGACCACATCGCCGTTGCCGTCCACCACCTGCCCGCTGATCGCCACGCGTTCGCCCAGGGTGGCGGCGACCGTCAGGTCTTCGCGGTTCAGCCAGGTCAGGCCGATGTGGTAATACGGCCCGACGGTGTGGGACGTGGTTGCGTAAAGGCTCATCTCATTTCTCCATCGGCGTGGCGTCGCGGCCGCGCAGGACGATGTCCCAGCGGTAGCCGAGGGCATAGGAAGGAATGGTTTTTTCCAGATCGAAGCTTGCGATCAGGCGTTGCTTGGCGCTGGTGTCCGGCACGCAGTTGTAGATCGGGTCGTATTCGAGCAGCGGGTCGCCGGGGAAATACATTTGCGTGACCAGCCGCGTCAGCACGCTGGGTCCGAACAGCGAAAAGTGGATATGCGCCGGGCGCCAGGCGTTGTGGTGGTTGCCCCACGGGTAGGCGCCGGGCTTGATGGTCTGGAACTGGTACCAGCCCTCGGCGTCGGTGACGGTGCGCCCGGTGCCGGTGAAGTTCGGGTCCAGCGGCGCATCGTGCAGGTCGCGCTCGTGGTTGTAGCGACCGGCGGCGTTGGCCTGCCAGATCTCCACGAGGATGCCCGGCACCGGCAGGCCGTTCTCGTCCAGCACCCGCCCGTGAATGATGATGCGTTCGCCCTGGGGCTCGCCCTCGTGCTGGGCGGTCAGGTCGTTGTCTGTCTCGCTGACGCGCTCGGCGCCGATGGTCGGGCCGGTGATTTCCGACAACGAATGGGGCAGGAACACCAACGGCTGCGAGGGCGAACGCAAGTTCGTCGACTGGTAGGCCGGGTGCAGGTAATCAGGTTGGGTGCCCGCGTGCGGGCGCCGGTAACCGGGCTTGTCATTCATGCAGCAATCCTCTCTTATCAGACGCGTTCAATCGCCAGGGCCAGGCCTTGGCCCACGCCCACGCACATGGTCGCCAGGCCTTTGCGGCCGCCGGTTTTTTCCAGCTGGTGCAGAGCTGTCAGTACCAGCCGCGCACCGCTCATGCCCAAGGGGTGCCCCAGGGCGATGGCGCCGCCGTTGGGGTTGACCTGCGGCGCGTCGTCGGCGATCCCCAACTCGCGCAGCACGGCCAAGCCTTGGCTGGCGAAGGCTTCGTTGAGTTCGATCACGTCAAAATCGGTGACCGCCAGACCGAGGCGCTCCACCAGCTTGCGCACCGCCGGCACCGGGCCGATCCCCATCACGCGCGGGGCGACGCCGGCACTGGCCATGCCCAACACCCTGGCGCGGGCGGTGAGTCCGTGTTTTTTCACCGCGTCGGCCGAGGCCAGAATCAACGCGGCGGCGCCATCGTTGACGCCCGACGCGTTGCCGGCGGTGACGCTCTTGTCCGGGCCGTTGACCGGCTTGAGTTTGGCCAGGGCCTCAAGGGTGGTGTCCCGTGGATGCTCATCATGCTCCACCACGGTTTCGCCTTTTTTATGGGCCACCCGCACCGGCACAATCTCTTCGGCAAAGAAGCCGGCGGCCTGCGCGGCAGCGGTACGTTGCTGGCTGCGCAGGGCAAAGGCATCCTGGTCGGCGCGCGAAACATTGTAGTCGTCGGCGACGTTATCGGCGGTCTGCGGCATCGCGTCGACGCCGTATTGGGCTTTCATCAAGGGGTTGATAAAGCGCCAGCCGATGGTGGTGTCTTCAAGCTTCATGGTGCGTGAAAACGCAGCATCAGCCTTGCCCATCACGAACGGCGCGCGGGACATCGACTCGACGCCGCCGGCAATCGCCAGCTCCATTTCGCCGCTGGCAATCGCGCGAAAGGCCGTGCCGATGGCGTCCATCCCCGAAGCGCACAGGCGATTGAGGGTCACGCCGGGAATACTCTCCGGCAGGCCCGCCAGCAGCAGCGCCATGCGTGCCACGTTGCGGTTGTCTTCGCCGGCCTGGTTGGCGCAGCCGAGGAACACTTCATCCACGGCGCTCCACTCCACCGTTGGGTTGCGTTCGATCAACGCCTTGATCGGCAGGGCTGCCAGGTCATCGGCGCGCACCGTAGACAGGCCGCCGCCGAAGCGGCCGATGGGGGTGCGAATGGCGTCACAGATAAAGACATCGCGCATCAGGCTTCTCCTGGTGCTTGGCCATGGGCGGCTGCGGTGCGTGCTTCGAGGTCACGCAGGGCGCTCAGCTCAACCTCAGTCGGTTCGGTGGTCACCTCGACCTGGTCGGCAAAACGAATGGCCCAGCCGGTCGCCGCGACCACTTGCTCGCGGGTCACCCCAGGGTGCAAGGCAGTGACCACGAACTCATGGCTGCCCGCTTCCGGCTCCATGATGCACAGGTCGGTAATGATGCCGACCGGACCGGCGCCCGGCAGGCCCAGGCGTTTGCGTGAATCGCCGCCTTCGCCGTGACCGACCGAGGTGATGAAGTCCAGCTTGTCGACAAACGAACGGGACGACTGTTTAAGGATGATCAACACGCTTTTGGCGGAACCGGCAATTTCCGGCGCGCCGCCGGCACCCGGCAGACGTACCTTGGGCTGGTGATAATTGCCGACCACGGTGGTGTTGATGTTGCCGAAACGGTCGACCTGAGCCGCGCCGAGAAAGCCGACGTCGATGCGCCCGCCTTGCAGCCAGTAACGGAAGATTTCGCCGGTGGGCACCACGGTATCGGCGGTTTCCGCCAACTCACCGTCACCGATGGACAGCGGCAACACCGAGGGCTTGGCGCCAATCGGGCCGGACTCGTAGATCAGCACCACGTCAGGCGAGGAGGTCAGGCGCGCCAGGTTGGCCGCCTTGGATGGCAGGCCGATGCCGACGAAGCATACCGAGCCATTCTTGAGGCGGCGCGCGGCGGCGACGGTCATCATTTCATTGGTGGAATAGGTCATTACTTGGCCTCCTGCGCGCTGGCCAGCCTGGCCTGGAACTCGCTGAAATCAGCAGTGCCGTGGATGTATTCGTCGATCCAGGCGGTAAAGGTCCCACGGTCGCGGGCAATCGGGTCCCACGCCTGGTAGAAACGGTTATCCCGCTCGTTGTAGCCATGGGCGTAGGACGGATGCGCGCCACCGGGCACATGGCACACGGCGGTCAGGGCCCAGGTCGGCAATACGCAGCTGTTCATCGGCGCGTTCAGGTCGTCGACGATTTCCTCGACGGTGACAATGCAGCGCTTGGCCGCCAGGGCCGCTTCCTTCTGCACGCCAAGAATGCCCCATAGCAGCACGTTGCCCTTGCGGTCGGCCTTCTGCGCATGGATTACCGTCACATCCGGGCGTACCGACGGGACCGCCGCCAGCACTTCGCCAGTAAACGGGCACGTGACGGTCTTGATCAGCGGGTTGACCTTGGGCAAGTCGGAACCGGCGTAGGCCCGCAGCACCGCAAACGGCAGGCCGGAGGCGCCGGCGACGTAGGCGTTGGCCAGGTCGGCATGGCTGTGTTCTTCGATCTCCAGCGGCTGCGGCCACTGTTTTTCCACCGCGTCGCGCAGACGATGCAGGGAACCCACGCCCGGGTTGCCGCCCCAGGAGAAAATCAACTTGCGCGCACAGCCGGCGCCGATCAACTGGTCGTAGATCAGGTCAGGCGTCATACGCACCAGCGTCAGATCTTTCTTGCCCTGACGAATGATTTCATGACCTGCGGCGGTGGGGATCAGGTGAGTGAAGCCTTCGAGGGCGACGGTATCGCCGTCGTTCACGAAGCGCTTGACCGCATCGCGCAGGGTGAGAATTTCAGCCATGGGGTTGGGCTCCCGGTGTTGATCGAAAAAGGCGCTGAGGGGGGCGCCGAAGTGTTTGAAGATTAAGCCGGGGGAATGGGTGGAACAATCCGATAATCGACTCAGCGTTCGATTATCGAACGCATTGTTGCCTGGCTAACTTCTTGACCGCAGATGATCCAATGTGGGAGGGGGCTTGCCCCCTCCCACACTTTTAACCTCGCCAGAGGTCAGGTCGCGTCGGCGTGGCTGACCATGCCCTTGATCAGCACCGCTGCCGTAGCCAACCCCGCCGGAATCACCAGCGCCGTCAGCACCTGCTCGAAGTTCCAGCCCAGGCCCAGCAAGGTAGCGCCCATCCACGCACCGAGAATCGCGCCGAAACGGCCAATGCCGAGCATCCACGACACGCCGGTGGCGCGGCCCTGGGTCGGGTAGAAGCGCGCAGCCAGGGAGGGCATCGCCGATTGCGCACCGTTGACGCACATCCCGGCAATCAGCACCAGGGTCGCCAACAGGGTGATATTGCCCAGGCTCTGCCCGACCGCGTAGGCGAATACCCCCGCCAACAGGTAGAAGGTGCCAATCACCTTGTGCGGGTTGAACCGGTCCATCGCCCAGCCCACGCCGACGGCGCTCAATACGCCGCCAAACTGGAACAAGGCGCCGATAAAGGCGGCCTGCTCCATGCTGGCGCCACTGTCGCGCATCAGGGTTGGCAGCCAACTGGTGAGCAGGTACACAATCACCAGGCCCATGAAATAGGTGAGCCACAGCAGCAGCGTGCCGGCGCTGTAGGTACCGGAAAAAATCACCGCGAACACGTTGCGCGCCTTGACGGTCTTTTGCTCCGGCACGCTGAAGTGAGTGGCCTGGGCGACAATGGCCGGTTCAATCGGGGACAGGGCCCTGCGTACCTTGTCGGTGCCACGGTTGCGCACCACCAGGTAACGCGCCGACTCCGGCAACCACACCAGCAGCACCGCGCCCAGGATCAACGGCAGGATGCCACCGATCAACAACAGGCTGTGCCAGCCGAAAGCCGGGATCAACTTGGCCGAGATAAACCCGCCACCGGCCATGCCCAGGTTGAAGCCGCAAAACATGCTGGTCACCAACAGCGACTTGTGCCGCTCGGGGGTGTATTCGGAGAGCAGCGTGGTGGCGTTGGGCATGCCCGCGCCCAGCCCCAGGCCCGTCAGGAAACGCAACACCAGCAGTTGATCAACATTGCTGCTGTAGGCCGAAGCCAGGCTGAAGGCACCGAACACCAGCACCGCGCCCACCAGCACCACTTTGCGCCCGAAGCGGTCGGCCAGCGGGCCGGAACCCAGCGCGCCGAAGACCATGCCGATCAACGCGGCGCTCATCACCGGGCCGAGGCTGGCGCGGTCGATGCCCCAGTCCTGGGACAGTGCCGGTGCGATAAAGCCCATGGCGGCGGTGTCGAGGCCGTCGAGGAAGACAATCAGGAAGCACAGGATCACCACGCGCCACTGGTAACGTGACAAGGGCTGGGCATTGATGAAGGACTGCACGTCCAGGGTAGAGCCGACAGATGGCTGATTCATTATTTTTATTCCACACCGATGGCGGGCCAGCGACCTGGGGTCGCCATTATTATTGGAGCGCGCCCTGAAGCGCTGCCGCACATTAATAAGCCAGGGGAAACAGCGTCAATTGGTCACGCCGGGTTCTGTGCGGTCACCGAACACTCAGGCGAACAGTTGCATGCTCAGCTCGCGACTGGCGCTGAGCATGCTTGGCAGGAACCGCTGCTCCAACTCGCTGCGGCTGACCCGTCCGGCATGGGTGCTGACATTGAGCGCGGCCAACACCTGGCCGGATGCGTCGTAAACCGGTACGGCGATCGAACGCAGGCCCTGCTCCAGTTCCTGATCGACGATGCACCAGCCCTGCTGACGCACTTGTTGCAGGCATTCGAACAACGCCTCGGGCGTGGTCAAGGTGCGACTGGTCTTGGTTTGCAGGTCGGCGTGGTCAAGGTAATCCTGCAACGAGGCGTCATCCAGGGCGGCCAGCAGGATGCGACCCATGGAGGTGCAGTACGCCGGCAAGCGCCCGCCCACGGAAAGGTCAACGGAAATCAGGCGCTGAGTGGTGGCCGAGCGGGCGATGTAAAGAATGTCGTCGCCTTCAAGGGTCGCCATGTTGCAGGCCTCGTGAAGCTGTTCGCTCATGCGATCCAGGTAGGGCTGGGCCGACACGGCCAGGGGGGTCGACGATAAATAGGCGTGGCCCAAGGTCAGCACCTTGGGCAGCAACGAGTAGGTACGGCCATCGGTGGTGGCATACCCCAGCTTGATCAAGGTATGCAGGCAGCGGCGCACGGCGGCACGCGGAATTTCGGTGCGATGGCTGATCTGGGCGATGGTCAGGTGACGCTTGCGCTCCTGAAACGCCTGCACCACGGCCAGGCCACGGGCCAGGGAGGTCATGAAGTCCGGATCACCGGTGAACGCCTGGATGCGCTTGGCCGGTGATGCCACGATCGGCGGCGCCACCGACGCGAAGGAGTTGCGCATTTGATCGTTCATTTCAGGGATCCTTTTTCTTGTTTTCAACCACAGAAGGGCTGGCTGCTATTACAAGCCGCACGGTGAGCGATGCACAAGGCAAGGGCGGCAACATTGGGCGATTATCGGACGATGATTCGATTATCGCAATTCTCAGTTGCCGAGCCTGTGACAGTACGCTGTCCGGTAAAAAACGGCTGCCTGAGGGTATATGTTCAGCCAACACTTACGTGGTGATGTAACAAAACTCGCACATGAAGTTGAGGCTTTTAAATTTATGCCGATAGCGTTCTTCAAATGCGTCGCTATAATGCAGCCTGTACAGAGGTCAGCCCAATTCGGTTATTGGGATCGGAGCTCGCCCGGCGCCGCATTCCGTGCGCATGGTCGATTAAAGCAGTGGATTGAAAAAGCGATCTCAGGTCCCTACTTAAACTTGAACAGGGCGTCGGTTCAAGTATGTACACCGGAGGCGCCTTTTGGCATGAAGTTGTACCCTTATTAAACCCAACTCAATTAGGTAACACTGTGACGAAAGATGAACTGCGCGCGGAACTTGAGCGCCAGGAGCAACGTTACAAGGACGTTTACGGCGGGGAAGTCACCACCTACGCCGCCCAGCCTGAGCCGGAACGTAAGCCCTGGCGCAAGCGCGCCAGCCTGCTGGACCAGGCATTCGCCCAGGAAATCCAGAAGATCGAGCAAGAGCTCAAGGCCGAAGAGCCGTAGGGTGAGTTGAGCCTCCAGGCTTTACGGTCGGTGCCGATCTTCACCTGCGAAGGGCAGCGACCTTCAAAACCACTGGTCGGCGCCCTACTGCCGCTAACGAAATTTCATACAAATGTTTCACACATGACATTTTTGTGTCGAAACCGTGTTTTTTCGCGCCCTGGCTTTACAAATCAAGCACTTGCCAAAGCCCCGAAAACCCTGGGATGCGCCTGTGCAGGCCGGTTTTTTTCACGCTAGATTGTTACCGATGAGCAGCTAATGCATCGATTACCGAGGTTTTCTGGCATAATCGCGCCCCCTTACGACCGGGTCAGAAAACCTTCATGATCGATTTATTCAGCGGACTGGATGCTTGGGTTCTAGTGAGCCTGTTGCTCGCCCTGGCCTTTGTCCTCGCCTTCGAGTTCATCAATGGCTTTCATGACACCGCTAACGCGGTGGCCACAGTCATCTATACCAAGGCCATGCCGCCGCACCTGGCGGTGTTCTTCTCCGGGGTGTTCAACTTCCTCGGCGTGTTGCTCGGCGGTGTGGGTGTCGCCTACGCCATCGTGCATCTGCTGCCGGTGGAGTTGCTGATCAATGTGAACACCGGCCATGGTTTGGCGATGGTCTTCTCATTGTTGGCGGCGGCAATCACCTGGAACCTGGGCACCTGGTACTTCGGTATCCCGGCCTCCAGCTCCCACACGCTGATCGGCTCGATCCTCGGTGTGGGCCTGGCCAACGCCCTGATCAACGATATTCCCCTGGCTGACGGTGTGAACTGGCAGAAAGCGATTGATATCGGTGCGTCCTTGGTGTTCTCGCCGATGGCCGGCTTTCTCGTGGCAGCCCTGGTGCTGATTGGCCTGAAGTGGTGGCGCCCGCTGTCGAAGATGCACAAGACCCCGGACCAGCGCCGCAAGCTTGACGACAAGAAGCACCCGCCGTTCTGGAACCGCCTGGTGCTGGTGATTTCGGCCATGGCGGTGAGCTTCGTGCACGGCTCCAACGATGGGCAAAAAGGTATCGGCCTGATCATGCTCGTGCTGATCGGTATCGTGCCGGCGCAGTTCGTGCTCGACCTGGGCAGCACCACCTACCAGATCGAACGTACCCGCGATGCCACCGTGCATTTGAGCCAGTTCTACCAGCGCAACAATGCCACGCTTGGCGAGTTCCTGGCCCTGGGCAAAAGCGTGAAGGACGATCTGCCGGGCAAGTTCCAATGCAACCCGCAGCAGACCGAGCCGACCATCAACGCGCTGGTTGATACGCTCAAAGGTGTTTCCGACTACCACGCGTTGAGTGCCGACCAGCGCATCGAAGTACGTCGTTACCTGCTCTGCCTGGACGATACCGCCAAGAAAGTCGGCAAGCTGCCTGGCCTGGATGCGCGTGAGAAGTCCGACCTCGACAAGCTGCGCAAGGACTTGACCGCCACGACCGAGTACGCGCCGTTCTGGGTGATTCTCGCCGTAGCACTGGCCCTGGGCCTGGGCACCATGGTCGGCTGGAAACGCGTGGTACTGACCATCGGCGAGAAGATCGGCAAGCAAGGCATGACTTATGCCCAAGGCATGTCGGCGCAGATCACCACCGCCACCATGATCGGCTTCGCCAATATCTTCGCCCTGCCGGTGTCCACCACCCACGTGTTGTCTTCTGGCGTGGCCGGTACCATGGTCGCGAACAAAAGCGGCCTGCAAGGCGGCACGGTCAAGACCATCCTGATGGCCTGGGTGTTGACCTTGCCGGCAACCGTAGGCCTCTCGGCCGGGTTGTTCTGGCTGGCGTCCTGGGCGCTGGGCAGCTGATCAGTCGCCTGCAATGAAGAAGGTGCGATTCGCGAGAATCGCACCTTTTTTATGGCCTGATGATCGCTCCCACGCTCTGCGTGGGAACGATAGGCAAAAAAAAGGGCGACCGAAGTCGCCCAAAATGCCTTGCGTGCCCTGTCATCCGGAAAAACCTAAGGTTTTTTACGCTTGTTTGCGTCTTTCCAGATAAAAAATCCGAATCCAACAAAAAACAGCACCATGAGGCTTACGGTCAGCACTCCGGCAAATACCACATTATCGATAAACATGACCGGCCTCCTGCACTTGCCCTGTTGCGATAGGGCTAAGTTAATGGAGAAGGCGGAATGGAAAATTGACGGGGATCAATGTCGCCCGCGACGGGGCGTAAAGAAGGGCAATAACTGACCTGGATCAATCAAGGCCAGTTGATTCAACGTTTTTTCGGCTTGTTCTTCGACTTCTTCTTGGCTTTACCCAAGGGCATCGCCTGTTCAAACGCCTGGCGCACTTCGTTCAGGCGTTTGTCATTAAGGTCATGCACGCGCTTGGCGCGTTCGGCATTCAGGTCGATCAGCTTGTCGTCGTCACTCATGGCTTGGCTTACGTTATGGCGGGAATGCCCAATAATGCGGTCTCCCGCGCCCGACGGCAAATCAGCGGGCGACAAAATGCAGGGCATCGACCAGAATCGGCACCTTCCTTCCTCCCAGGAGACGCAACCCGGTGGCACTGCACAAGGACCTTCCTCCGTTGCTGGCCCTGCGCGCCTTTGAGGCTGTGGCGCGGCACTTGAGCTTTATCAAGGCGGCAAATGAGTTGTCGGTAACCCAGAGCGCCCTGAGCCACCACGTGCAGAAACTTGAGCAACACTTGGGCAAACCGCTGTTTATCCGGCGCACACGTGCGATAGATCTGACGGTGGACGGCCAGCATTACTACAACGAAATCCGCCCGGCCCTGGATGCCATTGCAACCGCCACCCGCCACCAAAAAGCAGTACCCGGCCCCAGCCTGCTGCGCGTCGGCTTGCTGGCGTCCTTCGCCACGCTGTGGCTGGCGCCGCGCCTGGCGGAGTTTCTCAATCGCTACCCGCATATCCAGGTTGAATTGCTGCCCGCCATTCAATTGGCCAACGTCGCCGGTGCCGAGGTTGACCTGGCCATCCGTTACGGCAAGGGCGACTGGCCCGACGTGCACGCCACGCGACTGATGACCGAAACCCTGTCACCGGTATGCAGCCCGGCCTTCAAGGCCGGCCAATCCCACGATAGCCCGCTGTTGATGGCCACCTCACACCGCCCGTTCGAGTGGACGGATTGGTCGCAGCATTATCAGGTCGACCTCGAGCGCCACCCTCGCGTGATGCTGCATGACTACAACATCGTGGTCGAAGCCAGCGTGGCCGGCCAGGGAATCGCCATGGGCCGCCATCGCCTGATCCAGCGCAAGCTTCGCGACGGCAGCCTGGTGGAGGCGTTCGACTGGCCGCATTATCACAGTGAGATCGGCTACTGGCTGATCACGCCCCACAGTCTGCCGAGCGAAGCAGCGGCATGTTTCATTCAGTGGCTGCAGGAAACCTGCGCCGACGCATGATTTTTTTCGATGCGTCGGTTGAGATCTATCCGTTTGTCGACCACCCGTGCAGCCAACATGCTGGAACCTCACCCCTCAAGAGGTTGCATCATGAGCGACTCCATCCGTCAACGCGTTCACGCCCTTGGCCTGACACTGCCGACTGCCAGCCAACCGGCGGCCAACTACATCAACCATGTCGTCAGCGGCAACCAACTCTTCATTTCCGGGCAAATTCCCCTGCTCGATGGCACGCCCGCCTACGTCGGTCGCGTCGGCGACACGCTGGATGATCAACAAGGCGCGCAGGCGGCAGAACTCGCGGCACTGGGCCTGCTCGGGCAACTGAGCGATGCCCTGGGCGATGACCTGTCGCGCCTGGTGCGCATCGTGAGGCTGGGGGTGTTTATCGCCTGCACCGCCGATTTCCAGCGCCAGAGCGCGGTCGCCAATGGCGCGTCGAACCTGTTGGTCAACGCCCTCGGTGACAAAGGCCAGCATGTGCGCACCGCCGTCGGCGTGAGCAGTTTGCCGGCGGGCGTGGCCGTGGAAGTCGACGCCATTGTCGAGTTGCAACCGTGACCCCGCTGGCCATCCGACAACTGCGAGCGGCCACGCCCGGCTGCCAGGCCGGCACCGTGCACTTCAATCATGCCGGTGCTTCTCTGCCCAGCCAGGCCACCCTCGACGCCATCGTCGCGCAACTGCAACGCGAAGCCCAGGACGGTCCGATGGAAGCTGGCGAGCATGGCGCCGTGCTGGTGGAGCAGGCCCGTCACGCCGCCGCGCAATTGCTCAATGCGCCCGCGTCCTCGATTGCCTTCGCCAGCAGTGGCTCGACGGCCTGGAACCTGGCGTTCCAGGCCTTGGGCCCATGGCAGCCAGGTGACCGCATTTTGGTCGGCCGGCATGAATGGGGCGGTAACCTGGCGAGCATGGCAATGGCCGTGCAAGCAGGTGCCCGAATCGACGTCATCCCCTGCGACGCGGCCGGCGCAGTGTGCCCGGTGGCGCTGGAGGCGATGATCGACGCCGACGTGAAGTTGATCAACCTCACCTGGCTGCCGGCCAACGGTGGCCTGATCAACCCTGCCCAGGCCATCGGCGAAGTGGCGCGGCGTCACGCCATCCCCTACTTTATCGACGCTGGCCAGGCGCTTGGCCAAGTGCCTGTGGATGTACAGGCGCTGCACTGCGATGTGCTCAAGTGCGCCGGCCGCAAGCACCTGCGCGGGCCTCGGGGCACGGCACTGTTGTATGTAAGGCCGGCGTTTTTGCAGCGCCTGAATCCTGCCCAGCGCGATGTGTTTTCAGCCCCCTGGACCGCCGCAGGTTTCGATGTGCGCAACGACGCGCGGCGCTTCGAAACCAGCGAAGCGTCCTTTGCCTTGCTGGCCGGACTCGGCAATGCCTTGCAGGAGATCAACCAACTGGGGATCGAGCAGGTATGGGAAGGCGTCTCGCGCACCAGCGCGCGAATCCGCGAAGGGCTGCGCCAGATCCCGGGGATTTCCTTGCATGACATGGGCACGCTGCAGTCCGGACTGATCGCCTTCAACCTGACCGGTTGGGACGCCTTCGAACTCAAGCAGCGCCTGGGCTTGCAGCGCATCAACATCGGCGCCAACGGTTTGGCCTACACGCCACTGGACATGCAGGCGCGCGGGTTGAACAGCATTGCGCGAATCTCCGTCAGCCCACTCAACGACGACCGGGACTGCGCGTTACTGCTGGAGGCCTTGCGAGCACTGCGCGACTAAACCTCGATGTCGACCCATAAGCCCTGGCGTGGCGCGTCTTCAATCAGCGGCGCCACGGGCACGGTGTTGTCGGCGTTGAGCAGATCGCCGGGAATCGGCAGGTGCTGCTCAGGGTCGTCGCCGGCTTCACGCTGACGTTTTTGCTGCTCTTGCTGGCGGCGTTGTTCTTCGCGCAGCAGAAAGGTCGATTGCTCCGCATCGCCCTTTTTCAAATCGATGGTGCTCTCGTTGGAGCCCGGTTGAACCGGCACGACGGGCGGGATATCCGGCTTCTGGCGCACCGGATCGAGTTGCGACGTGACCGGCACGACACTGACGGGCAGCATGGGTGGCAACATAATCTTGATTCTCCTGATCAACAGGCTGTCGGCGCGCCCCAGGGCGACTTGAGCGCGCGCTCGCCAAGCTGTGACCCAGTCGACAGTTATGAGTGCCCGCCACCCGTCGATTTAGCCGGCGGGCGTGCGCACCAACCCAGTAGTTTTCGTCAGAGTCCTTGGGCGTGGGGCCTTGTTCCGTTAAGATAGTCGGCTTTTTCACGGCGGGAGTCAGGCAGCATGGCGCAGCAGTATCAACCGGGGCAACGCTGGATTAGTGACAGCGAAGCAGAGCTGGGGTTAGGCACCGT
>Ga0105246_10000074_pt1 | contig 41753 bp, 50 predicted proteins | sample KBSM64metaG_FD_99694 | JGI IMG/M metagenome (GOLD analysis project Ga0105246, IMG submission 99694) | Miscanthus rhizosphere microbial communities from Kellogg Biological Station, Michigan, USA - KBS M6-4 metaG | ecosystem: Host-associated > Plants > Roots > Rhizosphere > Soil | place... | reverse complement strand
GCGGTCGGCAGCGAATAGCACGACGGCCATGTCGCGCCTCACATTGACGTTTCTCGCCGCGCCGCTGCTCCTGCTGCAGGGCTGCGCCACGGTCCCCGTCCAGCAAGCGCCCGCAGCGCACCAAGGCCTGGTTTCAGCCGCCGACCCGCGCGCGGCCGAGGCCGGCGCGGCGATGCTGCGCCAAGGCGGCACCTCGGTCGACGCGGCGATCGCGACGATGCTGGCGCTGAACGTGGTGGAGCCGCAAAGCTCCGGCATCGGCGGCGGCGGGTTCATGCTCCGCGGCGACGCGCAGGGCCACGTCGTCACCTTCGATGGGCGCGAAACCGCCCCCTCGGGCGCCGACCCGCAATGGTTCCTCGATGCGAACGGCAAGCCACTGCCGTTCATGACCGCGGTGATCTCCGGCCGCAGCGTCGGCGTGCCGGGCAACCTGCGCCTCGCCGAAGAGGCGCACGAGCGTTTCGGCAAGCTGCCCTGGGCGACGCTGTTCGAACCGGCGATCAAGCTCGCCCGCGATGGCTGGGTGCTCAGCGAACGCGGGCGGGATTTCCTGGTGGACGCGAAGAACCGCGCGGCGCACCAGCCCGAGGGCCTGGCGCTGTTCTACGGCGCCGACGGCCAGCCGCTGCCGGCGGGGACGCTGCTCAGGAACCCGGCGCTGGCCGACACGCTCGCGCAAGTTGCCGCGCGCGGACCGGGGTGGTTCTACGCCGGCGACAACGCGAAGGAGATCGCCCGCGAAGTCGCCGCCGAGACGCCGCGCGGCGGAGCGATGACCCCGGAGAACGTCGCCGCCTACCAGGCCAAGGTCCGGCCCGAGGTCTGCGGCGAATACCGAACTTACCGCATTTGCGGGATGGGTCCGCCCTCGTCGGGCGCGACGACGGTCTACGCCATCCTCAAGCAGCTCGAGCGCTTCGACCTCCATGCGCTCGGCACCAAGTCGCCGACTTTCTGGCACTTGTTCGCCGAATCCCAGCGGCTCGCCTACGCCGACCGCGAACGCTATCTCGGCGATACGGACTTCGTCAGCGTGCCGGTCAAGGGCCTGACCGATCCCGCCTATCTCGCCGCGCGCGGCAACCTGATCTCGCCCGACAGCACGATGCCCGCCGTCGCCGCCGGGACGCCCGCCGGAATCGCGCTCGCTCCGCCCGACGGCGACGAACCCGACGAGCACGGAACTTCGCACTTCGTGGCGGTGGACGATGCCGGTAACGCGGTCAGCTATACCTCGACGGTCGAGGGCTCGTTCGGCTCGGGGATCATGGTCGGCGGCTACTATCTCAACAACGAGCTGACCGACTTCAGCTTCGCCCCCGCAGGACCCGACGGGCGCCCGGTGGCGAACCGGGTCGAGGGCGGCAAGCGGCCGCGCAGTTCGATGGCTCCGACGCTGGTGTACGATAAGCATGGGCGCCTGTTCATGGTTGTCGGCGCGGCGGGCGGGGCGACAATCCCAGCGCAGGTCGCTCGCGCGCTGATCGGGGTGATCGACTTCGGCCTGCCGGTCGACCAGGCGCTCGCGCTGCCGGTGCTGTTCGCGCCGGGAGACGCGCTGGCGGTCGAGCAGGGGAGCTACCTCGAAGCGATGATTCCGCTGCTCCAGGCGCTGGGCCACGCGCAAGTCTCGGCGCGCGCGCTGCCGCTCAAGGCCAACGCCGCGGTGCACACCGCCACTGGCTGGGTCGGCGCGGCCGATCCACGCAGCGAAGGCGCGGTCGCGCGCGAGTAGCTTGCCCAGGCCCGCGAGCCGCCTTAATCCCTGCCGTGGGGATGGAGAGCGCGGGCCTGTGCAGATAGCCGATTTCGACGCGTCGACTAACCTGGTCGAACTGTTCCTCAAGCGGGCGGACGAGCGGGCCGACAAGCCGTTCCTCACCGCCAGGCGCGACGGCGAATGGCGCTCGATCAGCTATGCCGAGGCGGCGAATCAGGTCTGCCTGCTGGCCGAAGCGCTGCGCGGCCTCGGTCTCGGAGACGGCGACCGGGTCGTGCTGGTCTCGGAAAACCGCCCCGAATGGGCGCTGGCCGACCTGGCGATCATGGCCGCGGGCTGCATCACCACCCCCGCCTACATCACCAACACCGAGCGCGACCACGCTCACGTGCTCGAGAACTCGGGCGCCAGGGCGGTGATCGTTTCCGACCGCAAGCTGGCGCGAGCGCTGATGCCGGCGGTCGTCCGCACCGGCGTGGCCGAGCACGTGATCGGCATCGAGCCGCTGCGGCAAAGCCAGGGCAACTTTCAGGTCCACGCATGGGCAGACTTATTGCAAGGGGATGCATCGGCCGCCCGCCGTGCAGTCGATGCGCGCATCGCCGGGATCGACCGCCAAGACCCGGCGTGCATCATCTACACCAGCGGCACCAGCGGCGCCCCGCGCGGCGTGCTGTTGTCCCACGGCGCGATTCTGTGCAATGTCGACGGCGCCGCGCGGGTGCTGTCCGGCGACTTCGGCTGGGGTGACGAGCGGTTCCTCTCGTTCCTGCCGCTCAGCCACGCGCTCGAGCACACCGCCGGCCTGTATCTGCCGATCGGGCTCGGCGCGGAGATCTGGTTCGCCGAAGGGCTCGACAAGCTGGCGAGCAATATCGAGGAATGCCGGCCGACCTTCATGGTCGTCGTCCCGCGCCTGTTCGAGATGCTGCGCGGGCGGATCGTCAAGCAGGTCGAGAAGCAGGGCAGGCTGGCGAACTTCCTGCTCGACCGCGCTCTGTCGCTCGCCGAACGCAAGGCCGCCGGCAAACATCGCCTGACCGATTGGGCGGTCGAGCGCCTGCTCGACGTGACCCTGCGGCCGAAGATCTGCGGCCGCTTCGGCGGCGAGATGAAGGCGCTGGTCTCGGGCGGCGCGCCGCTCAACCCCGAAGTCGGCGCGTTCTTCGAATCGATGGGCCTGGTCATGCTGCAAGGCTACGGCCAGACCGAAAGCGCGCCGGTGGTCAGCTGCAACTACCCTTCGGCCGGCATCAAGCTCGATACCGTCGGGCCCCCGCTGCGCGGGGTCGAGGTCCGGATCGCCGAGGACGGCGAGATCCTCGTGCGCGGCGAGCTGGTCATGCTCGGCTACTGGCGCAATCCGGAGGAGACGGCCAAGACGATCGTGGACGGCTGGCTGCACACCGGCGACATCGGCCACCTCGACGAGGCCGGCCGGATCGTCATCACCGACCGCAAGAAGGACATCATCGTCAACGACAAGGGCGACAACATCGCCCCGCAAAAGCTCGAAGGCATGCTCACGCTGCAGCCCGAGATCGCCCAGGCGATGGTCAGCGGCGACAAGCGGCCCTACATCGTTGCGCTGGTGGTGCCCGACGTCGAGTGGGCCTGCGAGTGGGCCCAGGCCAACGGCGAAAAGTTCGACGTCGCCGCGCTCCAGCAGCTCCCCGCCTATCGCGCCGCGGTCCGCGCCGCGATCGACCGGGTCAACGCCGATCTCTCGGTGACCGAGAAGATCCGCCAGTTCGCCTTCGCCGACGCGCCTTTCAGTATCGACAACGCGATGATGACGCCGAGCCTGAAAATCCGCCGCGGCCCGATCCGGGAGCGCTACGGCGACCGGCTCGAGGCGCTCTACAAGGGCTAGGGCCAGCCGTTTTCGCGACGTTCATTCGTCGGGCCGCAAGGCGCGCCGATGGACCGGAATTCGCATATCCTGAACGCGGCGTCGAACCTGCTGGGGATCGCTCTGCTGATCGTCACCGGGATCCACATCACCAATCATTCCGGCGCCACTTACGCCGACGAAACCGCCCTCGCGGCATCGCTGCTGTTGGCGCTGAGCTGTTTCGTTTCGTACCTGTCGATCCGCAAGGGGGGCGACGGCGCGTTGCTGGAGGAAGTCGCGGACAGGATTTTTCTCGGCGGGCTTGCCGCGCTCGTCCTGTCGGTCGTTATCCTGATACTCTGATCGAACCGGCTCGCGGTTGGGCGGGGATCAGGCCGGCTCGGCCTCGACCCGTTCCGGAAAGAAGCACGGTTCGCGGTCGGACCAGCCGGGCGCGGTGGCGGCGGCTTCGCTCAATGACTGGAGCAGCACTTTGCGCTGGCCTGGGCGAATCTGCGGCAGCGCCGCAGCGGCGCAGAAAGCCGCCGGCAGCCACGGCCGCACGCGTGCCCCGAACAGACGCTCGTAAAGGAAGCGATAGGCGGAAAAGCTTTCGAGCTGCTCGAGCGCGAGGTCCTGCGCAGTCACGCGCATCAGCGGCCCCATAAAGGCTTCCAGGCCGTCCAAGGATGTCTCGCATGGAACCGAGCCGGCCAGCAGCCTCAACTCGCGGTAGGCAAGGTACTGGCTGCGGATCGCCGCCTTGTCGCCCGCCACACCCCAGGCCTTGAACGCGTCTCCACGGCCCAGGCCGATGTCGAGCCCGCGCTCGATGAAGCGTTGCTCGCAGGCCGAGAAACTGGCGAACTCGCGCAGCTCGGCAATGGTCAGCGATGCGGTCCCGGTCTTGGCCATGAACATACCCCCCGTTGCGGTACGGGGCGAATGTCACCGACTTTGGTTAGCGTCCGGTAAATGGCAGCGCATAAAATCTGCTCGCGCTCGCCGAATTGACGGGCGGGCCGCGACCACATGACTCGGTTGCGTTCGTCTCTCGGAGATGATTACCTCCGCGATAGTCGACGCGGCTGACACCGCTCAAGGCGGGCGGGGGCCGAGTCGTCCGCGATCGCCGGCCATCGGACCGGCGCACGAAACTGGGGGATGTCATATGAAAAAGGCGATCATGGCGGCGCTTGCGACCGCTTCCTTGCTGTCCCTGGCAGCTTGCAACAAGGAGCCCGCGGCGACCGATAATGCCGCAACTGCCGCAACTGCCGCGACCGGCATCGACGGCACGTGGAAGGCCGACCTCGCCACCGTGCAGATCGACCAGAAGCCCGACGAGATGATGCTCAAGGATGGCAAGTTCAGCTGTTCGAGCTGCACTCCGCCGCTCGAGCTGGCGGCCGACGGTGCGTTCCATCCGGTCACCGGGCGCGCCTATTCCGACAGCGCGTCGGTCAAGGTCGACGACGACCATAACGTCACGCAGACGATGAAGAAGGGCGACAAGGTCACCAGCGAAACGAAGTACAATGTTTCGGACGACGGCAAGACGCTCAAGATCGATTTCAAGGACGATTCCGGCGCCAAGACCGTCAAGGGCAGCCTGACCGAAACCCGCGTCGGCGAGGCGCCGGCCGGCGCGCATGCGGTGTCCGGATCGTGGAAGGTCGACAAGTATGACAACGTCTCCGACGAAGGCACGACCGTCACCTTCAAGCTCGACGGCGACACGCTGCACATGAGCAGCCCGACCGGGCAAAGCTATGACGCCAAGATCGGCGGGCCCGAAGTTCCGATCCAGGGCGACATCGGCAAGACGATGGCTTCCGTCACCAAGACCGGCGACAACACGTATCGCGAGACCGACAAACGCGACGGCAAGGTGATCGGCACCAGCGAGATGACCGTCGACGGCGACACGCTGCACGTCGTGAGCAAGGACGAGCGCAACGGCTCGACCACCAGATACGACATGAAGCGGACGTAGACCGCTCGCGATGGCGCGGCGCCTTCCGGGGGCGCCGCGCCTCATGCTCTCGCAGCTCCCTATCGCGCCCGCGTCCAGCGGCGCGATTCGCAGATGAACAGCACGCAGCCCGTCACCTTCAGCGAACCGTCCCGCTCCAGCTCGAGCTGCGAACGATAGCTCTTTCCGCTCTGGGGATCGTAGGCGCGGCCGCCATCCCATGCGGTCCCGCTGCGCTTGAATCCCCACAGGGTCCGCAGGCCAACCAGAGGATGGGATCTCAGGCGCGGGTCGGGGTTGTTCACATCGGTCGCCGGGACGCCGGGCGCCTTGTCGAGCACCTGGGCGATATGCCCGCACAGCTCTGCGCCGCACGCCGCGATCCTGACGAGGCCCTTGTGATCGTCGGTCAGCCACAGGCCTTCGATGGTGATTGCGCGAGGCTCGGCCGCTGCCGTCGACAGGTGCGCGACGGTCAGCCACGCCGCGGCTATCGCCGCCCGCGTACCAAGAGACCTGAAGCGGATCGTCGGATAGCTCGTCACGGAAATCCTTGTAATCGGCGAGTGGCGGCCTTCCACAGGAAGGCCGCCACCCGAGGGAACTAGAATCGTCGCACCACGGTCATGCGCAAGGTGTCGATGCGCAGCGCGATGTCGGAATAGCGCTGGTTCGGCACCCATTCGTAATGCTTCGGGTTCCAGTAGTCGTAAATATATTCGAGGCGTGCCGACCAGCGGCCGCCGGCGAACTGCTTCTCAAGTCCGCCCCCGAGGGTGTAGCTCACGCGGGTATCGTGCTGGCGCCAGGTCATGGCTTGCGTGGCCGTGACCTGCCCCGTGTGCGACGCCCAGACGCCGGCCAGCACCGCGCCGCCGGTAACGTATGGCAGCCAGCCTCCCCCGACGTCGTAACCGACTCGGGCCAGGGCATGGCCGGTCCATTTGACCTGCACCTCGTCGCGGACCACCGTTCCGGCGAGCGCGCTGATCACGTTCGTCTTGTCGCCGAGGTATTCGAGGTCGATCTGCCCACCGAGGACGATTCGGCCGAACTGCAGGTCGTAACCTCCAACCACGCCCACATGCGGCTGTGTGATCGTGTTGGCGCTCCCCAGGTTGAGCCCGACGGGCGCAGGTGTCGGCGTTGGTGTCGGAGCAGGCGCTGGGGCTGGGGTGGGTGTGGGCGTTGGCGTAGGCGTCGGGCCTGGAGTTGGCGTTGGCGTTGGGCTCGGGGTTGGAGTCGGAACCGGGGTGGGCGTCGGCGTCGGCCCCGGATAGATTCCGGTATAGCTTCCGTCGGCCTTGGTCCGGTTGCCCCCGAGAACGATACCCGCATAGGGACCGGTCCAGTTACCCGATGGCCCCGCCAGCGCGGGACTGGTCCAGGTGATCGCCGAGGCCGAGGCCAGCAGCATGACAATGTGGCGGCTACGGAGCATAAGTCGGTCTCCCTCACTGTGTCTCCCGCGGCGCCTGTCGGCGCCAAGGCGTCCGCCCGCCGCCGCGACGCTCGGTCAGGCAGCGTCGGTGGACACCCGCCTCTGTTCCCTCGACGGGGGCGTTGGTTCATTGCGAAGTGAGACGACGCAAAGGTTCGGCCGAAATCGGACCTTGGTGACGCTGGCGACGGAGGGAGCGGTCTTTAGATCAATCCCGCCAAAGGGCTGCTCGGATCGGCGTACTTCCTCGTGCCCATGCGTCCCGCGCGATAGGCCTCGCGGCCCGCCTCGACCGCCAGCTTCATTGCCCGGGCCATGCGGATGGGGTCTTTGGCCTCGGCAATGGCGGTGTTCATCAGCACCCCGTCGCAGCCGAGTTCCATCGCCACCGCGGCGTCGCTCGCCGTGCCGACGCCGGCATCGACCAGCACGGGCACATTCGCGCCTTCGACGATCAGGCGGATGGTCACGCGGTTCTGGATGCCGAGGCCGCTGCCGATCGGCGCGCCCAACGGCATGATCGCCACCGCGCCGGCATCCTCGAGCTGCTTCGCGCCGATCGGGTCGTCGACGCAATAGACCATCGGCTTGAAGCCCTCGCCCGCCAGCACTTCGGTCGCCTTCAGCGTCTCGCGCATGTCCGGGTAAAGGGTGCGCGCCTCACCGAGCACCTCGAGCTTGACCAGCTCCCAGCCGCCCGCCTCGCGCGCCAGGCGCAGCGTGCGGATCGCCTCGTCGGCCGTGAAGCAGCCGGCGGTGTTGGGCAGGTAGACGATCCGCTTGGGATCGATGAAGTCCATCAGCAGCGGCTGCTTGGGGTCGGAAATGTTGACCCGGCGGACCGCGACGGTGACGATCTCCGCCCCGCTCGCCTCGACCGCGGCGGCGTTCTCGGCGAAGTCCTTGTACTTGCCGGTGCCGACGATCAGGCGGCTGCGAAACGTTTGCCCGGCGACGCTCCAGGTGTCTTCATCCAGCTTGGCGGAGTGGTCGCCGCCGCCGACGAAGGTGACGATTTCGAGCACGTCGCCGTCGGCCAAGGGGGCTTCCGCGAGCGTCGAGCGCGGGACGATCGTGCCGTTGCGTTCAACGGCGACTTTCTCGGGTTTCAACTCGAGCTCGCGGACCAGCGCGGCGATGGTGGCGGCCGAGCTCCTGCGCGGTTCGCCGTTGACGGTGAGGGAAAGCGAAGCGGTCATGCGGGACCGCGATAGCGCGCTTTACGAGTGGCGCAACCCGCGCACGTTGAGCACGTGGCCGAAGGCGAGCAACGTCACGCCGATGATCGTCAGCACCGCTTCCTCGACGCCGTGCGGCACCGCGAGCCCGCCGCCCATGAACGAGAGTCCCATCATCGCCACCACGAACGGCGCGCGCCGCCCATGACGGAGTGCGCCAAGGCCGATGGCGACGCCCGCGATGACCATCGCCAGCGCCAGGCCGACGCGGTGGATGGCCGGGTTGAGCAGGAACGAGCCGCCGACGCCGAGCGCGGCGACGACCACCACGGTGGCCACGCAATGCACCGCACAGAGACACGAGAGCACCATGCCCATCCGGTCGAGCCGGTCGCGAATCCAGGGGAGGGTGAAAGCCATCGGCGCCCATGTATGTGACGGTGTATCGTGACGCAAGGGTGCTGGCGCGGAAATTTGCCCGTCGCAAACGGACTGGCCGCAGAGCCCTTGCGCTTCGTCGCGCCCGCGCGCACAGGCGGCGGCATGGTCGCGGCGGCAGCGGACACGGCTTCGGAAAATATCGGCGAGCGGATCGGCGAGCGCCCGCGCGCGATCGCCCGCTGGCTGCTTGTCGTCGCCGGCATGATCGTGCTGATGGTCGTCGTGGGCGGGATCACTCGACTCACCGAATCCGGTCTTTCGATCACCCGTTGGCAGCCGATCACCGGCACGATCCCGCCGCTGGGCCAGGCCCAATGGCAGGCCGAGTTCGATCATTACCGGCAGATCGACCAGTACGGCGCCGTTCATGCCGGCATGACGCTCGAGCAGTTCAAGGGCATCTTCTTCTGGGAATATTCCCACCGCCTGCTCGGGCGGCTGATTGGCCTCGTCTTCTTCCTGCCGTTGGTGTGGTTCTGGATGCGGCGGGCGATTCCCGCCGGCTACCATTGGCGGCTGGTCGCGCTGCTCGCGCTCGGCGGGCTGCAAGGGGTGTTCGGCTGGCTGATGGTCCGCTCGGGCCTGCAGCCGGGCATGGTCGAGGTGGCACCCGGTTGGCTGGCGACGCACCTCCTCACCGCGCTGTTCACGCTGGCTGCGATCGTGTGGACCGCGCTCGACCTGCTCGCGCTTGAGAAGGAGGGCGCGCGCCCCGCGCGGCTGACCGGCTTCGGCCTGGCGGTCGGCGCGGTGCTGGCCGTCCAGTTGCTCTACGGAGCGCTGATGGCCGGCCTGCGCGCCGGGCTGGTGACCGATCAGTGGCCGCTGATGAACGGCGCTTTCTGGCCGGGCCCGACGCAGACCGGCGAAAGCCTTGGACACGCCCTGTTCGCCGACCCGGCGATCGTCCATTTCATCCACCGCTGGTGGGCCTGGGTTACCGTCGCGGCGCTGGTCGGGCTCGCCCGGCGGGTGCGCAAGAGCGCGCGGCCAGCCTCGGTGGCGATCCACAGCGCCTTCGGCACGCAGATCGTTCTTGGTATCGCGGTGGTCATGGCCGGGGTGCCGATCTGGCTCGCCGCCTTGCACCAGCTGGTCGGCGCGCTTGTGGTCGTGGCGACGGCCTGGGGCCTGCACGAACTCGGCAGGCGGGCGTGAGCGCGGCGCTGATCTGGTGCCCGTTCGAGAGCGAGGAAGCCGCCGCCAAGGCCGCCTCGCAGTTGCTCGACGAAGGCCTTATCGCCTGCGCCAACATCCTCCCGGGCGTGCGCTCGCTCTATGTCTGGCGAGGCAAGCGCGGCGAGGCGAGCGAGTGCGGCGCGCTGCTGAAGACCGAAGCGAGCCTTCTCGACAGGGCGGTCGCGCGGCTCGCGGCGATCCACCCTTACGAAACGCCGGCCATCGCCGGCTGGCGCGCCGATGCCGTGCCACCCTCGACCGCGGCCTGGCTGGGAGAGCTGGTCTAGCCTCAAGGTATTATTTTACCTCTCCGCAAACCCGCGGAAACCCTTGACTTGCGCCCCCTCACCGCACAAATGCGCCGCTCCGCGCCGCCGGTTCTCGAATCGTGCCGCGCATGTGTTTCAGCAACAAGGTACAAAGAGCCATGAAAGCGCTCAGCAAGCAGACCCGGTCGATCAAGCCGGCCGAGGTCGAGAAGAAATGGCACCTGATCGATGCCGACGGCCTCGTGGTCGGCCGGCTCGCGGTGATCGTCGCCAACCTCCTGCGCGGCAAGCACAAGCCGAGCTTCACCCCGCACGTCGATTGCGGGGACCACGTCGTGGTGATCAACGCCGACAAGGTGCGCTTCACCGGCAACAAGCTGCAGGACAAGCACTACTACAAGCACACCGGCTATGCCGGCGGCATCAAGGACATCACGGCCGCGAAGGTGCTCGACGGTCGCTTCCCCGAGCGTGTGCTCGAGAAGGCGGTCGAGCGGATGATCCCGCGCGGCCCCCTTGGCCGGGCGCAGATGCGCGCGCTGCACCTTTACGCCGGCACCGAGCACCCGCACGGCGGCACCCAGCCGCAGCCGCTCGACGTCGCTTCGATGAACCGCAAGAACAAGGTTGCCAAGTAATGGCTGACGAACAGAACACCGTCTCCGATCTCGCCGATCTGGGAACCATCACCGGCGCCGCCGCTCCGGCGCCTGCTTCCGAAGCGGGCGAGGAAGCCCCCGCCGCTCCGCCCGTGCGCACTGGCCCCGCCGCCGTGCTGCGCGAGAAAGAAGTCGACGCGCAGGGCCGCGCCTACGCCACTGGCCGCCGCAAGGATGCGGTCGCCCGCGTCTGGCTCAAGCCCGGCACCGGCAAGATCGTCGTCAACGGCCGCGACCAGGAGGTCTACTTCGCCCGTCCGACGCTGCGCCTGGTGATCAACCAGGTGTTCGACGTCGCCGAGCGCGCCGGCCAGTACGACATCGTCGCCACCGTCAAGGGTGGCGGTCTGTCCGGCCAGGCCGGCGCGGTCCGCCACGGCATCAGCCAGGCGCTCGCCAAGTTCGAGCCCGAGCTGCGGAGCGCGGTCAAGGCCGCCGGCTTCCTCACCCGCGACCCGCGCGTGGTCGAGCGCAAGAAGTACGGCCGCGCCAAGGCCCGCCGCAGCTTCCAGTTCTCGAAGCGCTAGGGCGTCTCAAATCGAACAAGCGAAGGGCGGTCCCGCGGGGCCGCCCTTTTCGTGTCTGGCCTCAATGCACCGGCGGGTCGACTCGCGGCACGGTCGCGACCGGGGCGACCGGTTCGTCGGGCTTGCGCGGCGGCATTGCGTCTTCGGGCACTTCGCGAACCTGCATCTTTTCGGTCGGCACGTCGGCGATGCTGCGCACGCGGACGTCGAGCGTCTCGCCGTCCCAGGTAATCTCGTTGAAGCTTTGCGGGGTCGAGCGGATGCGCTGCGACAGGGTGCCCGCGCCGATCATCCGTACCGGGCCGTTCGGCGTCTGGCTGACGATGTCGAAGGCATCGTGCACGTGGCCGCTCAGCGTCGCCAGCACGCCGCGCTTCGCCAGCTCGGCCAGCGCCTCGTCGCCGCCCATGGTCCACGCCTTGCCGTGCGTGCCCGCCTCGACCAGCGGATGGTGGCAGGCGACGAGCGCACGCGTGCCCCGCGGCAGAGCGTCGATCGCCGCCAGCGTGCGGGCGAGCGCCTTGCCGGTCACCCAACCGTGCGACCATGGCCAGCGCGGCTGCCAGCGGCGCACGGTCTTGAGCGGGACGATCGCCAGGCCGGGCAGCGTCAGCTTGCGCTCAAGCAGTGCCTCGATCGCCTGGAAGCGGCGGTACGGCGCCGTGAAGCGCTCGATCAGGTTGAAATAGGGCAAGTCGTGGTTGCCGACCTCGACCGTCACCGGCACGTCGAGCGCCTGGATCCAGTGGCAGGCGGCGGCGAATTCGCGGTGCCGCGCGCGCATCGTCAGGTCGCCGGTGATGGCAACCGCAGCCGGGCGTTTCTCGACGATCTCCTGCACCACCCAATCGAGCGCGCGATCATCCTCGAGCCCGAAGTGGATGTCGGAGATGTGGAACAGGAGCGTCTTATCGGCCATCGCGCTCGGTCGCTAGCAGGTCGACTGCGCAGGGGACCAGCCGGAATTCTTCCTCGCCCGCCGCTTCGGCGCGTTCGCCGTCGATCAGAAGGCCGAACGGCTCGTCCTCAGTGCTTGCCAGCATGATTTTCTCGACCGTCCCCAGGTCGTCATGCGGGCCCTCGCGGAAGCGGCGGCGCAGCAGAGCCCAGCTACCCTTGATCACCTCGCCCGGGGTTTCGGCATGGAAGCCCGATACCTCGATTCCGCCGGCGACGGGGCTAAGCATCACCAGTGGATACCCCTCGGCCAGGCCTAGCGCGGGGTCGCGGCACACAATTCCGGGAGTCGCCAGGGTTTCGCCGATCGCTTGCGCCGCTTGGTCGGCCACGCCGAGCACGTCGGCCTCGCGCATCGCTTCGCGCACGTGATACCAGGCGGTGCCCGGTCCGGCGAGCAAGTCGGCGAGGGCCGTGCCATGGCAGGAGGCTATGACACCCCGTCGCACCCTGCTCGCTTCACCTCTGGCGGCAAGCCGGACGACCTCCTCCATCTCGCGATCACCGTTCAGCCGATGGTAGAACAGGTTCATGGTCCCGCCGGGCAGCACCAGCACGGCCCCGCTCCAGTCCGAGAGCGCCATGACCAGCGCGTTGACTGTGCCGTCTCCGGCGAACACCGCGACGAGGGCGATGCCCGCGTGATCGAGCGCAGCCGGGGTCGGCAAGTCCTCTTCGGGAAAGCGGATTGTACGTTCGACACGGAGGCCGGCCCGGCGGCAGCATTCTTCGAGATGCTCGTGCGCCTGCGAATCATTGCTGCCGCTGGCGTCGTTGACCACAAGCCAGATGCGCTGCTTTCCCGCCATCTCCCCGACAGCGCCTGGCAGGGCGCGCGGTTCCGCCGACCTAGATCCGTCGGGTGAGGATAAGCCACGCCGCCACGGCGTTGACGGCCGTGTACCCGCCGTAGACCCAAGCCCAACCGGAATTACCCGTCCCGGCCAGCAGCATCGCGCCGAGCAGCACGAGAAATTCAACCACCAGACTGCCTTTGCCGCCCAGCCTGCGGGCGAACGGCGACAAGCGCCCCAGCATTGGATGCGCGCTTTCGAGCACCGCCTTGTGCAGGCCGAAGTTGACCACTCCGAAGACGAAAGTGAGCAGGAGCGCGGGCATCTGGCCTATCTGGGGACGCATCTTTCCGATTGCCAATCGCCCTTCGCCGGTCAGCGACAGCCGTTCGTCGGACGCACGAATCGCTTGTCGGAACAGGCGGTTGGCTAGTCGAAACTGCCGCGATTACGGCCGTAAGCATGCCTAATCCTTCTTTCGCGCCGTGGTTCGACCCCAGTCCCAGCGGATCGCGGCGCGCTACAAGGAGGAGATTACCGATGACATTCCGCACCCTAGCCCTCGCCGCCGCCTTGATGGTCGTGCCGGCCAGCGCCTTTGGTTCGACGACGGTCGAACTCAAGTACGACGACCTCGACCTGACGACCGCGCAGGGCATGGCGCAGCTCGACAAGCGGGTGCAGCGCGCCGCGAAGCAAGTCTGCACCAGCTACCAGATCACGACCGGCTCAATCCGGACCGCCACAGTGGATGAGAAATGCTACATGGAAGCGCTCGCCAAGCTGCAGGACCAAGTTGCGGCCCTTCCCGGACGCAAACAACAAGGCTGAGCCTCTGACCTGAGCGACTGGGCTCCGCGACGTCCGCGGGGCCCACGTTCCCTTTAGCGGCCGGCCATCGCCTTGACCTTGCGCAAGTAGGTACGTCCGATGCGCAAAGTCTCGCCGTCCCCCAGTTCGGCCGACCACACCCCCAGTCCTTCGTGACGCAGGCCGCGAATGCCGTCCCGCCGCAGGATGGTCGAGCGGTGGATGCGGATGAACCGTTCGGGGTCGAGCTTGGCCTCGAGCCCGGCAATCGTCTGCAGCAGGAGGTAGCTGCGGGGTTCGCCCTCGGCCAGGCCGACATGGAGCCTCACGTAATCCCGTTCGGCGTCGATCCGTTCGACCTGGCTCACGTCAATCCGCAACAGCTCGGAGCGGTGCGGCACCCAGAACTCGCTCAAGTGGCGCCCGCCTTCGTGTTTCGCCCCTCGCCGTGACAAGACGCGCGCGACAGCGCGTTCCAGCCGGTCGCGGGCGACGGGCTTCAGGACGTAGTCGATCGCGTCGAGGTCGAACGCCTCGACCGCGAAATCTTCGTGCGCGGTGATGAAGATCACCGCCGGCGGCGCGGCGCTACGGCCGAGCTCGCGCGCGACGGCAAGGCCGTCCATCCCCGGCATAGTCATGTCGAGCAGCACGAGGTCGGGCTTGAGCTTGGCCGCCAGCGTCAGCGCGGCCTCGCCATCGCTGGCCGTGCCGACGACCGACAATGCGCCAATCTCGGCACACAGTACCTGCATCCGCTCGATCGCCAGCGGCTCGTCGTCGACGATCAACGTGCGTAGCGGTGTCGCTGACCCTTCACTCATGCGGCGTGCCTCGCCTCGCCGAGCAGCGGGAGGCGGATCTGGGTCGAATAGCCGCCGGCGGTCGGTCCGGAAACGATGCTGGCCTCGTCGCCGAAGCGAGCGGCGAGGCGGTCGTGAACGTTGCCGAGCCCGATGCCGAAGCCGTCACGCGGGCGGGCGCTCTCGCGCACGGCACCCGCGCCGTCATCCGAAACGGTCACCACCAGGCGGCCGAATTCCTCCCGCGCGGACAGCGTGATCGTCACCTTTCGCGACGCCGGAGCGACCGCATGTTTGACCGAATTCTCGACCAACGGCTGCAGAATCATGCCCGGTACCAGCGCGCCCGCGAGCATATCGGGCAAGTCGTATTCGGCCTTTAGGCGGTCGGGGAACCGCACCGTCTCGATGTCGAGATAGAGCTTCTGCAACGCGAATTCTTCGCGCAGCGGGACGTCGGAGGTCGGGTCGTCGGCCAAGCTGCGTCGATAGAATGTCGACATCGTCTGGATCATCCGCTCGGCCGCGGCGGTCTTGCCGGTCAGCACCAGCGCCGACAGGGAATTGAACGTGTTGAACAGGAAGTGTGGATTGACCTGGTAGCGCAAGCTGCGGAGCTCGGCCGCTTTGGCCGCCCGGCGGAACGCGCCCTCGCGCCGCTCGGCCGCGCGCGCCTTCTCGCCGATGAGCAACGCCAGATACAGCGCGCACCAGGCGAGCGACATGAAGTAGCGCCCGAAGGCGATCTCGACGATGCTTTCCCAGGCGCTGTAACGATCGACCGTGACCGAGCGCGGTTGCCCCTTGTCATCGGACATGCCCGGGAGTGTCGCATCGACCAGCAGGTCACCCGACGCATCGCGGCGGACGACCAGTCCTTCCTGGGCGCCCATGCGCTTGTACACGCGTTCCTCGATCGGTTTGAAGGCCATCTGGTTGGCTTCCGCCAGCATCAGCGCGACGGGCAGCGATAGCAGCAGCGCGGCCGCGATCTTGGCCCACAGCGGCCGCGCGTCGAACAAGCGCAAGACGAGCCAGAGGCCGATCATGATGACGACCCCGGCAAGGCTGGCGAGCGCACGGCGCCAGAGCATCTCCTGTTCGAACCCGAGGTCGAGCAATTCGGAGCGGAGCGTGACCAGCAGGAAATAGCACAGCCATAGCCCCACGATTGACGCGAGCACCGTCCTGAACGGCACGCGGGCAGGATGCGGCTGGAGATCCTCGTCCATGACCTCGCCATAGCCGCTGATGGCAGTAACTCGCCAGCGCCGATGTCGAATACCATCGGCGCTTGGTCGATCAGGCTCCGGCGAGCAGGCCTTCGCGGGCGATCCTCTCGCGCCACACGGCCGGAGCGAGCGTGTGGACATTGTTGCCACGGCCATCGACGGCGACGGTCACCGGCATGTCCTGGACGGTGAACTCATAGATCGCTTCCATCCCCAGGTCTTCGAACGCCACGACCCTGGCCTGCTTGATCGCGCGCGAAACCAGGTAGGCCGCGCCCCCGACCGCCATCAGGTAGGCGACCTTGTGCCGAGCGATCTCCTGCACCGCGCCCTGGCCGCGTTCGGCCTTGCCGATCATCGCCAGCAGACCGAGCGAGAGCATCGTGTCGGTGAACTTGTCCATTCGCGTCGCGGTGGTCGGGCCTGCGGGGCCGACCACCTCGCCCATCACGGGATCGACCGGGCCGACGTAATAGATCGCCCGGCCCTTGAAGCTGACCGGCAGCTTTTCGCCGCGGTCGAGCATGTCTTTGATGCGTTTGTGCGCAGCGTCGCGCCCGGTGAGCATGGCTCCGTTGAGCAGCAGGCGGTCGCCGGCCTGCCAGCTCGCGACCTCTTCGGGTGTCAGAGCGTCAAGATTCACGCGCTTGGCGGCCGCGTCGGGTTGCCAATGCACGCCGGGCCATTCGTCGAGCGCGGGCGCTTCGAGATAGCTCGGCCCCGAGCCGTCGAGCGTAAAGTGCGCGTGACGCGTCGCCGCGCAGTTGGGGATCATAGCCACCGGTTTGCCGGCGGCGTGGCACGGCCAGTCGAGGATCTTGACGTCGAGCACGGTGGCGAGCCCGCCGAGCCCTTGCGCGCCGATCCCGAGTGCGTTGACCTTGTCGTAGAGCTCGATCCGCAGGGCCTCGATGTCGGTCTTCGCGCCGCGCGCCTTGAGCTGGGCCATGTCGATCGGCTCCATCAGGCTTTGCTTGGCGAGCTTCATGCAATGTTCGGCGGTGCCGCCGATGCCGATCCCGAGCATGCCCGGCGGGCACCAGCCGGCGCCCATCTGCGGGACGGTCTCGAGCACCCAATCGACGATATTGTCGCTCGGGTTCATCATCTTGAACTTGGACTTGTTCTCGCTGCCCCCGCCCTTGGCCGCAATGTCGATCGCCACCGCTCTGCCCGGCACCATCTCGACCGACAGCACGCATGGCGTGTTGTCGCGCGTATTGCGGCGGGTGAACGCCGGATCGGCCAGGATCGACGCGCGCAGCTTGTTTTCGGGATGGTTGTAAGCCCGGCCGACACCCTCATCGACGACCTCCTGAAGCGAGCGCGTCGATTCCAGCCGGCAGTCCTGCCCCCATTTGACGAACACGTTGACGATACCGGTATCCTGACAAATCGGCCGGTGACCTTCGGCGCACATCCGGCTGTTGGTGAGGATCTGGGCGATCGCGTCCTTCGCCGCCGGGCCTTCCTCGGCCGCGTCGGCCGCGCCCAGCGCGCGGATATAATCCATCGGATGATAGTACGAGATGAACTGTAGCGCGTCGGCGACGCTCTCGATCAGGTCATGCTCGCGGATCGTCACCATGTCGCTCATCGAGCGAACCCTCCTGCCGGTCGAATTGCCGCCCCATAAGCTTGTCGGCCCGCTACCGTCAAAGCCTGCGGCAAGGGTGCAACATGCCTTTGCCGCCAACGATTTGCGACAACAGCCACCATTGCCCGAAACGGCCGCAGGCCGTAAGGCGCCCCGACCATGACGCACAAGAGACTGCCGAAGTGACAATTGTGGAAGACCGCCTCCCGGCTGGAACTCAGGCCGCCGCCCGCAAGGCAATGCTCGACAGCCAGCTGCGCACCAGCGGAGTCAACGCCGGCTATGTGCTCACGCGGATGGGGGCGATCGCGCGCGAGGATTTCGTACCGGCGAGCGCCCGCGGGGTCGCCTACATGGATCGCGCGATCGCGCTCGGTGGCGGGCGCTGGCTCGCCGCGCCGCTGGTCCAGGGGATGATGCTGCAAGAAGCCCGGCCGAACCCCGCGGATAAGGCGATACTCGTCGACGGCGGCAGCGGCTATCTGGCCGAATTGCTGCGGCCCCTGGTCGGCTCGATGGAGGTCGTCACACCCGGCGAAGCCGTCGCCCCAACCCGCAAACGCGGCGATTTTTCGCTGCTGTTGATCGACGGCGCCGTGGAGCATCTGCCCGACCGCCTGGTCCAGCGCCTCGCTGAAGGCGGGCGCGTAGTCTGCGGCGTGCTGCGGGGCGGCATCACCCGGCTCGCGATCGGGCGCAAGGCGGCGGGTGAAGTCGCCCTGGTGCCGCTGGCCGAGATAGGCATCCCGGCACTCGCGGAATTTGCCGCCAGGAAGGAGTGGAGTTTCTGACCATGTTGCGGAGGGGATTCAGGTTCAGCTTGCTGGCCGGTGCCTGCCTTACCGCAGGAATCCCCGCGCACGCAGACACGCTCAAGGACGCGCTGAACGCGGCCTATCGCACGAACCCCACGATCGAAGGCGCGCGAGCACAGCAGCGCGCGACCGACGAGAACGTGCCGATCCAGCGAGCGAACGGGCTTCCTTCGGTGAGCGCCAACGGAAGCTACACCGAATTTCTGAAGCAGAGTTCCGGCAATTCGTTCGTCTCGCCGGAGCGCTCGGCGACTGGGCAAGTCAGCCTGACGGTGCCGGTCTACCAGGGTGGGTCGGTGAAGAACGGTGTCCGCGCCGCCGAAACGCGCGATTTGGCCGGTCGCGCCAGTTTGCGCGGCAGCGAGAGTTCGCTGTTCAGCCAGGTCACCGCCGCCTACATGGACGTGATCCTGCAGGAAGCGGTGGTCGGCCTCAACCTCAACAACGTCAATGTGCTGACGGTCAACTTGCAGTCGACCCGCGACCAATTCGAGATCGGCTCGCTCACCCGCACCGACGTGGCGCAATCGGAAGCCAGGCTCGCTCTCGCCCAAGGCGACTTGCGCACAGCCCAGTCCAACCTCATCGCCGCGCGCGAGCGTTATGTGCAGCTCGTCGGCAAGGCACCCGAAAACCTCCAGCCGCCGCCCCCCCTTCCCGGATTGCCGAGTTCGGTCCTTGAGGCGGCGACGGAGGCGACGAAGAACAATCCCGACCTGATTGCCGCGCAGGAAAACGCCGATGCGGCCGGGTTCGACACCGAAGCCGCCGGCGCGGCACGGCTGCCGAAGGTCAACCTGTTCGTCAACGGCAACGGGACGAACTATCTTGGGTCGGCCGGCTCAAGCCTGATTCCAGGGGCGGTGCGGAACTTCACTACCACTGCGTCGGCCGGCGCCCAGATCACCATTCCGTTATACCAGGGCGGAAGGCCCGCGGCGCAAGAGCGACAGGCGCAGAGCCGCGAATCGCAGGCCCTGGAGCAAGTCGTGGCCACCGAGCGCAGCGTGATCGAGCAAGTTCGGGCCGCCTACGCCGCGTGGCAGGCCTCGAACGAGATCATCGCCTCGACGCAGACGGCTGTCTCCGCCGCGGCGCTGAGCCTTGAGGGCACGCGCGCCGAGCAGACCGTTGGCACCCGGCAAATCCTCGACATCCTCAACGCCGAGCAGGAACTGCTGCAGGCCCAGGTCCAGCTCGTCACCGCGCGGCGTAACGCTTACGTCGCCGGCTTCACGCTGCTCGCCGCGATGGGCCGCGCTGAAGCCCGCGATCTCGGGCTCGATGACCAGGGCCCGCTTTACGACCCCGTGGTCAACTACGACCGGGTGAAGGACAAATTCTGGGACTGGTCGTTCGACAAAGACCCGGTGACGCAATCGACCCGCACCGTTGACATCCCACCTCAGGACGCGACAATCCCGGTCCAGGAGCAGCAGACGGGGTCCTCGGGCAATGCGCCAGCAGGGTGAGCCTTCGGTCGAGGAAATCCTCGAATCGATCAAACGGGTGATCGCCCGCGACAACCGCGAGACCGCGCAGGTCGAACGGCGCCACCGCGAATCTGTCGGGATCGGTGCCGAGATGCTTATCGAATCCGACGAGGATATCGAGGACGCGGGAATCTTCGATCTCGGCGAAGCGGACGAGCTCGCCGAGGAGCCGGAGATGGAATCCCCGCGCTTGACGACCGAACGCACCGCCGGGGCGATGCGCGAATCTCTCGCCGCCCTGGCAATGCTGGCGGAGCCTGGGGCACAGCCGCAGATCGTCCGCTCGGGCGAGACCTCGCTCGAAGGCCTGGTACGCGACATGCTCCGCCCGATGCTCGCGCAATGGCTCGAGACTAACCTGCCAGCGATCGTCGACCGGATGGTCCAGGCCGAGATTGCCCGCATCGCGGGCAAGAAGGGCTGAGCCCTCATTCCTGATTCCGACGAGCTTGGCCGCGCCCAAGCCGCGCTGGTGACCATCGGCGGCGAATCCCTCCGGCGGCACATCTTCATCTGTGCGATGTCCGAAAAAGGCGAATGCTGCCCCCGCGACGCCGGCGAACGGTCGTGGAAATACCTCAAACGGCGGCTCAAGGAACTCGGGCTGACGGGGCCGAAGACGAACGAGAGGGGCGGCGTCCAACGGACCAAGGCAGATTGCCTGCAGATTTGCGCCGCCGGCCCGGTAGCGGTCGTGTGGCCTGACCGGGTCTGGTACCACTCTTGCACCGAGGCAGTGCTCGAGCGGATCATCCAGGAGCACCTGATCGGCGGCACGCCGGTCGAGGAGTTCCGACTGCGCGGAGCCGGCTAGTCGTCTTCGTTCAGCAGGTCGGACACCGATTCGTCGTGGCCGGTGCCGCTCGACAGGAAGACCAGACCCATCAGCGCCGCCATCAACATTATCGCGAAGCCGACCCCGAGAACCGTTGCGATCACGAAATGGATCGAAACCAGTGCTCCTAGCGCGTAAAGCGTGCCCAGCGAGAGGACAAGCACGACAATCGTGAAAAGGCCCATGCCGAGCATCATCCGTCTGTAGCGCGCCCACGCATGTGCGGAGGTTTTCGGCTCGTCGAGCGGAGAATGACGCGGGCCCATCGACCACAAATGGCGACCGATTGCGCCGCTGACAACGCCCGAGCGGCAAAGATTCGCTTCGGCGGCGCATTGCTGGTACACTGGGTAGTCCGAGACATGGGAGAGTGTGTCATGGATATCGCCCGACTGATCGCGTCGCGTGATCCCGACCAGATCGTCACTTGTACGGCGGGCGCTACCGTGCGCCAGGCAGTGCAGCTCCTCGCCGAGAAGCGCATCGGCGCGTTGCCGGTACTGAGCGGCGGGCACGTTGCGGGCATTTTTTCCGAGCGCGATGTGCTCTATCGCCTGGCCGAAGAAGGGGCGGAGTGCCTCGACCGGCAAGTCGGCGAAGTAATGACCTCGCCGCCGCTGACAATCGTTCCCGAGGCCACCTTCATAGAGGCGCTCGAGCTGATGACCCTCCGGCGAATTCGCCACCTGCCGGTGATGCGCGGCGGGGCCATGGCCGGTTTCATTTCGATCGGCGACATCGTCAAGGCGCGGATCGACGAGATCAGCGCCGAGGCCGAGCACATGCGGCAATATATCCAGACTGCTTGAGAGCGCGGCGCACCAACCCTACATTCACGGCATGAACGCCGCGCTGTCCCTTACGCCCGCCGCCGCCGCACGCATCGGCGTCATCGCCGAGCGCCAGGGCAAGCCTGCCATCCTGCGCCTGACCGTCGAGGGTGGGGGCTGCTCGGGCTTCCAGTACAAGTTCGACCTAACCGAGGCAGCGGAAAAAGACGATACCGTGAGCGAGACCGACGGAGTGCGGCTCGTAGTCGACCCATTCAGCCTCGACCTGGTCGCCGGCAGCACGGTTGATTTCATCGAATCGCTCGGCGGGGCCGCCTTCAAGGTCGAAAACCCCAACGCCACTGCCGGCTGCGGTTGCGGTTCCAGCTTCGGAGTCTAAGGTTCCCGCCCGAAAGGACGGACAGACTTGCGGATCGCCTCATTCAACATCAACGGCATCAGGGCGCGTCTGCCGCGCCTGCTCGAATGGCTTGAGGAGACACGCCCGGCAGTCGCCTGCCTGCAGGAGATCAAGTGCCAGGACGATGCGTTCCCGGCCAGCGAATTCGAAAAGATCGGCTACCGGGCCGCGTGGCACGGGCAGAAGGGCTTCAACGGCGTCGCCATCCTGGCCGATGACGAGGACCCGCTCGAAGTGGTCCACGGCCTGCCCGGCGATCCGGCCGACGAGCAGGCGCGGTTCATCGAAGCCGACATCCGCGGCGTGCGCGTGGTCAACCTCTACCTGCCGAACGGCAACCCGCAGCCCGGGCCGAAGTTCGATTACAAGCTTGCCTGGATGGAGCGACTCCGCAGCCGCCTGTCCGAATTGCTGGCCCGTGAGCGCCCGACGGTGGTCGTCGGCGATTTCAACGTGATCCCCGAGGATCGCGACGTGTGGTCACCCGCGGCCATGGCCAGCGATGCGCTGATGCAGCCCGGATCGCGCGCTGCCTATGCCCGGATCCTGGGCGACGGCTGGACCGACGCCTTGGCCACGCTTAACCCCCGCGGCGGCGTCTGGACCTTCTGGGACTTCCAGGCCGGCGCCTGGCAACGCGACCACGGCTTCCGCATCGATCACCTGCTGCTCTCGCCCGAAGCGGCCGATCGGCTGGTGTCGGCAGGTGTCGACAAGGAGCACCGCGGCCGCGAAAAAGCCAGCGACCACGCCCCGGTGTGGGTCGAGATCGCCGACCAATAATCAACGATAGAAGATGTGGGTGTCGATTTGCGCCAGCTGGGTCTTTTGATGCGCCCAGCTCGGCCTGACGTAAGTCGCGTGGAAATAGAGCGCGTCGGAGGCCTTGCTTTGCCACAAGTTCTGCTGCGCGATTTCGGCGATCGCCGCGGCTCGCTGCCAGGCGGCCGAACCTTCATCCGCGGTAGGAATTTGTCCGCGGCGGACGAACGAAAACTGCGCCGGCTGAGTGACCACGTCGCAGTAGTTGGCCGGGTAAATGCCTGACCGGGCGCGGTTGATGACCACCTCCGCCACCGCCAGTTGCCCTTCGATCGGCTCACCGCGCGCTTCGAAGTAGACCGCTTGCGCCAGGCATTTGAGATCGCCCGACAGCTCTGACTGGGTCGGCATGTCGCCGACCAGTTCCATCAGCGAACCGACATGAAGCGCGCCGGTAGCGATCGCCATCGCGACGGGGGCCACCGCGGGCTGCGGTGTGGAAGGCAGGGCCGACGTTCCCTGGGCGATCCACGCTGCGCCGCTCAAGGCGGACGCCGGAACGCCGGCTGCGGCGCTGGCTGCGGCCATCACCGGTGGGGGGGCCGGGGCTTGGGCCCAGGCAGCGCTCGGAGCGGCGCCGCACAGGCCGACAAACATCATCGCGGCGGTAACCGCGCCGCGGAAACTCAAAAATTGCATTGACCCGTCACTTACGGCGGTGAGCGCCTGCGCAGGTGGCGACCGCAAAAAACGTGCGATCCGATCCCTGACCTGCCGGCCACTCCCCGTCTGACGCCCTGCGATCCCCCCGGCCTCACTGCCGTCCCGGATCAACCCGCGCTGTGGAAGTGAGGCTCATTTCGCTACTGCAGCATGTAGAGTCAATTCAGGGTTCCAGTCGAATCGATGAACCGTTCCGCATCCGGGATGTCCAGTTCGACGATCCATAAATCGCTGTCCTGGCGCCGGCGCCGGTCGAGATATTGACCAAATTCCACAGGATTTTCCGAATCCTGGGCTTTCGCCAAGGCCCACCCGCGAGTGCCGTCGGGGCGAGGCATGCGTTCGTAGGCGCGACAATTTTTTCCACTTTCGCAACAGGTTACGAGCAGGGTGCCGGCATCGCGCTCGCCCCTGGCGATGACCGTAGCGAACCCGCCCGCCGCCTCCACCGCGCGCAGCAATCCGGCAACTTCAAGGTGCGCGGGGAGTCGAGCTTCCATCGTTCAGCTCGCCCGGTACCCCGGCAGGCTCGACAGCGCGATTCGCGAGCGCATGAAAGTGCCGGTGCCACGGCCGATCTCATCGCCCTCCGCATCGGTCAGCCGGGCTTCGGCGACGAACACGCGGCGGCGGCCGCTGACCCAGCGGCCTTCGGCAACCACGGGCCCGTGACGGATCGGCTTGGTAAAGTGGAGATTGAACGCGGTCGTCAGCAAGAAGCGGTCGGTGACCAGCGAATTGGCGGCGTAGAATGCCGCATCGTCGAGCATCTTGAAATAGATCGTCCCGTGCGCCGCGTGAGCCGCGTGGTGGACTCTCTCCTCGACGACGAACTCGATCCGCGAGCGGCCTTCGCCAACGATTGTCAGCTTCGAAGGGAACAGCGCATTGACCGGTGCCGAGGCATAAAGAGTCTCAAGCGCAGCGAAATGGAGCGCCACGCCGGTCGCGTCGGCCTCAGGCGGCGTCGCGGTCGGCGGCATTCGCGATAAGGCCGTAGAGAGCCTCGGCGTCGGGCGCTTCGCTCAACGCGTCGTGCACCCGCTCGTCACGCACCAGTCGCGATATCGCCGCCAGCGCGTGGAGATGGCCGACGCCGCTGGTCTCCGGCGAAACCAGGCCGAAAACCAGGTCCACCGGCATCCCGTCGGCGGCCGCGAAGTCGACCGGCTCGTCGAGCCTGAGCAGCGCCGCAACCGGGCGGCGCAGGCCCTCGACCCGCGCATGTGGAATTGCCACGCCGCGACCGAAGCCGGTGCTGCCGAGGCTCTCGCGTTCCTGCAGACGCTCGAGCACCATAGCCGCGTCAAGACCGTAGCTCGCGCCGAAACGCCGTGCGAGGAGTTCGAAGATGGATTGCTTGGACTTTGCCGAGACGATTTCGACCGCTGTAGGATCGAGCAGGAAGTGAGCGTTCATCGAAATTCCGAATAGATCGTTGGCACGGTTTTCACTCGTCCGCGCGGCTGCAGCGCCCCTTGTTCGCAAAAACCGTCCAAATTAAGGCGGGAAGGGCGGCTCATGCAGCCGTTTCAAGACGGCGCAACCCAACCGATCGAGCCATCGGCGCGGCGGTAGACCATATTGTGCCGCCCTGTTCCAGCATTTTTGAAAAACAGCGCGGTGGTGTGCCACAGGTCTAGCATCATCACGGCGTCGGACACGCTGACCTCGGGAATGTCTGTGCGGGTCTCGGCGATCACCGGCAGCGCCTCGGGCGCCTCCTCCGCTTCCGGCTCGGCCGGGGCGAACACGGTATAGGCCGCATCCTCCTGCTTCTCCGCAAAGGTCGCCTGCTCGTGGTGGTCTTTCAGCCGACGCTTATAACGCCGCAACTGCTTCTCGATCTTGTCGGCCGCCTGGTCGAGCGACTGGTTGGCGTCATGGGCCTGGGCATGCGACTTGAGCACCAGCCCGTTGTTGACGTGCATCACGATGTCGCAGGCGAAGGCCGCGGTCGGCGCCTTGCCGAAGGTGACTTGGGAGGACATCGCTCGGCTGAAGTACTTCTCGACAATCCCGTTGAGGCGTTCGGAGGCGCGCTCTTGCAGCGCCGAACCGGTTGCGACCTGATGGCCGGATACGCGGATTTCCATGTTTCGGGGGTCTCCTGCCAGGTTTTGATCCACACTCGGGGACGGGCCGCCTTCAGCTGATCCAGAGCGCAGATTCCAACGTTTCGACAAAGGCTTTGTGCCGCGCCAGCTCCTCGGCGCTGGCGGCATGGGGGCGGGGTGCGCGGAATTCGCGGCGGGCGGGGGCGAAGGCGGCGATCTCGACCACCGTCTCGACGTGGACCGCCGCCAGCTCGAGGCCGATCTGTCTCCCGCCGGTGAGCTCGACGTAGACTTGCGCCAGCAGCTCGGCATCAAGCAGTGCGCCGTGGCGCACGCGATGGCTGCGGTCGATCCCGTAGCGGGTGCACAGCGCGTCGAGCGAATGCTTGGCACCCGGATGGCGACGGCGAGCGATCGCCAGCGTGTCGATCATCCGCTCGAGCGACACTTCGGGATGGCCGCAGGCGGCGAGTTCGCAATTGAGGAAGCCAAAATCGAACTGCGCATTGTGCGCCACGAGCGGCGAATCGGCCAAGAACTCCAGCAGATCGAGCGCGCCTTCGTGGAACCGCGGCTTGTCGGCGAGGAAAGCATCGCCCAGGCCGTGGACCTGCTCGGCTTCCATCGGCATCGGTCGGTCGGGATTGAAGTAGGCGTGGAAGGTGCGCCCGGTGGGCACGCGGTTGATGATCTCAATACAGCCGATCTCAACCATCCGATCGCCCGACCTTGGATCAAGCCCGGTAGTTTCGGTGTCGAATACGATTTCCCGCATCACACCGACTATCGGCCCGAGCGCGGCCTCTGGCAAGGGTGCGATCACCGGATTGACAGCTTCTCCGCCAGTTCCGCGACGGCCGCCTCGGTTTCGTTCAGCGGGCGGGATGTGTCGATCAGATAGTCCGCCCGAGCGCGCTTTTCAGCATCGGGCATTTGCAGCGCCAGGATCTCCGCGAGGCGAGCGGCGGTTATCCCTTCGCGCGCAAGGACCCGGGCGCGCTGGACCTCGGCGGGAGCGGAAACGACCAGAACCCGGTCGACCTCGTCGACCCCGCCCTTCTCGAACAGCAGCGGAATGTCGAACACCACAAGCGGCACGCCGGCATGTTCGCGCAGAAACGACTCCCGCGCCGCGTGCACCGCAGGGTGGACGATGGCCTCCAACCTGGCCATTGCCACAGGGTCACCGAACACCCGAGCGCCAAGCGCCGCGCGGTCGACTCCTCGCGGGCCGGTCGATCCGGGGAACGCCGCCTCGATCGCTTGGACCAGCGAGCCGCCCGAATCCTGCATCCGCCGCACTTCGCGGTCGGCGTCGAACACCGGCACGCCCAGTCGCTCGAACATCGCCGCGACGGTCGACTTGCCCATGCCGATCGAACCGGTCAGGCCAAGAACCAGCGGCCTGGTCATGACGCCAGGATTCGCCGTAGCTCCGCATCGCCGTCGTCGCGTGCCGGGGCCACGCCGAAAAATTTCTCGAACGCGGCCGCCGCCTGGCCGATGAGCATCGACAGGCCGTCGATGGTGCGGAACCCCGCCGCGCGCGCGGCTTTGAGGAATTCGGTTTCCACCGGGTGGGTGACAATGTCGTAGACGAGGCTCCCCGGCGGCGCGTGGCTGAAATCGAAGCGCAGCGGCGGCTGCCCGGCCATGCCGAGCGAGCTGGCATTGACGATCAGGTCGAAGCAGCCTTCGCGATCGTCGAAGGCAAAATCGGTCGGATCGGCGAAATGGGCCAGGTCGACCGCATGATGCTCGCCCTCCGGGTCGATTTCGTCGAGCATCGCCCGCGCCTTGGCCGGATCGCGGCCGGCCAGCACGAGGATGAATCCGTGTTCGGCGAGGGCGGCAACGATCGCCCGGGCCGCGCCGCCGGTTCCCAGGACGCGCGCCATGCGGATCAAGTGCTCGCCCCTAAGCAAAGGACGCAACGGCTCGAGAAATCCCGCCCCATCGGTGTTGCAGCCGATCAGCGCGCCGTTGCGGCGCCGCGTGACGGTATTGACGGCCCCGACCAGCTCGGCACCGATTTCAAGCCGGTCGAGCAGCGGCACGATCGCCTGCTTGTGGGGCATGGTTACATTGCAGCCGCGCCAGTTCAGATCTTCGCGCCGCTCAGCGAAGTATTGCGCCAGGCCGTCAGCGGTCACGCGGCAGGCACGGTATTCGGCATTGAGCCCGACCTTGCCGAGCCAGTAGCCATGAATCGCCGGCGATTTCGACTGCGCAATCGGATCGCCGATGACCTCGGCGTATGGCCGTGTCACGCCGGCAATTCCTCAAGCTCGCGCAACGCGCCGAGCACTTGCAGCAGCGGCATGCCGAGCACCGTGAACATGTCGCCCTCGATGCTCTCGAACAGTTGCACACCGAGCGATTCGATGCGGAACACGCCGACGCATTGGCCGACTTCAGGCCACTCGGCGACGAGGTAGCGCTCGATGAAATCGTCCGACAGCTTGCGCACGTTGAGCACCGCCCTGGCGACATCGCTCCAGCGCAGATGGCCGCCTATGGCGATCGCGGCCGCCGAATGGAGCTCCATCGTCTTGCCCGAGAAGAACTTAAGATGTTCGGCCGCTTGCGCGCGGCTCGCCGGCTTATCGAACCTCAGCCCATCGACCGAAACCACCGAATCGCTGCCCAGCACCGGCCGCCCGCGCCCCTCGACCGACAAGGCCTTAGCTTCAGCCAACGCGAGCGCCACGGCGTCCGGCTCGGCGCCCCCCAAGCTGGCTTCGAGGGCGCGTTCGTCGAGCGCGGCGGGGCGCAGCTCGAACTCGACTCCGGCGGCGCCGAGCATCGTGCGGCGTGAGGCGCTCTTGGAGGCGAGAACGATCATATCGGCTTCAATCCCACTTCGGCGTCTTCCAACGCAGTCTCGCGCTCGGCGATCAGGCGCATGATTCCCGCGGCAGTTTCCTCGATCGAGCGGCGCGTGACATCGATCACCGGCCAGCCGTTGTCGGCGAACATGCGCCGGGCGATCGCCAGCTCACGCTCGACCTTTTCTTCGTCGACATAGGCGGTGTCGGTCTTCTGATTCAATGACAACAACCGGTTGCGGCGAATCTCGATCAATCGCTTGGGGGCCGTGGTGAGCCCCACGACCAGCGGCCTGTGCAGCTGGAACAGGATCGGCGGTGGCGGGCTCTCGACCACGAGCGGGATGTTGGCGACCTTGTAGCCGCGGTTGGCGAGATAGATGCTGGTCGGGGTCTTCGATGTGCGCGAAACTCCGGCGAGGACGATGTCGGCCTCCTCCCAGTTTTCCCAGCCGGCGCCGTCGTCGTGAGCGATGGTGAATTGGATCGCATCGACGCGGGCGAAGTAGGCAGCATCCATCGCGTGTTGGCGGCCGGGTCGGCCCTTGGCTTCTTCGCCCAGCCGATCCTCCAGCGCAGCTGTGACGGCATCGAGCACGGGAACGTGCGGCAAGCCGAGCACCCGACAGCGTTCCTCGAGCCGCACGCGAATCTCTGCGTTGACCAGCGTGTGCAGGACCAACCCGGGGTTGGCCGCCAGCTCCCCGACGATCCGGTCCAGATGCTGCTGGCTGCGCACCATCGGCCAGAAATGGCGGATCACCTCGGCATCATCGAACTGGGCGAGCGACGCCTTGGCGATCATCTCGAGCGTCTCGCCGGTCGAGTCGGACAGGAGGTGGAGGTGCAGCCGGGTCATGTGGATAAGGACTGGCATAAACCACGGGAGGGAACGACGGACAAGTTCGGCTGCGGATTCCGGCCTCACTACCGGCCCAAGAACGGCAACGTTGCAGACATGTGGAGCCACTTCTCGACAGGGTCGGGACAGCGGGGAAAAGCGACGCTTGACGCGCGGGAGCGCGGAGTCGCACCGGCATCGGGGCCTGTTCAGCCCGGCAGAAATCGGGCAGGGCGCGCAATCCCCGCAATCCACAGGGCCAACAGACTCCAACAATCTCTTAAATATATTTCTTGTTTTGGATTGGACTCACGAATGCCCGGCCTTCTCCTCGACACCTTGCGCGGCAACCAAGGCGAGCGACGCCCTGTGTGGCTTATGCGCCAGGCGGGGCGCTACCTGCCTGAGTATCGTGAATTGCGAGCGGCGAAGGGCGGTTTCCTCGAGCTGGTTTACGACAGCGAGGCGGCAGCGGAGATTACGTTGCAGCCTATCCGCCGCTTCGGTTTCGACGGCGCAATCCTGTTCTCCGACATCCTGATCGTGCCTTACGCGATGGGCCAGGGTCTGGCATTCCTCGCCGGCGAAGGACCGCAGCTTGCGCCCCCGCTGATCGATAGCGCACTGGAAGCCCTGCAAGGGGTGCCTGAGCGACTTCAGCCGGTCTACCGGACCGTGGCGCTGGTTCGCGAACAGCTTGGCCCGGAGACGACCTTGTTGGGCTTCGCAGGAAGCCCGTGGACCGTGGCGACCTATATGGTCGCGGGCGAGGGCAGCCGCGACCAGCACGAGGCGCGGGCGTTGGCCTACCGCGATCCGCAGGCTTTCCAGGCGATCGTCGATGCCATCGTCGCCGTGACGATCGAATACCTCTCGGGCCAGATCGAGGCTGGCGCCGAGGCGGTGCAGTTGTTCGACAGTTGGGCCGGCAGCCTCGCTCCCGACCAGTTTGAGCGCTGGGTGATCTCGCCGAACTCGGCGATCGCGGATGCCATCCGCGCGCGGCATTCCGGCGTGCCGGTGATCGGCTTCCCAAAAGGCGCCGGCTCGAAACTCGCCGCCTATGCCCGCGAGACCGCCGTCGATGCGATAGGCCTCGACGAAACGACCGACCCGCTGTGGGCTGTGCGGGAGCTGCCGCAGGGCCTGCCGGTTCAGGGCAACTTGGACCCGCTGCTTCTGTTGGCGGGGGGATCGGCGCTGGAGCACCGCGTGCGGCACATTCTCGACGCGTTCGCTGGCCGCCCGCACGTGTTCAACCTCGGACACGGAATCGACAAGGAAACTCCGATCGAACATGTCGAGCGCCTGCTCGATTTGGTGCGCGGCGAAGGGTGACGCGCGCCACCTGATCGCTTAAACCGCACCCATGCAGGACGTGCTGTCGATGACTTACTACTGGCTCAAGGCCGGCCACATCATCTTCGTGATATTCTGGATGGCCGGGCTGTTCATGCTCCCGCGCTGTTTCGTGTACCACCAGGAAGCCGCCCCTGGGTCGCCCGAGGCAACCGCTTGGATCGAACGGGAGCGTAAGCTGCTGAAGATCATTTTGGCGCCGTCAATCGTGGCCGTATGGGCTTTCGGCGTCGCCCTCGCCTTCGCAATCGGGGCGTGGGACCAGGGCTGGCTGCATGCCAAGCTTTTGCTGGTGCTGATCCTGTCCGGCTACCACGGCTGGCTGGCGGGCTACGCCAAAAGACTCGCCGCCGGCGAACGTCCGCTCAATGGTAAGACGTTGCGGCTACTCAACGAAGTGCCGGGAATCGTCGTCGCGCTGATCGTCGTGCTGGTGGTGGTCAAGCCGTTCTGATTTGCGGCTCGATGGTGCCATGCGCCGCCGATTGCGAATTGACGGCTCGTAGGCCCCGCCCTATTTCACCGGCACCGACTAGGCCGCGCTATCTGAGCGGCCGGGTTAGCTTTCTCCAAGCCCAGACAGACCCGTCGGCTCCCACCTTCACATCGGAATACAATCATGCATTTGAAAGAACTCAAGAAACGGGCGCCGGCCGAGCTGGTCGAGATGGCCGAGGAATACGAGATCGAAGGCGCGTCGACGATGCGCCGCCAGGATCTCATGTTCGCGATTCTCAAGGAAGTCGCCGAAGACGGCGAGGAAATCGTCGGTCAGGGTACCATCGAAGTGCTGCAGGACGGCTTCGGGTTCCTGCGCAGCCCCGAGGCGAACTACCTCGCCGGGCCCGACGACATCTACGTCTCGCCCAACCAGGTCCGCCGCTCGGGCCTGCGCACCGGCGACACCGTCGAAGGCGAAATCCGCGCCCCGAAGGATGGTGAGCGCTATTTCGCCCTGACTAAGATTAGCACCGTCAACTACGACGATCCCGACGCAGTCCGCCACCGGACCAACTTCGACAACCTGACGCCGCTTTACCCGGACGAGCGCCTCAACCTCGACACTAAGGACCCGACGGTAAAGGACAAGTCGGCCCGGGTGATCGACCTGATCAGCCCCCAGGGCAAAGGTCAGCGCGCGCTGATCGTCGCCCCGCCGCGCACCGGCAAGACCGTGCTGATGCAGAACATCGCCAAGGCGATCACCGACAACCACCCCGAGGTTTTCCTGATAGTGTTGCTGGTCGACGAGCGGCCCGAGGAAGTCACCGACATGCAGCGCTCGGTCAACGGCGAGGTCATCTCGTCGACCTTCGACGAGCCCGCCAGCCGCCACGTACAGGTCGCCGAGATGGTCATCGAGAAGGCCAAGCGCCTGGTCGAGCACAAGAAGGACGTGGTGATCCTGCTCGATTCGATCACCCGCCTCGGCCGCGCCTACAACACAGTCGTGCCGAGCTCGGGCAAGGTCCTCACGGGCGGCGTCGACGCCAACGCCCTGCAGCGGCCCAAGCGCTTCTTCGGGGCGGCGCGCAACATCGAGGAAGGCGGATCGCTCTCGATCATCGCCACCGCGCTGATCGACACCGGCAGCCGGATGGACGAAGTTATCTTCGAAGAGTTCAAGGGCACCGGCAACTCGGAAATCGTCCTCGACCGCAAGGTCTCCGACAAACGGATCTTCCCCTCGCTCGACGTCGGTAAGAGCGGCACCCGCAAGGAAGAGCTGCTCGTGCCGAAGGACCAGCTAAGCAAGATGTGGGTCCTGCGCCGCATCCTCATGCAGATGGGCACAGTCGACGCGATGGAATTCCTTCTCGACAAGATGAAGGATTCCAAGACCAACGAAGACTTTTTCGCGACAATGAACCAGTAGCCCGGGAGTCTCAGGCGCTGCTGAGCGCCTCGATCAATTCCTCAGGATTGGGCGATTCGCCGAGCCACACCTTGCCGCTCCGGCGCTTGCTCTTGTGCTCGACGATCGGATCGTAGGCCGCATCGCCGCTGCCCCGGTTCAAGTGCAGCTCGCGGGTGACGAGGTCGCCCGTGAGAAGGTTCCAGCTCAGTTCGAACCCGTCGTGCGCGAAGGTGCGGCTGTAGAGCGTCGCGTCGAGCCCGATCAGCCCCATGCGCCCGGCGTCGCGGTCGTAGCGATAGCGCCGGGTCGCGGCGATCGCGGTGGTACCGCCGGTCAGGTCTTCGAACTTGAGCGCTCCGCGCTCGAAGGTCAGCGTGCCCGGCCCGAGAGCGCCGGGTTCGAGCGATAAGGTCTCGGGCGGGTCGAAGTCGACGCTGACCTCTCCCTTCACCGACAACTGCACGGTGAGGTTGCGCGTGTCGTCGGTCCGCACGATGTAGGCGACATCGTCGAAGCCGTCGCCGTTGAGATCGGTTTCGAGTTTGGCTTCGATTTCCTCGCCCGGCTCGAGCGGCGGGTCATAAGCCCTGGCGCTCACGGGTAAGAGGGCGGCGAGGCCGGCAGCAAGGGCAAATCCGAGTCTCATGGCGCGCTCCGTGGCCGCTTGGCTGTTTGACAGGTAAGCCGGCGCGCCAAGTCGATCCCGATCCGGCGCGACGAAGTGCTAGATCAGATGCTCCGCGAAAAACGCCATCGTGCGGCTATCGGCGAGCTGCGCCGCTTGTTCGCTGCGGCGGCGGCCCATTTCGGTCGCGAAGCCGTGGTCGAGGCCCTCGTAGTCACACAGCGTAACCTTGGGATGGTCGTCCAGCCCCTCATGCATCGCCTTCTGCACCTCCGGGGAGACGAAATGATCGGCGGTGGGAATGTGCAGCATCAGTGGGTTGGCGATGGCGTGCTTTTCGCGCAGCAGATTGTCGATGCCGACGGCGTAGTAGCCGACGCAGGCGTCGGCGTCGGTGCGCGTGGCGGTCATGAACGCTAGCCTTCCGCCGAGGCAGTAGCCGACCACGCCGACTTTGCCGCAACCTTCGGACTTCCGGGCATACCTGATCGTTGCTTCTATATCGCGTACGCCTTCGTCCTGGTCGAATTGCCTCATCAGTGCGAAGGCCTGCTGCAATTGCTGCTCTACATCCGGGTCGAGCTCAACGTTGCGGCTCAAGCGGCAGAACAGGTCCGGCGCGAGTGCGAGGTACCCTTCCTGCGCCAGCTTATCGCACTTGCGGCGGATGCCCGCGTTGACCCCGAAGATCTCCTGGATCACTACGATCGCAGCTTTCGGCTGGCCTGCCGGTCGCGCGGCGTAGCAATCGAAGCGCTCCGTCCCATCTAGGGTGGAAATGCTGACGGTCTCGCTCATATAGGAACCTCCCGCGTATGCTTTTCCCATACGCTACGTATCGGCGCGCGTTCCGCAAGGCCGGGATGACGCTTTTGGCGAAAGGCCCGACGATGAGGATCCATATCGAGATCGATTGCTCGCCCGACGAAGCGCGCCGCTTCATGGGGCTGCCCGACGTGGAGAAGGCAAACGCGGCTTACGTAGACACGCTTGCCAAGGCGATGAAGGGCGTCTCGAATATCGACCAGCTCGACCAGTACGCCAAGCAGCTCGCTCCGATGGGGCAGATGGGACTGAAAATCTTCCAGAACTTCGTCGAAGGCGCGAACAAGGCCCAGGCCGTGCGCGAAAGCGAAGCCCCCAAGGCCGACGAATAGGATCTGCCGCCTACCGCCATGGACACCATTTTCGCGCTTTCGAGCGGCGCGCCGCCCGCCGCCATCGCTGTCGTGAGAATCAGCGGGCCGAAGGCAGGCGAAGCGCTCGTTCGGCTCATCGGCAAGCTGCCGCGGCCGCGCGAAGCGAAGCTGGCGAGTCTGCGGGCCGACGATGGCTCGCTGCTCGACCAGGCATTGGTGCTGTGGTTCCCCGGCCCAAAATCGGAAACCGGCGAGGATTGTGCCGAGCTGCAACTTCACGGCGGGCGAGCGATCGTCGCCGCGGTCTATGAAGACCTACGCAAGATCAATGGGATGCGCTTGGCGGAGCCGGGTGAGTTCACCCGCCGCGCTTTCGCCAATGGGCAGATCGACTTGCTCCAGGTCGAAGGCCTCGCTGACCTCGTCGCCGCCGAGACCGAGCTGCAGCGGCGCTCGGCCCTCGGCGCCGCGGCCGGTTCGCTGTCACGCGAGGTGGAAGGTTGGCGCGAGCGCCTGCTGACTCTGTCGGCTCAAGTCGAGGCGGCGCTCGATTTCGAGGACGAGGGCGACGTGGCGGGGATCGACCGGACGTTCGTGGCCTCGGTGGCGGCGTTGTCGGTCGAATTGCGGGGCGCACTGGCTGCGCCCAGCGCGGAAGTCCTGCGCGAGGGCTTCCGAGTTGCCCTCGCTGGGCCGCCGAACGCCGGAAAATCTACTTTATTCAACGCGTTAGTGGATTGCGATGCAGCGATCATCACACCCATCGCCGGCACCACACGAGACGTGCTGTTGCGTGCGGTCGGGTTGGAGGGAGTGCCGTTCACGTTCGTCGATATGGCGGGGTTGCGCGACGAAACCATCGACACGGTCGAAGGCATCGGCATTGCCCGCGCTCGCGAGGAAATTGCATCGGCCGATTGCGTGTTGTGGCTCGGCCCGGAAGGCGAGGGGCCCGAGGACGCCTGGGAAATCGAGGCGCGCTGCGACCTCACGGAGCGTGACCGAAAGCGCGCGCCCGCATATAGTGTCTCGGCTGTCACGGGCTTTGGTATGGACACGCTGAAGCGGGCGTTAGTCGCACATGCTCGCACGGCAATGCCCAAGCCCGGCGAGTGGGCGCTAGGACGTCGCCAGCGCGAGTTGATCCAGAGCGCGGCCAATGCACTCGCCGATGCGATATCGCTAAGCGATCCGCTAATCGTTGCCGAACATCTGCGCATAGCGCGCGGGGCTTTCGATCGCCTCACCGGCCGCGCTACGACGGAGGACATGCTCGACGATCTGTTCGGACGATTCTGCATCGGCAAGTAAGATGTTCCACGTGAACACTAAGCAGCCTTTGACCGCTGAGGCGGCGGATTCTATCGGACCTTCATGCGCGAATTCGACGTCATCGTTGTCGGGGGCGGCCACGCCGGCTGCGAAGCTGCCGCGGTGGCTGCCCGGATGGGCGCCCGGGCGGCGCTGGTGACGTTCGACCGCGCAACTGTGGGGGAGATGAGTTGCAACCCGGCCATCGGCGGGCTCGGCAAGGGGCATCTGGTGCGGGAGGTCGACGCATTTGATGGCTTGATCGCTCGCGCTGCCGATGCGGCGGCGATCCATTACCGCATGCTCAACCGGTCGAAGGGCAGCGCCGTTTGGGGTCCGCGGGTCCAGGCTGATCGGGCGCTCTTCAAGGCTGCGGTCCAGCGGATCCTGGCGCGGCAGAACGGCCTTGAGGTAATCGAGGGCGAGGCGTCGGACCTGTTGCTGGAGGGCGGCACAATCGCCGGGTTGCGACTGACCGGCGGCACCGAGTTGCGAGCCCGCGCCGTCGTGCTCTGTACCGGTACCTTCCTCGGCGGGCGGCTGTTCCGCGGCGAGGAGCGCTTCGCGGGCGGGCGTATCGGCGAGAATTCGGCCCAGCGGCTCGCGGACCGGCTGCGCGACGCGGGATTGCCAATGGCCAGGCTCAAGACCGGCACGCCGCCCCGGCTCGATGGGCGCACCATCGATTGGGGACGGTTACTCGAGCAGCCATCGGACGCAGATCCATGGACGATGTCACCGCTGACCGAGACGCGAGTCAATCCGCAGCTGTTCTGCGCGATCACCCGCACCAACGCACGCAGCCACGATATCATCCGCACCAACCTTCACCTCTCACCTTTGTTCACCGGTGCTATCGAGGCGATGGGACCGCGCTATTGCCCCTCCATTGAGGACAAGATTCATCGCTTCGGTGATCGCGAGGGACATCAGGTTTTCCTCGAGCCCGAGGGTCTGGCGACGCCTCTCGTATATCCCAACGGCATCAGCACTTCGCTTCCGGCCGAGGTGCAATTGGCGATGCTGCGAACGATGGATGGGCTCGAACGGGTCGAGATGGCCGTCCCTGGTTATGCGGTCGAATACGACCATATCGACCCGCGTGCACTCACCTTTGGGCTCGAACTGAAGGTGATCCCGGGACTATACTGTGCGGGACAGATCAACGGCACGACCGGCTATGAGGAGGCCGCAGCGCAAGGCCTGCTCGCTGGCATGCGCGCGGCGGCTGCCGCGCTCGGTCGCGAACCGGCGCTCCTCGATCGGGCGAATTCGTATCTTGCGGTGATGGTCGATGACCTGACCCTCCATGGGGTGAGCGAGCCCTACCGCATGCTCACCGCGCGCGCCGAGTACCGCCTGCGGCTGCGCGCCAACAATGCCTCGACTCGTCTGACGCCTCTGGCGATCGTGAGCCGCTGCGTCGGTGAGGAGCGGCGGCGATGGTTCGATCGCCGCGAGCGCGAACGGGACGGCTGGTTGGCTGTCCTCGAACGCGAGATTCCAGCGACCGAACTGGCCGACGCCGGGTTAGGGGTCAGACGCGACGCCGGTCGCAAATCCCTGGGCGAATGGCTCCGCTTCGACTTGGCGCTCCGCGACATGGCCCCTTGGATCGACTCCGCCCTCGACCGCGAAGGCGACCTTGCCGCCGAGCTTGCCGAAGATGCGCTATACGCCCCTTATGTCCAGAGGCAGGAAGTGGAGCTGCGGGAGATGCGCGCCAGCGCGGCGGTTCCGTTGTGCCACATGGCGTTTGCCGCGGTCCCGGGGCTCTCGCGCGAGATGGTTGAGCGACTGGAGGCGGCGCGGCCGGCAACGCTGGCCGACGCAGGGCGGATTCGCGGGATCACGCCCGCGGCGTTGGCCGCAATTCTGGTCCATGCCCGCCGAAACGCCAACGCGGCATGATCGTGCAGGACGAACAGCAGGCCCGCGACTTCTGCGCCGGCCTGGTCGATCCCGCGGGATTGGCGCGGCTCGATCGCCTGGCGGCAATGGTCGTCGAGGAGAATGCGCTCCAGAACTTGATTGCCAAGGCAAGCGAACAGGCGATCTGGTCACGGCACTTCGCCGACAGCGCCCAACTCCTCCTCCATGTCGCGGACTCTGATGCAGCTTCGCTGCCATCTGGAAGGGAAGGGGTGGGGAAGCCAAAAGCGGGGGCGTGGCTCGACCTTGGGACAGGAGCCGGCTTCCCAGGGCTTGTCATTGCGGCGATGCGACCAGAAATCCCGGTCGTCCTCGTCGAGTCGCGCAAGAGGCGCGTCGACTGGCTGGAACGAGCCGCCGACGAGTTGGATCTTGGACATTGCCGCGTCGAAGGACGCCGACTCGAACACGTCCAAACGTTTTCGGCGGGAGTGATCTCGGCACGAGCCTTCGCGCCTCTCTCCAGGCTGTTCGTCTTATCCGCCCGTTTTTCCACACAGGACACCCTGTGGCTGTTGCCCAAAGGGCGATCCGCCGTGCAGGAAGTGAAATCGCTTCCGCGGGAGGTCGCTAACATGTTTCACGTGGAACACTCCGTTACCGATCCGGACGCCGGGATCGTGGTAGGGGTCGGACGTCCGGCTGGGAACGGGTTGGAGGGCGTATGATTACTATCGCGATCGCCAATCAAAAGGGCGGGGTGGGCAAGACCACCACGGCGATCAACATCGCCACGGCCATGGCTGCGAGCGGCTGGAAGACGCTGCTGCTCGACCTCGACCCGCAAGGGAACGCGTCCACGGGGCTTGGCCTGGCGAGCGCGAGTCGCGACCGAACCAGCTACGATCTCCTTATCGAAGGGCGCACGGTTGACGACTGCGTGTTTCCGACGAGCATTCCCCATCTCGACCTGCTCCCGGCAACGGTTGATCTGAGTGGGGCGGAGCTCGAGCTGGTTGCGGAAGAGGATCGCGCGAATCGGTTGCGAGACTCGCTTTGCCGTCACCGAGGGCACGATGTGTGCTTCATCGACTGCCCGCCGTCGCTCGGCTTGTTGACGCTCAACGCGCTGACGGCGGCCGACACGTTGCTCATTCCGTTGCAGTGCGAGTTCTTTGCGCTCGAGGGTTTAAGTCAGTTATTACAAACGGTTGAGAGGGTCCAGGCGCGTTTCAACGCCGATCTGGGAATCGTTGGCGTGGTGCTGACGATGTTCGACCGTCGTAACCGGCTGACGGACCAGGTGGCTGACGATGTCCGCGAATGTCTCGGCGGCCTGGTGTTCGAATCTGTCATCCCGCGCAACGTCCGCTTGTCGGAGGCGCCGAGCCATGGTCTTCCGGCGCTGGTCTACGATCACGCCTGCGCCGGCAGCCGCGCCTACATGGCCCTCGCACGCGAGTTGATCGGCCGTCTGCCGCAAGAAAGGAAAGCTGCATGAGCGCCCAGGAAGACACCGCCGCGCGGGGCGCCCCGCGGCGCAAGCTCGGCAAAGGTCTCGGCGCACTGCTCGGCGAGGCGCGGCGCGAGGAGCCGCTCGTTCGTCACACGCGCGAAGATACCGATCTTGCTCCTTCCCAGTCCGCTTCCTCGTCGACAGCCGACGGGCTTGCGAGCCTCGCTGTCGCGGCCATCGAGCCTCACCCCGAGCAGCCGCGGCGGCATTTCGACGAAGAGGCGCTCGACGAGCTCGCCGCCTCGATCGGCAAGCGTGGGGTGATCCAGCCCGTCATCGTGCGCCCGCTTGGCGAGGGCCGCTACCAATTGGTGGCCGGCGAACGCCGCTGGCGGGCGGCTCAGAAGGCGCAACTTCACGAGATTCCGGCCTTAATTCGCGACCTGGAAGAGCAGGACGTGATGGCCATCGCGCTGATCGAGAATATTCAGCGCGAGGATCTGAATCCGGTCGAGGAGGCCCGCGCCTATCGCCGGCTGGGCGAACGTAAGGACTTGCCGCAATCGGCGATCGCCAACCTGGTCGGTAAGTCGCGCAGCCATGTCGCCAACATGCAACGCCTGCTCGCGCTGCCACCTGCGGTACTCGATCATCTCGAGACCGGGCGGTTGGACATGGGCCACGCGCGGCCATTGATCGGCCATCCGGAGGCCGAGGCTCTCGCCGAGCGCGCCGTCGCCGAGGGGCTGTCCGTGCGCGAGGTCGAAAAACTCTCGCGCAAAGGCATCTCCACCCGCCGCCAGGCGCGCGAGCCCCGCGACCCGGGGCAGGACGCCGACATCGCCGCGGTCCAAAACCACCTCGAAGAGTTCCTTGGCTTGACCGTGCGAATCGCGACTGACGCCGATCCTCGTTCCGGCGCGGTCACGATCCGTTACCGCACGCTCGACCAGCTCGACCTCATCTGCCAACGCCTCACGGGCGCATCTATCTGATAAAAAGACAGTTTAGGGGAAAGTACTTAAGGGAAGCCCCCTAACCGTTAACCAATCTCGCCCACCAAGCCTGAATAAACCGGCGGCTAAATGGCTAGCACGGATGAGGCCGTATCGGTCCGTTCGGCGAGTGCAGCTTCACTCGCAGCACAGGATTACGCTTGGAAGGGACCACTAACATGAACAAATTTCTTCGTTACGCTGCCGCTGGCGCGGCTGTAGCTTCGTTCGGCATTGCTTCGAGCGCTCAGGCGGCGACCACGGCGCAGGCCAGCGCCACGGCCATCATCCTCAGCAGCCTCGCTGTGTCGGTCGACGCTTCGAACAACACCCTGAGCTTCGGCACGATCGCCGACGGCGGCATCAGCGCCGATCAGACCATCGCCGTGAGCGCCGCCGGCGTGCGCGGCACGTGCCCGGCGAGCCTCACTTGCGCCGGCACGATCACCGCTCCGACGTTCCACGTGACCGGGGCGAAGAGCAAGGCCGTGAATATCTCGTTCGTGAACGCGACCGAGACGCTGACCTACGTCGGCACGGCGCCGAGCGGGTTCACTTCGAACACCATGAGCGTCGGTAGCTTCGTGACCGACGCTACGAACGGCGGCGTCAGCAACCAGCTCCTGCTTTCGGCGACGGCCGGCGCGCAGACCGACTTCCACGTCGGCGGCACGCTCACCGTGCATCCCGACCAGGCTCCGGGCACCTACCAGGGCACGCTGACCGTCTCGGTCGCTTACAACTGATCGATTGCGCCCGGCGCGACACAGTGCCGGCTCGCTATACTGCCGCCTCCGCGCCTGCCGCGGGGGCGGTTTTCTTTTGCCGGCGGGTGTCACGGTTTACGGTGAATTAACCCTGGTACCGTAGGCAAACACTAACGAATACGCACTTTCCCCTAGGGGGGAGACCACGGGCGAGGGACCATTCGATGCGCCGCACCGGCAAGCTCTTCCGATTCATTACAAAGACGGCGATCGCGGGCATCTCCGGCACCGCCTTGATGCTGCCCGGTATCGGGTTTGCACAGGGAGACCTGCTGATCGCGCCGACGCGTCTCGTGCTGGACGGTCGCGGGGGCGGTGAGGTAATTCTTTCCAACCAGGGCGACGAACCGGAGACGTACAGGATTTCGCTCGAACTGAGGCGAATGGACGAAAACGGCAACCTCGTCACCGTCGACGAGGCCGACGCCAACGCTAACGAGAAGGCGGCGCTGGCGATGATCCGCTACGCACCCCGACGCGTGACCTTGCCGCCTTCGCAACCGCAATCGATCCGCATCAGCGCCCGCCCTGGAGCCGATCTACCTGACGGCGAATACCGGGTGCACATGTCGTTCGCCGCTTTGCCAAAGGTGCAGCCGGTCACCGAGGCGCCGGCCGACCCAAGCGGGATCGCGATCAAGCTTATCCCTGTCTACGGGATCGTCATGCCGGTCATCGTCCGCAAGGGCGCGCTGACGGTAACAGCCGGGCTTGCCAATCCGCGCTTGGTACACGGCCCGCAAGGAGACGGTTTCGCGGTGGACCTGACCCGCACGGGCACCGAGTCGATCTATGGAGATCTGCTGGTTTATCCCAAGGGAGCGAAGGAGCCGGTCTTGGTCGCCCGCGGTCTCGGCGTTTACCCGGAGATCGGAACACGCCATGCAACCTTCCCGCTGACACCGCAGCAAGCGGCTGCACTTAAGGGAGCGGCCCTGGTCGAGTTCCGTGAGGCGCCCGAAAACGGCGGCGCCTTGATAACCTCGGTCGAAGCGACGCTGGGCTAGGGCCCGCATCACTGCCTGGCTGGCAAACATGCGCTTCTTTTCCATTTCCCCAAGCAAGGCCGTCGCGTTCGTCGCGGCGGCCTTGCTTGCGTTTGGCGCAAGCGGGTCAGCTCTCGCCCAGGCGGGCGGCGTCAAGGCGCCAACTGAGGATGATCAGGTCATTCTCCAGCTAAGAGTGAAGAATCTGCGTCTGAACAACGAGTTGCGTGGATATCAGGTCGGCGGCGGCGTTTGCGTCGACCTCGGCGACCTGATCCTCGCGCTCGACCTACCAGTCCGGCTCGACAAGAAGTCGCGCCGCGCGACTGGCTGGCTCTTCCAGGAAAGCCAGACGTTCACGCTCGATCGCGACAAAAATACGGTACAAATCGTGAACAACGAGCGGATACTGCAGCCGGGC
>Ga0105246_10000073_pt1 | contig 41786 bp, 43 predicted proteins | sample KBSM64metaG_FD_99694 | JGI IMG/M metagenome (GOLD analysis project Ga0105246, IMG submission 99694) | Miscanthus rhizosphere microbial communities from Kellogg Biological Station, Michigan, USA - KBS M6-4 metaG | ecosystem: Host-associated > Plants > Roots > Rhizosphere > Soil | place... | reverse complement strand
TTGGAACGAACGCGGAACAAGTAGGCAACGAACTCCTACATGTCAAGCGACTCCGCCGTTTTGGAGCCAGAAGGCCTCCACGAGTTCGCCAGCTTCGACGGCCCGACTGTTCGCCGGTCGTTCGATGAGCGCATGAGCACAGGCAAGGGACACGAGCGCGCTACTATCCTGTTCGCTCAGCGGGACCAGCGAATCGCCGTCGACGCGCGCGCGAACGAACTCCGTGCGGTCAGCGATACCCGGGAGCGCCGCGCCGAGCCGCGCCGTCACCCGCCGTGGCAGTGGATCATGCGCACCCGCCAGCGCCCGCAGGAGCGGCAGCAGGAAAAGGAATGCGGTTAAGTAGCTCGACACCGGATTGCCGGGCAGGCCGATTACCCATTGCTTGCCGCGCCGTGCCACGAGCAGCGGCTTGCCTGGGCGCATGGCGACGCGCCAGAAATCGATGGTCGCGCCCCATTGCTCCAGCGCGGGGCGCACCAGGTCGTGGTCACCGACCGAGGCGCCGCCGCTGGTAACAATAACATCCGTATCGGCGGCTTTGTCGAGCGCGGCGAGCATCGCGCCGAGCCGGTCGGGAACGGGCCCGAGACGCTGGATCGACGAGGCAAAACGTGCGGCCATCGCGGCCAGCATCGCACCGTTGCTGGCCGGAATCTGATGCGGGGCGCAAGCGGCGGGATCGGCCGCCAACTCGTCGCCGCCGTCGAGCACGGCGAGCGAGGGCAGCGCGTGGACCGACACCTCGGCATGACCCGCGGTCAGCGCCAGCGCCAGTTGGGCCGGGCCGATTCGGGTCCCGACGGCGAGCACCTCATCGCCTCGGCGGAAATCGAACCCGGCGCGCCGAATGTGGCGTGCGGTGGGTTCGCCTTCTCCATTGAGCACCAGGATATCGCCGTTCCGCGCGGCGTTTTCCTGCAGCAGCACGACGGACTGGCCCGAAGGCATTAGCGCGCCCGTCGAGATGCGGATCGCTTCTCCCTGCGTCAACTTACCCGTGAACGGATGCCCGGCGGCGCTTTCGCCGACCACCCGCCACGGCCCCGTGACGTCATCGACGCGGATCGCATAGCCGTCCATTGCCGAGAGATCGGCGGCGGGCTGGGTGCGCGCCGCGGGCAATGGAGCGGCGAGGTAGCGGCCGACTGCCTGTTCGGTAGCAAGGGTTTCGGCGGGCAGCGGCTTCGCCTGGCGCAGCAAGCGCGCCTGGGCTTCCGCGACGGGAAGCGGTGGCGGCAGGCTCATTCCGGGGCGCGCCAGGCGCCGCTCTTGCCGCCGGTCTTCTCGAGCAGGCGGATCTCCCCGATCACCATGCCCTTGTCGAGTGCCTTGGCCATGTCGTAGATTGTCAGGAGAGCGACGGAAGTAGCTGTCATCGCTTCCATTTCGACGCCGGTCCGGCCCGTCAATGAAGCCGTGGCGGTCGCGCGGACGGCGTCATCTTCGAAGACGAACTCGACGCGCACGGCATCGAGCGAAAGCGGATGGCATAGCGGGATCAACTCACCGGTCTTCTTTGCGGCCATGATCCCGGCGATCCGCGCCGCAGCGAGCACGTCGCCCTTGGGGCCGCTGCCCTCGCGCACCGCGGCGAGCGCTTCGGACGACATGCGGATTCGCCCCGTCGCGGTGGCCGAGCGGGCCGTCTCCGGCTTGCCGCCGACATCGACCATCCGCGCCGCGCCTTGCGAATCGAGATGAGTCAGCTTGGTCATCCGGAAGTGCTTAACCCTGAACTACGTTGGCCCACTTGGCAGTCTCCATGAAGCAAAATCCAGCTTCCTTCAAAAGCGCACGGGAACGGCGGATTTGCTGGCGCGACGCGTCACGTTCATGGCCTTTCCTTGCCAGAGCGCATCGACGTAGGACAGCCAGAAATCGGCCCCTGGCAGGGTTGCAGTTTGCTCCCTCGCTGCCAACATATAGCATTGCCGGGCCGGGGCGTGGGGACGACATGGAGGCTGCCATGACCGTTCTCATCGTCGACATCGTTGGCGTAATCCTTCTTGCCATCGGCATAACGCTGGTCGTGAAGCGGCCCGCGGGGCCTGCTCCGGCAGGCGAGGACGGCGATCCGCGTGTTTACATGCGCCGCATCGCCGGGACGATGATGGCAGCCTTCGGCCTCGCCCTGGGCCTGATGGTGACGCTGTTCCACTTCGCGGCAATCGAATAGCCCGGGTCGTGGCGGAGAACCCGCTCCCCGTCTTCACGATCGGCCATTCGACGGCGAGCATCGCCGGGTTTGTCGAACTGCTGCGGGTGGGCGATGTCGGCAAGGTGGTCGACGTGCGCACCGTCCCGCGTTCGCGGCACAACCCGCAGTACAACCTTGATGCCTTGCCGGGCGAACTGGCCGAATTCCAGATCCGCCACGAATACATCCGCGAGCTCGGCGGATTGCGCGGCAAGACCCACGGCATCGCACCCGAAGTGAACGGCCTGTGGCGCAATCAGAGCTTTCACAACTATGCCGATTACGCCTTGACGGAGGATTTCCGCCGCGGGCTCGCCCTGCTGCTGGAGCTGGCGACGGCCGAGCGCTGCGCGATCATGTGCGCCGAGGCGGTGTGGTGGCGCTGTCACCGGCGGATCATCGCCGATTACCTGTTGGCGCGAGGGCTCAGCGTGCTCCACCTGATGTGGCCGGCAAAGATCGCGCCGGCGAGCCTGACGCCGGGCGCGGTAGTTCGGGATGGCTCGATCTTTTACCCGGGGGCTTAGCGGCGAGTGACGCTCCACACGGCCTGGCCGACGCCGAACAGTGCCAGGATCGCTCCGTAGACCGCCCATTGCGGCGCTCCGGCCATGAAGCCGACCTGGAAGGCGATGCCGGTGCCCTGGAGGATCCACACGCCGCCCATGCAGATCATCAGCACGCCGAGCAAGGTGCTGACGACCTTGAACACACCGTTGAAGAGACTGCCCATGCTATTCTCCCTCTGACCCGGGCGGGTGCATAGGCCTATGTGCGGGGCGGCGCCAGAACGGTTCAGCCTTCGAGCAGCGCGCGGGTGGCAGCCTCGACGCCGGGCTGGCGCATCAGGCTCTCGCCGACGAGGAAACAGCGCACGCCCCCCTGGGCGAGGCGTTCGAGGTCTTCGTGGCGGTTGATGCCGCTCTCCGCCACCAGCAGCGCGTCTTTAGGCGCGAGGCGTGCAAGGTTCTCGGTGGTCGCAAGATCGGTGTGGAAGGTTTTCAGATCGCGGTTGTTGACGCCAATCAGCCGCGACTTGAGCCTTGCTGCACGTTCCAGCTCAGCTTCGTCGTGCACTTCGATCAGCACGTCCATCTCGCGCTCGAGCGCGGCGGCCTCGATTTCGGCCATCTCCGCATCGCCAAGCGCGGCGACAATGATGAGGATCGCGTCGGCACCGATCGCTCGAGCTTCCGCGACTTGCCACGGATCGAGCATGAAATCCTTGCGCAGCACCGGAAGATCGCAGGCCGCGCGGGCGTCCATCAGATAGTCTTCATGACCTTGGAAGAACGACGCGTCGGTCAGCACCGAGAGGCACGCGGCACCGCCATGTTGGTAAGCGAGGGCGTGTTCGGCAGGGCGAAAATCGGCGCGGATCAAGCCTTTGGAAGGCGAAGCTTTCTTGATTTCCGCGATCAGGCCGAAGCCCGTCCTGGCCCTGGCCTCGAGCGACAGCCGAAACCCGCGCGGGGCGCCGGCCGAGGCCGCGGCGCGGTCGAGGTCGTCCAGCGTCGCCAGCGCTTTGCGGGCGGCGATTTCGTCGCGCTTTGCGGCGCAGATTTCGGCGAGCTTGTCCATGCGCCGCGCCTATGCCGGGGGCGGGCGCGCGAGTCGATAGCGCTTAGCCGCAGCTGAATTCCTTGATCCGCCCGTCGACGCCGATGCCGGCGGTGACCCGGTTGGACGTTGGTGACGCTTCCGCCTTTTCCTGTTGCAACGCCACGTAACGGATGCGGTTATGTCCGAGGGTGCGGACGATCTCGTCCTTCGCGGTCGAGGTCGGCAGCAGATTGAGATAGTTCTGAAGGTTCTCCGCGCCGCAGGCGGTCGGTTCCGGTGACGTCGTGACGGTGGTGGTGCGAGTCGGAGCCGGGGTGGCCACGGCCACCGTCGGTGCCGGCACGACGACCGTAGCGGTGGGTTCGGGCGTCACGGCGACGGCCGGTGTTCCTTCGGGTTGCTTTTCGCACGCGGCCAGGGCCAGCGGCAGGCCGGCGATCGCGATCCACGCATTTACGGTCATCATCCTCTCCGGCGGCACCGTGCAAAAACGGCCCCGCCGGAGCGATGTTCCAATCAGTTCTTGTCCTGGTCGACCAGCTTGTTGGCGCTGATCCACGGCATCATCGCGCGCAAGGCGGCGCCGGTCTGTTCGATCGGGTGCGCCGCTGCGGCCTTGCGGCTCGCCTTCAGCTCGGGCTGGCCGGCGCGGTTGTCGAGGACGAAGTTCTTGACGAAGCGGCCGGCCTGGATGTCTGCCAGCACGCGCTTCATCTCGGCCTTGGTCTCGTCGGTGATGATCCGCGGGCCCGTGGTGATGTCGCCGTATTCGGCGGTGTTGCTGATCGAATAGCGCATGTTGGCGATGCCGCCTTCGTACATCAGGTCGACGATCAGCTTCACTTCGTGGAGGCATTCGAAATAGGCCATCTCCGGCGCATAGCCGGCCTCTACCAGCGTCTCGAAGCCGGCCTGGATCAGGTGTGTCAGGCCGCCGCACAGCACCGCCTGCTCGCCGAACAGGTCAGTTTCGCATTCCTCGCGGAAGTTGGTCTCGATGATCCCCGAGCGCCCGCCGCCGACGCCGCTGGCATAAGCGAGGGCGACATCGTGGGCGTTGCCGCTCGCGTCCTGATGGACCGCGATCAGGCACGGCACGCCGCCGCCCTTGAGGTATTCGCCGCGCACGGTGTGGCCGGGTCCCTTGGGGGCGATCATGATCACGTCGATGTCGGCCGGCGGATCGATCAGGCCGAAGTGGATGTTGAGCCCGTGGGCGAAGGCGAGCGCGCTTCCGGGGCGCATCTTGCCCTTGATGTCGTTCTCCCAGATCGCCGCCTGGTGCTCGTCGGGGGCGAGGATCATCAGGATGTCGGCCCACGCGGCCGCATCGCTGTTCGACATGACCTTGAAGCCGGCACCTTCGGCCTTCTTGGCGCTGGCCGAGCCGGGACGCAGCGCAATGGCGACGTCCTTCACGCCAGAGTCGCGCAGGTTCTGCGCGTGGGCGTGGCCCTGGCTGCCGTAGCCGAGGACGGCGATCTTCTTGCCGGTGACCAGGTTCAGGTCGGCATCGGCGTCGTAGTAAACCTTCATCGTTCGTCCCTACTCAAACTCGTCATGCTGAACTCGTTTCAGCATCCATTGTGCACCATATCCCGCTCTTCGCCGTGGGGCACCATGGACCCTTAAACAAGTTCAGGGTGACGGTGAACGGGAAGGCAGGTGTGACGTCTAAGCCCCCTCGGCCCCGCGCATCATGCCGACGACGCCGGAGCGGGCGGCCTCGACCAGGCCGTGCTCGCGCATCCGGGCGACGAAATCGTCGATGCGATCGGTCGTCTCGGTCAATTCGAACACGAAGCTTTCGGGCGTGGTGTCGATCACCCGGGCGCTGAAACCCTCGGCGATCCGCTGCGCCTCGGCGCGGCTATCACCCTGGCCGACGACCTTGACCAGCGCCAACTCGCGCTCGACGTGGGCGCCGGTTTCGGTCAGGTCGACCACCCGGTGCACCGGCACCAGCCGCTCGAGCTGGGCGGTGATCTGGTCGATCACCGGCGGCGGGCCGTTGGTGACGATGGTGATGCGGCTGACCGCGTGGTCCTCGGTGATGTCGGCCACCGTCAAGCTGTCGATGTTGTATCCGCGCGCGGTGAACAGCCCGGCGATCTTGGCCAGGATGCCCGCCTCGTTGTCGACCGTGACCGTCAGCACGTGACGCTCGGCCTCGCTCTGCTGGATCTTCATCACACCAGGGCCTTCGCTTCGTCGTCCATCGTGCCTTCGACCTGGTCGCCATAGAGCAACATCTCGGTGTGCGCCGCGCCGCTGGGGATCATCGGGAAGCAGTTGGCTTCCTTGGACACCAGGCAATCGACCATCACCGGCCCGTCGTGCTCGATCATCGCCCGGATGCCGGCGTCGAGGTCGGCTTCGTCTTCGATGCGGATGCCCTTCCAGCCATAGGCCTCGGCCATCTTCACAAAGTCCGGCAGGGAGTCGCTGTAACTGTTTGAATAACGGCTTTCATAGGTCAGCTCCTGCCACTGACGGACCATGCCCATGTACTCGTTGTTGAGGATGAACACCTTGATCGGCAGGCGGAACTGGCTGGCGGTGCCCATTTCCTGGATGTTCATCTGGATCGAGGCTTCGCCGGCGATGTCGATGACGAGCTTGCCGGGGTTGCCGAGCTGGGCGCCGATCGCCGCCGGCATGCCGTAGCCCATCGTGCCGAGGCCGCCGCTGGTCAGCCAGCGGTTGGGCTTGTCGAAGCCGAAGTACTGCGCGGCCCACATCTGGTGTTGGCCGACTTCGGTGGTGATGATCGGGTCGAGATCGCGAGTCAGCGCGAACAGCCGCTCGACCGCGAGCTGCGGCATGATCGCGCCCTTGCGCTTGGGGTAGGCAAGGCTGTCGCGCTTCCGCCAGTCGGCGATGCGCGCTTTCCACCCGGAAAGGTCGCCTGGGTTGCGATCGCCCCACGCCTCCACCAGTTGCTCCAGCACCGTCGCGCAGTCGCCGACGATCGGCAGGTCGACCGGCACGACCTTGTTGATCGAGGCGCGGTCGATATCAATGTGGATCTTTTTCGAGTTCGGCGAGAACGCTTCGAGGCGGCCGGTCACGCGGTCGTCGAAGCGGGCGCCGATGTTCACCATCACGTCGCACTGGTTCATCGCCATGTTGGCTTCGAAAGTGCCGTGCATGCCGAGCATGCCGAGCCACTCGGGATGGTCGGCGGGGAAGGCGCCGAGGCCCATCAGCGTTGAGGTGACAGGGGCGCCGGTCAGCGCCTGAAGCTGGCGCAGCAACTCGCTGGCGCGCGGCCCGGAGTTGATCACCCCGCCGCCGGTGTAGAGGATCGGACGTTCGGCGCCGGCCAGCAAGGCGATGGCTTCGGCGATTTCGTCCGCCGCGGCCGTTGTGCGCGGCCGGTAGCGCTTCGGGCGTTGGGCCGGAACGCCGGAGAACGGCGCGGTGGCGACCTGGACGTTCTTGGGGATGTCGACCACGACCGGGCCGGGGCGCCCGGTGGTGGCGATCTCGAACGCCTCGTCGATCGTCGCGGCGAGCTCGGCCGGGTCCTTCACCAGGTAGTTGTGCTTGGTGCAGTGGCGCGTGAGGCCAATGGTGTCAGCTTCCTGGAAGGCATCGGTGCCGATCAGGTTGGTGGCGACCTGGCCGGTGATCACCACCAGCGGGATCGAATCCATGAACGCATCGGCGATGCCGGTGATGGCGTTCGTCGCGCCGGGGCCGGAGGTGACGAGGACGACACCGGGCTTGCCGGTCGAGCGCGCATAGCCCTCGGCCGCGTGGGCCGCGCCGGCTTCGTGCCGCACGAGGATGTGCCGCAGCCGGTGATCGCCGAACAGCTCGTCGTAGATCGGCAGCACCGCGCCGCCGGGGTAGCCGAACACGAATTCGACTCCCTGGCGGACCAGGCATTCGATCAAAATCGCAGCGCCGCTGCGTTCTTCCGGCACGGAGAATTCCTTTTACAATTGCGACCTTGCTGAAAAAAGCGACCCGGCACGATCTGGCGTCGTGCCGGGTCTCTCCTCTCCAACTCGGCGGAGGGCAAGGCCTCCTCTTGTCACGGCTGCTAAGCGACAGTTTATGTCATGTCAACCCAAAAAATCGAAATAAAGTTTCAAAATCCGCATAGACATTGCAACTCTCGGACTCGTTGCGCAGCCAATCTTGCGGAGGCTGACGGCGAAACCAGGTGTATTGGCGCTTGGCATAATTGCGCGTCGCCTGGCGACCACGGGTGAGCGCCTCATCCTTCGACCACTCGTCGCGCAGCCAGCCGGCGATTTCCGGCACCCCGATGGCGCGCATGACGGGTAGGGCTGGGGACAGTTTGCGCGCAAGCAGCGCCTCCACCTCGCCGATCGCGCCGCTCTCGAACATCCGTTCGAATCGCGCATCGCAGCGGGCGTAGAGCGCCTCGCGCGGCGGGAGCAGGACCAACGGATGCAGATCGATGGCGCTGCCGACTCCGCCGACCCGCTGTTGCTGCCAGTGCACCAACGGCTTGCCGGTCGAGCGGACGACTTCGAGTGCGCGAGCGATGCGCGTCGTGTCGCCGCGGTTGAGCGCCGCGGCGCGCTCCGGGTCCTCGGATTGAAGAGCGGCGAACGCCTCTTCGACCGGAAGGGCCCGCACCGCCTCCCGAACCTCGGGATCGATCGGCGGCACCGGCGCGATGCCGTCGAGCAGCGTGCGGATGTACAGCCCGGTGCCGCCGACCAGGATCGGCAGCACGCGGGCCAGGTGCGCGTCCTCGATTTCGCGTTTAGCCCGCGCGGCCCAGTCGGCGGCGGAGCACGGTTCGGCGCCGTCCCATTCGCCGAACAGACGGTGTTCGACGCCGCGCATGTCTTCTTCGGAGGGGCGCGCGCTAAGGATGCGGAGGTCGCGATAGACCTGAGCGCTGTCGGCGTTGATGACCACGGCGGGCTGGCCGCGTTCTCCCAACGCGAGCGCCAGCTCGACGGCGAGATCGCTCTTGCCGCTGGCGGTCGGCCCTGCAATGAGCGCGACCGCTTTTCCCGGAGACTTCCCCTTGCTCATCGCGCGCCTGATAGCAGACCTCGACACGCTCGAAAGGCACCTCGACACGGCGACGGCCGCGCTTGCTGCGGCGGGCATGCCGATTGCCGAGGCTGTGATGCTCGATCACTGCAGCGAAGTGCTCCAGCTCATGCTGCCAGGCGACGACATCGCCGCTTTGCGGCGGGTGATCGACGAGCACTTTGCGCCGTCCGATGCCATCATCTCGACCGAGCCGTTCGGGATTCCCGACGTTTTCGTCTCCGATATGGATTCGACGATGATCGGCCAGGAATGCATCGACGAGCTGGCCGACTACGCCGGGATCAAGCCGCAGATCGCCGCGATCACCGAGCGGGCGATGCAGGGCGAGCTCGACTTCGAGAGCGCGCTACGCGAACGGGTGGGGCTGCTGGCCGAGCTCGAGGAAAGCGCCATCGCGCAATGCCTGGCCGAACGCATCGTGCCGATGGACGGCGCACGTACGCTGGTCGCCACGTTGAAGCACCGCGGCTGCCGCACGGTGCTGGTCACCGGAGGTTTTCACCACTTCGCCGACCCGGTTGCCGAGGAGCTCGGGTTCGAGCGTGTGATCGGCAATCGGCTTGCTGTTCATGAGGGCAAGCTTACCGGCGGTCTCATCGGCGCGATCACCGGAGCTGCGGCCAAGGAAGCCGCGCTGCGCGAGGAAGTGGCCGCGCTCGGTGACAACGCGGTGAGCCTGGCAACCGGCGACGGCGCCAACGACATCCCGATGCTCGCGGCCGCGACTTACGGGGTCGCTTACCGGGCCAAGCCGAAGGCGCGTGCCGCCGCCAACGGCTGGATCGATCGCGGCAACCTGACCTCGCTGCTCAAGCTGCTCGAAATCCCGGAGCACGACTGGGTGTTGGGTTAGGCCTCCGCCAGCGCCGGTTCCGGCAAGCGTTTGCGCATCGCCTGGAGTTTCCACCGCGCCAGGCTGCGCCAGGCCCATTCGAACGGGCCGTAGTTGTAGCGGTCGAGCCACGGCTTCGACCAGAGTAGCATCGCCGCCCAGATCACCGGCACGAACAGCCACACCTGTCCGCGCGAGAGCTGGCCGTAGAGCCCGCCAAACGTGCCGTAGAACAACATCGTGCCGATCAGCGTCGAGCCGAGGTAATTGGTGAACGCCGCCCGTCCGACCGCGGCAAAGCTGTCGGACACGGCACTGCGCTGGTTGAACACCAGCATGATCAGCGCGGCGTAACCGAACGCCCCCACGGCATGCAGCGGATTCAGGTAGATTCGCGTCCACGGCATGAAGGTGAACGGATCGAAGTCGGCTTTCAGCGAAGCGTAGACGGCATATGTCTGGATCAGCAGATCGCCCCCCAGGCAGGTCACAGCGACGATCGTATAGCTCCTCCGGGACCACGCGCCGGTCAGGAAACCCGACTTGAAGCCGGCGATGCCGAGCAGCATGAAGCCGAGGGTCTCGATCCCGTAGCCATAAACCGATTGCCACGGCTCGAGCGCGGCGTCGCCCGTGGTGGCGGCGCTCACGTGCGCGGCGAGGCTGTGATGCTCGTGCTTGTCCTTGGCGATCTCCGCGGCGCTCGGCGTGATCTGCGCGAAGGCGCGCTGTGCCTTGGCCTTGAGCTCTGGGGTGGCGTCCGGCTTCATCCCCTCGGCGATCTTGTGGATCTCGGTCAGGCCGAACACCACTGGTGGCACGTACGAGAAGCCGAATGCGACGACCGCCGCCAGCACCAGCAGCGGTGGTTTCAGCCGCCAGAAGGCGTAGGCGATCATGCCGACGAGCGCATAGTTTATCAGGATGTCGCCCCACCACAGCACGTAGTAGTGGATGCAGCCGAACAGCAGCAGTGCGATCATTCGCGGGTAATGAACCTGCCAACCCTTCTTTCCCGCCTCGATCGCGCGGGTGACGACGAGGGTCAGCGAAGCGCCGAACAGGATCGAGAACAGCGCCCTGAAGCGTCCGTCGACGAAGATCGAGTTGAGCGCCCACATCAGCTTGTCGCCGGCCGAATGGAAGCCGTAGGCCGGCGGGTAGAAATACGCGTCCTCGATCATCGCCATGCCGACGATGTTGACCGAAAGGATGCCCATCACCGCGATCCCGCGGATCACGTCGAGCGTCAGGATGCGGTCGCCGGTTGTGCTGGCCATGTGTGTTCCCCCGAAGCGCCACCCCTGGAGCGACCCTAGGTGTATTACTCGACTAATACCCTATCGCGAAGCGGTTTCGACCAAGAGCCATCGTCCGCCGTCTAATGGCGCAAGGTGGCCTGTCCGCGCGCGGCGATCCAGGCAATCGGAAGGCCGACCAGAACCAGGTGCGAGATCAGCTGCCGCGTGATTGCGGCCGGCTCGCTCGGATGTGGGATGCCGAAGCGCAGCGGCAGGACGATCCAGTACATCACCAACCACAGCAACAGGCCGTAGGCCACGCCTGCGATAAGCCAGCGATGGGCGAGAGCCGGGACACGGGACGTGACCCAGACATAGGCGGCAACCATCACCAGCATAATCGCGAAATGGACTGCCAGGCCGAGCGGGGCGGCGAGGGCGCTGTCCTTGACCGCGTCGCCGAAAGGGCCGCTAGCGACCGAAGGGAGCACGTTGGCCGGATTACCGCCGGCGACAAGCGTCCAAAGGAATGCCGAAAGAATGTCCAACGTGCCAGCGACAAACGTCGCCCAGAGAATGGTACGGCCCATCGTTGCGGTTCCCCTTCTCGACTAGGCGGCAGCGGCTCGTTTTGCCCTGCCCTTGTGCCACGCCGCGATCCTGAGGCCCCAGGCGCCGAGCGCAACGGCCCCGAACACCACGCCGATAAGACGCTGCCCCGGCTCGAAGGCTTTGAGCACGTAAACCACGGCGAAGATCAGCCAGAGATAGTATATGCCGGCCTTGTGGAGCCGTTTCCACCAAGGGCCGAGCGCCTTGTAGGCCCAGGGCCACGAGGTCAGCGCCATCGCGTAGAGCACCCCATAGGCGAAGAAGGCGGGCGAAAGGGTCAGGTAATTCGGCGGTTCGGGGGAATGCGCGAGGACATGGACCAGAGCGAACAGGTGGACGCTGTGCGTCGCCGCGAATGACAAGCCCCACCACTTGCGGTTGCGCAGCAGCGCTTTGGTCCAGTCGCCGGGCCACAGGCGCGCCAGCGCGGAGGCCGAAAAGGCGGCGATCAGGAACGGAAAACCGGCGCGCGCCGTGTACCGCGCGGCAGCGCGCCAGTGATCGTCGCCGCCGATATTCGTATGTAGCCCGAGGGCCAGCGCCACCAGCGCGGCAAGCAGTGCCAGTACGAGCGGCGACCATTTCGGCATGCCCAAGCCTCCCCCGAGACGATTACGGGGGAGTGCTAGCGCAAGCTCAGGCTTCCATCCAGTCGCGGAAGAAGCTGTCGTGCGCGGCGCGAAGCTTCGCAAGTGGGACGCCGAACAGGCTGCCGCCGCCGACCGTGCCGATGCGGCGCAGGCCTGACGAGGCGGTGTCGGCGTTGCGGGTGCCCTTGGCGATCTGTTGCTGGAAAGCGTCGAGATCCGGCACGGTTATGAGGTACCGGGCCTGATCCTCGCCGAACCACCACTGAGCCGGCGAATAGTCCTCGTGCCCTTCGACCTCGGCGCCGAGCTCGCTCGCCAGCGCCATTTCGGCGAGCGCCACGGCAATCCCGCCGTCGGACACATCGTGCACCGCGCTGACCAGCCCGGCCTGGGTAAGCTCGCGCACGAACTCGCCGGAGTTCTTCTCGAGCGTCAGGTCGACGTGTGGCGCGTCGCCTTCCTCGCGGCCGTGGATCTCGCGCAGCCACAGCGATTGGCCGAGATGGCCCCGCTCTTGGCGTGGCGTGGCCCAGGGCTCCGCGCCGACGAGGTAGATCGCTTCACCTGCGGCCTTGAAGGCGATCGTCGCCATCGCCTGATAGTCGTCGAGAATGCCCACTCCGCCGATCGCCGGTGTCGGCAAAATGGCGCTGCCGCCGCCGGTCGCCTTGCTTTCGTTGTAAAGGCTGACGTTGCCGCTCACGATCGGGAAGTCGAGCGTCCGGCAGGCTTCTCCCATGCCTTCGAGACAGCCGGTGAACTGAGCCATGATCTCGGGGCGCTCGGGGTTGCCGAAGTTGAGGCAATTCGTGATTGCCAACGGCTTGGCGCCGACAGCCGACAGGTTGCGGTAAGCTTCCGCCACCGCTTGCTTGCCGCCCTCGTAGGGGTTGGCGTAGCAATAGCGCGGGGTGCAATCGGTGGTCATGGCGAGCGCCTTGTGCTTGCCGTGAACCCGCACCACCGCCGCGTCGCCGCCGGAAAGCTGCAACGTATCGCCCATCACCTGGCTGTCGTATTGCCGCCAGATCCACGCGCGGCTTGCCAGGTCCGGTGTAGCCATCAGCTTGAGCAAGTCGGCGCCGATGTCGATGCTCTCTGGAATATTTTCCAGCGGCCGGACCTTGGCCCAGGCGCGGTAGTCGTCCCTGGAGACCGCCGGCCGGTCATACAACGGCGCGTCATCCGCAAGCGGGCCGAGGGGGATGTCGCACACGACCTCGCCTTGCCATTCGAGCACCATGTGGCCGGTGTCGGTCACTTCGCCGATGACTGCGAAATCGAGCTCCCACTTGCGGAAGATCGCCTCGGCCATTGCCTCCTTGCCGGGCTTGAGCACCATGAGCATGCGCTCCTGGCTCTCGCTGAGCATCATCTCGTAAGGGGTCATGCCTTCTTCGCGGCACGGCACCTTGTCCATGTCGAGGCGAATGCCCGCGCCGCCCTTGCTGGCCATCTCGACGCTCGAGCTGGTCAGCCCGGCCGCGCCCATGTCCTGGATCGCGACGATCGCGTCGGTCGCCATCAGTTCGAGGCAGGCCTCGATCAGCAGCTTCTCGGTGAACGGGTCGCCGACTTGCACTGTCGGCCGCTTGGCATCGGCGTCCTCAGCGAAATCGGCGCTGGCCATCGTCGCCCCGTGGATGCCGTCGCGCCCGGTTTTCGAGCCGACATAGACGATCGAATTGCCGAGCCCGGTGGCGGCGGAATAGAAGATCTTGTTCTGCTCGGCGACGCCCACTGTCATGGCGTTCACCAGGATGTTGCCGTCATAGGCGCGGTGGAAATTGGTCTCGCCGCCCACGGTGGGCACGCCCACGCAATTGCCGTAGCCGCCGATGCCCTCGACCACGCCGGCGACAAGGTGCTTCATCTTCGGATGATCGGGCCGGCCGAAGCGCAGCGCGTTGAGGTTGGCGACCGGGCGCGCACCCATCGTGAACACGTCGCGCAGGATGCCGCCCACGCCCGTCGCCGCGCCCTGATAAGGCTCGATGTAGCTCGGGTGGTTGTGGCTCTCCATCTTGAAGATCGCCGCCTGCCCGTCGCCGATGTCGATGACGCCCGCGTTCTCGCCCGGGCCGCAGATCACCCACGGCGCCTCGGTCGGCAGTTTCTTCAGGTGAATGCGGCTCGACTTGTAGCTGCAATGCTCCGACCACATGACCGAGAAGATGCCGAGTTCGACGAGGTTAGGCGCGCGGCCGAGACGGTCCTCGATGATCGCGTATTCCTGGGACGAGAGGCCGTGCTCGGCGACGGTTTCGGGGGTGATCACTGGCATGGCTCGGCCCCTTAGCGGGGAGGTGCGAGTCTCGCCAGCCCCGCCACGCTTGACCCGCCCGGCTGTCCCCGCCATTGCTCGCGTTATGGACCAACAGGCGGCCGATCTTTCGCAAATGTCCTTCGAGGATGCCTTGAAGGCGCTCGAAGACGTGGTGCGCAAGCTCGAGTCAGGCGAGGTGCCGCTCGACGATTCGATCAGCCTTTACGAACGCGGCGAGTTGCTCAGGAAGCACTGTCAGGCGCGGCTCGACGCGGCGCAGGCGCGGATCGAGAAGATCGTCGCAGGGCCCGACGGCAAGGCTGTCGGCACGGAGCCCTTCGAGGCCTGATATGGGCCTGCGCCTCGCCGAGAGCCCGCTCAAGCGGGCGTTCCAACGAGTTCAGCGCGAGGTCGATGTCGCTTTCGATGCTTTGCTCCCCATCCCGGACGACGCCCGCGCCCGTCTGATCGAAGCGATGCGCTACGCCGCGATCGGCGGCGGTAAACGCGTTCGGCCGCTGCTGCTGGTCGCCACAGCCGACATCTACGGCGTGGCGCGCGATGCCGCCGTCCGCGCCGCCTGTGCGATCGAGGCTATCCACGCCTATTCGCTGATCCACGACGACCTGCCGTGCATGGACGATGACGACATGCGCCACGGCAAGCAGACGGTGCACCGCGCCTTTGACGAGGCGACGGCGGTGCTTGCCGGCGATTCGCTCCACGCGCTTGCCTTCGAGATACTCTGCATGCCCGAGGTCAGCGGCGATTCGTTCGTCCGCGCCGAACTGGTGCAGACCCTCGCGGCGGCGAGCGGAGCGAGCGGGATGGCCGGAGGACAGATGATGGACATCGTCGCCGGCGAAAGGCAGTTCGATCTGCACACCGTGACCCGCCTGCAGCAGCTCAAGACCGGTGCCCTGCTCGGCGCGGCGGTCGAGATGGGCGCCATCCTCGGCCGCTTGCCGGAAGAGGGCCGGGCCCACTTGCGCGCCTACTCTCGCGATATTGGCCTGGCCTACCAGATCGCCGACGATTTGCTCGACTATGACGGCGACGAGGGCAAGGCCGGCAAATCGCTGCGCAAGGACAAGGAGAAAGGCAAGGCGACGTTCGTCTCGTTGATGGGCGCCCACAAGGCACGCGACCAGGCGCAGGCCCTGGCTGAGCAGGCGGTCGGGCACCTGGCCGGCCACGGCAACGAAGCCGACGTCCTGCGCGCGCTGGCGCGGTTCATCGTGGAGCGAGATCGATGAGCGAACGGACAGGGCTTTACCCGGGCACCTTCGACCCGATCACTCTCGGCCATGCGGACATCATCCGGCGCGGGGCCAAGCTGGTCGATCGATTGATCATCGGCGTCACCACCAACCCGTCCAAGGACCCGATGTTCACCCCGGAGGAGCGGATCGAAATGGTGCGCGCCGAGGTGAGCCGGAGTGGTATCGACAATGTCGAGGTCGAGGGATTCAACGCACTGCTGGTCAAATACGCGCACAAGGTCGGCGCGACGGTGCTGATCCGCGGCCTGCGCGCGGTGGCCGACTTCGAGTACGAATACCAGATGGCCGGGATGAACCAGCAGCTCGACCCCGCGATCGAGACGGTGTTCCTGATGGCCGACGTCTCGCTGCAGCCGATCGCCTCGCGTCTGGTCAAGGAGATCGCCCTGCTCGGAGGGAACATCGGCCCGTTCGTTAGCCCGGAAGTGCGCGAGCAGATCGGCGAGCGCGTGCAGCGGCTTGGCCAGCGAGGCGATTACTAAGCCCGTCCCGCGCCCAAATGGCGAAGTGACAGCGCGACAAGAGAGACCAATCGTTCATTGCAGCGTCAGCGCGATGCCTTTAGGGCGACGGCTCGACGTCGTGGGGTTGATGGACCAATAATGATCAAGATGTTTGCCCGCGCCGCGCTTGCGCTTTCGCTCGTTCTCGCGCCGGCCGTTGCTTTTGCCCAGGACAAGGGCGGCAAAGAGGAAAACCCCGACGCTCCCCACTTCAAGGCGGAAGAGGTCGCGGCCGTGCCGACCGTCGGCCTGCCCGCGGTCGATTTCGACCTCACGCACGACCTCGACAATATCCTCTACCTCGACCTGTCGAATGGTCAGCGCGTCGCGATTCGGCTGATGCCGCAATGGGCGCCGCAGACCGTCGAGCGAATCAAGACGTTGGCCCGACAAGGTTTTTACAACGGGATCATCTTCCACCGGGTGATCGACGGCTTCATGGCCCAGACCGGCGACCCGACTGGAACGGGGGAGGGCGGCTCGCCGCTTCCGGACCTGAAGGCCGAGTTCAACAGCATGCCGCACGTTCGCGGCACGGTGTCGATGGCTCGCGCCCAGGCAGAAGACAGCGCCAACAGCCAGTTCTTCATCGTGTTCTATCCCAAGTTCGGGCTCGACCGGAATTACACCAACTTCGGCAGGGTGATCTCCAACATGGCCGCAGTGGATGCGATCCAGCGGGGCGAGCCCCCGGCGAATCCGACTTACATCGCGCAGGCTTCGATCGCCTCGGACAACTTGCCGCCGAAGTTTGTCGCGCCGGAAAAACTGCCGGCGGGAGCGAGTGTCGCCACAGCGCCGGCGGCTGCGGATGGTGCGGCGCTGAGCCAGACCGACGGACAATAAGCGCGCGCCATGCGCGTTGAGCTGTTCGACTTCGAGCTTCCGCCCGAACGCATTGCCCTGAGACCCACTCGCCCGCGCGACGCGGCGCGGATGCTGGTGGTCGAGAACGACAAGCCGTTCGCCGACCGCGCCGTCCGCGACTTGCCGCTGCTGCTGTGCCGCGGAGACGTTCTGGTGTTCAATGACACCCGGGTGATCCCCGCGCAACTCGAAGGCCGCCGCGGCGAAGCGAGGATCGGCGCTACGTTGCACAAGCGGCTCGATTTGCGCCGCTGGCAAGCCTTCGCCCGCAACGCCCGGCGGCTGAAACCGGGCGATCGGATGGACTTCGCGCAAGGCGTCGCCGCCATCGTAGAGGAACGCCACGCCGACGGCAGCGTGACCTTGGCGTTTTGCGGTGACGAACCGGTCGAGATCCTCCTCGAACGCGCGGGAACCATGCCGCTGCCGCCGTATATCGCCGGGAAGCGCCCCACCGACGAGCGGGACCGCGAGGACTACCAGACCCTGTTCGCGCGCGAGGACGGGGCGGTCGCCGCGCCGACCGCCGCGCTGCACTTCACCCCGGAATTGCTGACGGCGCTCGACGAAGCCGGGATCGCCCGCGAGACGCTGACCCTACACGTCGGCGCGGGGACGTTCCTGCCGGTCAAGGCCGAGGACACCGAAGCCCACGTGATGCACTCCGAATGGGGCCGCATCGACGCCGCGACCGCCGCTCGCCTCAACGCCGCTCGCGCCGCCGGCGGCCGCCTAATCGCGGTCGGCACCACCAGCCTGCGCCTGCTCGAAAGCGCCGCGGACGAGCATAGCACGATCCAGCCTTTCGAGGGCGACACCGCCATCTTCATCACCCCCGGCTATCGCTTCCGCGTGGTCGACGGGCTGATGACTAACTTCCACCTGCCGAAGTCGACTCTGTTCATGCTGGTCAGCGCGCTGATGGGGCTCGAGCGGATGCAGGCGGCCTATGCGCACGCCATCGCTGAAAAATTTCGCTTTTACAGCTACGGTGATTCCTCGCTCCTGTTGCCCTGACGCTTGCAATTCGACTGTCGCGCGCCAATCTCCGGCGCCGTGGACGGCCCGATTCTCGAAATTCGCAATCTGTCGAAGACCTACAAGGGCGGTGTGCGCGCGCTCGACAGCGTCGACCTCGATATCAACCGGGGCGAAATATTCGCGCTCCTCGGACCCAACGGTGCCGGCAAGACCACGCTGATCGGTGCGGTCTGCGGGCTCGTCAGGCCGACCGAGGGGACTATCCGCGCGTTTGGCGAGGACGTGAAGAGCCACTGGCGCTCGGTCCGCCGGCGCATCGGCCTGGTGCCGCAGGAGCTGTCGTTCGACATGTTCGCCCGGGTTGATCATTCGGTCGAGTATTCGCGCGGAATGTTCGGTTTCCCTCCGAGCAAGGCGCGTATCGAGGAAGTCCTCCGCTCGCTCAGCTTGTGGGACAAACGCGAAGTCAAGATTCGCGAGCTCTCCGGCGGGATGAAGCGCCGAGTCATGATTGCCAAGGCGCTGAGCCACGATCCCGAACTCTTGTTCCTGGATGAACCCACCGCCGGCGTCGACGTCGAGCTGCGGCGCGATATGTGGCGTCAGATCGGCGCGCTGCGCGACCAGGGCACGACCATCATTCTCACCACCCACTATATCGAGGAAGCCCAGGAAATGGCCGATCGGGTGGGGGTGATCAACAAGGGCAAGCTGCTGCTGGTCGACGGCAAGGACGCGATCATGGGCAAGCTCGGCCGCACCGAAGCGCGTATCGTCCTAGCCTCGCCGATGAGCGAGCTGCCTGCGCGGTTCGGCGAGTTCCCGCTGTCGCTGACCGATGAAGGTCGAACCCTGTGCTATCGCGGCGGCGACGGAACCGGCAAGGGCAAGCGGGAGATCGCAGAGGTGTTGCGGCTGCTCGTGCAGCAGGGGATCGCCTTCGAAGAGGTCGATACGCGCGAATCCTCGCTGGAGGACATCTTCGTCGACTTGCTCGAAAACGGGACGGAGGTGGCGGCATGAACATCCGTGGCGCCATCGCCATCTTCACTTACGAGCTGCTGCGGTTCTTCCGCACGGCGTTCGGCTCGATCCTTTCGCCTGTGCTGACAACCTCGCTCTACCTTGTCGTATTCGGCGCGGCCATCGGCAGTCGGATGGACCCGGCGCAGTTCGGGGGCTCGTCCTATGGCGCCTTCATCGTGCCCGGCCTCATCATGCTGACGCTCCTCAGCGAGAGCACCTCGAACGCCAGCTTCGGTATCTACATGCCGCGCTTTACTGGCGCGATCTACGAGCTCCTCAGTGCGCCGGTTGGCGTGTTCGAAACCCTGGTCGGCTTTGTCGGCGCTGCGGCGATGAAATCGCTGATTATCGCCGGGATCATCATGCTCACGGCGATGCTGTTCGTCGACTATTCGGTCGCGCACCCGTTCTATGCTGCCGGCTACATTGTCCTCGTGGCTTCCGCCTTCGCCTTGTTCGGGTTCATCCTCGGGCTGTGGGCCGACGGGTTCGAAAAGCTGCAGATCGTGCCGATGCTGATCCTCACTCCGCTGACTTTCCTCGGTGGCACGTTCTACTCGGTGAAGATGCTAGCCGAACCGTGGCGCACGATCGCCCAGTTCAATCCGATCTTCTACCTGATCAGCGGCCTGCGCTGGACCTTCATGGGTGGATCGGACGTGCCGATCGGCCTGTCGCTCGGCTTCACGCTGGCGTTCGTCGCATTGTGCGTGGGCGTGATCGCCTTCATCTTCCGCACGGGCTGGCGGCTGCGCGAATGACGCGCTAGCGAGCATTGCATGACTACGCCCAGGTCCCTGATCTGCGCCGCGGCGTTCGCCGGCGCGCTCCAGTCCACCACCGCCAATGCCGCATTGCCGGATCCGGTGCGGGCCATGATCGAAGCGGCAATCGCCACCGGCGACAAGGGCAAAGTCGCGACGGTGATCGAGATCGCCAGGCAGACCAACGCGGCCGACAGCGCAGAGATCGACGCGCTGAATCAGGGGTTCCAGCAACAGGTCGCCGAAAAGGCCGCAACCGAGAAGGCGCGCAAGGAAGAGGAAATTCGCACCGCCGGCGTTTTTGAGAACTGGCACGGCAAGGGTCAGATCGGCGCCTTCCAGTCGACCGGCAACAGCCACGACGTCGGTGTGTCGCTCGCGCTCAACCTGGAGCGCAAGGGCATCGACTGGCAGCACAAGCTGTCAGGGACGCTCGACTACCAGCGCAGCAACGGACGTACCTCGCGCGAACGCTATTTCTTCGCCTACGAACCGCGCTATCGCGTCAGCCCGGACTTGTTCACCTTCGGCTTGGCGCAGTTCGAACGCGACACGATCCAGGGCTTCGCCTCGCGCTATTCGCTCTCGGGCGGGCTGGGCTACGACGTGATCTCGACCGTGGACCTCAAGCTGGCAGCGAAGGCCGGACCCGTCGTCCGCCGCACCGAGCTGGTCGGCGGCGAGACCGACGAGCGCATGGGCGGCCTCGCCGGCTTCGACTTCGACTGGAAGATCAACCCGCGCCTGACGTTCACCCAGGACGCCAACATGGTTGCCGAGACCGGTGGCACCGCCACGCTGATCGTCGATTCGGACAACACCACCCTGGCGCTCAACAGCGGCCTCGAAGCGAAGATCAGCGACCGGCTGAGCACCAAGCTGTCATACACTCTCAATTACGACAGCAACCCGCCGCCCCAGGGCGTGACCACCGACACCATGACCCGTTTCACGATGGTCTATGGGTTCTGACGCTCCGCGCTTCAGGTTCACCGTAGAGGCGACGGACGGCAAGGCGCGGACCGGGCGCATCGCCATGCGCCGGGGTGAAATCCGCACGCCCGCGTTCATGCCGGTCGGCACGGCGGCTACGGTCAAGGCGATGAAGCCGGAAGCGGTGCGGGCCGCCGGGGCCGATATCATCCTCGGCAACACCTATCATCTGATGCTCCGGCCTGGTGCGGAGCGGGTGGCAAGGCTCGGCGGGCTGCACACGTTCATGAACTGGCCGCGCCCGATCCTGACCGACAGCGGCGGCTATCAGGTGATGAGCCTTTCAGAACTCCGCAAGCTGACCGAGGAAGGCGTGGAGTTTCGCAGCCATCTCGACGGGAGCAAGCATATGCTCACGCCCGAGCGCTCGATGGAGATCCAGCGCCTGCTCGGGTCCGACATCGTCATGGCCTTCGACGAGTGCCCGCGCACCGACCGCCCGCGCGACGAGATAGCCCGATCGATGGAGCTATCGATGCGCTGGGCCCGGCGCAGCCGTGAGGCTTTCGACGCCGGCGGAGAGCATGCGGCGGGTGCGGCCCTGTTCGGGATCCAGCAAGGCGCTCTCGACGAAGCACTGCGCCTCGAAAGCGCCGAGGCCCTGACCGCCATGGGCTTCGACGGCTATGCGATTGGCGGCCTGGCGGTGGGCGAGGGGCAGGAAGCGATGTTCGCCACACTCGATTTCGCCACCGCCCAGTTGCCCGCCGACAGGCCTCGGTATCTGATGGGTGTCGGCAAGCCTGACGACCTCGTCGGCGCGGTCATGCGCGGGGTCGACATGTTCGACTGCGTGCTCCCCACCCGCTCGGGCCGCAACGGGCAGGCGTTCACTTGGGGCGGCCCGCTCAACTTGCGCAACGCCCGCCATGCCGAGGATCCAGGCCCGCTCGACGAGCGTTGCCCGTGCCCGGCCTGCGCCAGCTACTCGCGCGCCTACCTGCACCACCTGGTCAAGGCAGGCGAAATCCTCGGCGCTATGCTGGTCACAGAGCACAACCTTACCTTCTACCAGCAACTTATGCGGGAGATGCGCGAGGCGATTTCGCAGGGGCGCGTGGGCGGTTTTACCGAAGCGTTTTCAGCACACTATAGTGCCTGACACGGTCGGGCGCGCGTGATCGCCGCGGCGATTTGAAATGGGGCTTTCGATGCTTCGTGTTGCGCTGGTCGCGGGATCGACGACGGTCTTGTGCCTGCCCACCACCGCCTCGGTTGCGCAATGCCGCGGCGAGGGCCAGGCCGCTGTCGCAGAGTGACGCTTTCCTGAAGAAAGCGCTGGGACTGTAAGTACGGAGTGTGCGGCCGTCGCGCCTGCCGGGCGAGCCGCAGTCAGCCGTGCGACGATTGCAGCTGCTGCTGCCTCATCCGGTCCTCGTTCAATTGATCCTTGTTGGCCTGGCCCTGCTGACCCGCGGCTTCCCACTCGGCGCGCGTATGGCAAATCCGCACGGGCCGGATGCTGCCCGTCGGTGTTTCCACGCGGCAAATCTTTTGTTCGGCCTTGTCATTCTTGGCCTCAGGAGTGGCCGCCGAGGTAGGCCCCAGAGGCGGCAACGCCAACAGAGCTATCGTGGCTAAGCGATGAAACCGAGCAAACATGACAATGAGCCCCAAGTTCGCGGATTTGAATTTCGACCTTTGTAACCGTGACTTATCGTTCGGTCGAGGGGGTAACAACCGCAGACGTGCAAAGGGCGGCCTCTAAGAGGCCGCCGCTCACGCACGCGAATTGTCGAATTAGCGCGAGTAGAACTCGACAACCAGGTTCGGCTCCATCGTCACCGGGTAAGGCACCTCGTCGAGCGTCGGGATGCGCGAGAGGGCGACCTTGTCGGTGCCGTCGGCCGCGACGTAGTCGGGCACATCCCGCTCGGGCAGGCTCTGCGCCTCGGCCACCAGGGCCATGTCCTTGGCCTTGTCGCCCAGGCTGATCACGTCGCCCAGGGCCACGCGGCGGCTGGCGATGTTGCACTTGACGCCGTTGACGCGAATGTGGCCGTGGCTGACGAGCTGGCGCGCGGCGAAGATCGTCGGCGCGAACTTGGCGCGGTAGACGACCATGTCGAGCCGGCGCTCGAGCAGGCCGATCAGGTTCTGCCCGGTGTCGCCCTTCATGCGGCTGGCTTCCTGGTAGGTCGCCTTGAATTGCTTCTCGGTGACGTCGCCGTAATAGCCCTTGAGCTTCTGCTTGGCGCGAAGCTGCAGGCCGAAGTCGCTCATCTTGCCCTTGCGGCGCTGGCCGTGCTGGCCGGGGCCGTAGGAGCGGCGGTTTACGGGAGAATTCGGCCGGCCCCAGATGTTTTCGCCCATCCGGCGGTCGAGCTTGTACTTGGCGCTTTTGCGCTTCGACATGGTGTCGATCCTTCAATTTGCTGTCGCTGCCCCAGTGGTAGCGCTTCAACCCGGTATCGCACCGCTGGAGCTATTCTCCAGCGCGGCCGCCGCTTCACCGGGGTGCGGGGCCAATCGCGAGCGGCGCCTGTGGCCGCCCGGGACCGGAATGTCAATCGGAAGGATTTCAGATCCCGGCGGTGTTATTGGCTCCGTTGCCGCTCCCGGTCTCCGATCCCATACCCTGGCGCCGGCTGTAGTCGCTCATAGACTTCCTGGCATTTGCCGCGATCTCGTCCCACTGGGCTTGGGTCAGGCAGATGCGGCGCTTGGCCACCAGCGAGCCCGTCACGCTCTCGGTGCGGCAGATCTTCTTTTCCTTGACCGGCGCCTGATCGTTACCCTCGTCTTTGGCTAAAGCGGGCGCCGACACCGCAACCGCGAGCGCGGCGGCAAGCAAAACCCTGAACGTCATTCCACCCTCCTGACAAATCTACCCTCCGGGCCAGCGCGCGAGGCGGATGAGGGCGCGAAATCGAGCAGAAGGCTAGCCACTGTCCTGGAGAATGCAAATAGGTCTACAAAACATTACAAAGATGAATGGGGCGGTCGCTGCCTTATCGCTCGCGCCGCCCGAGCGCGCTGAGAACGCCGCGCAAGGTGCGCACCTCCAGGTGATTCCACCCCGGTTTGGTCAGTACCCCGCGCAAGGTGCGGCGGGTCGCGCCGGCGCGGGCGGGCGGGCGGAAGTAGCCTTTCGGTTCGAGCAGTTCCTCGAGGTGGGTGATCAGTCCTTCGAGCTCTTCCTGCGGGGCGGGCGGGAGTTCCTCTTCCAGCGTCGGTTGCACGAGTGAGCGCGTTTTCGACCATTCGTAAGCAACCAGGATCACCGCCTGCGCAAGGTTGAGGGAACTGAAAGCCGGATTGATCGGTACGGTCACGATCGCGCGGGCGAGCGCGACGTCGTCGGTCTCGAGGCCGGAGCGTTCGGCGCCGAACAGGATCGCGCTTCGGCCCAGATGCCCAGCGATTGCCCGCGCGGCCGCCTCGGGGGTGAGCACCGGCTTGGTCACTCCGCGCTTGCGCACCGTCGTGGCATAGACGTGGGTGCAATCGGCGACAGCCTCGGCCGTGCTGGCATGGACTTGCGCCCGGGCGAGCACCTCGTCCGCTCCGCTCGCGGCAGGCCCGGCTGCAGGGTTCGGCCACCCGTCGCGCGGGGCCACGAGGCGCATCTCGGTGAGCCCGAAATTGAGCATCGCCCGCGCCGCCTTGCCGATGTTCTCGCCCAGTTGCGGACGGACGAGGACAATGATCGGGGCCTCAGCCGTCGTTGCCGGCATCGCGCGCGCCTGCCTCCTGGATGGCGCTGGCAAACTCCTCGAAGTCCTTCGCCTCGCCGAAGTCGCGATAAACGCTGGCGAAGCGGATGTACGCAACCGAATCCAGTTGCCGCAGGCCGTCCATCACCATTTCGCCGATGCGGGTCGAGGGTATCTCCGCTTCGCCAATCGTCTCGATCTGCCGCTGGATGCCCGAGACGAGCTGATCGATCCGTTCCTGGCCGATGCTGCGCTTGCGACAGGCGAGGGCGACCGACTGCTCGATCTTGCCGCGCTCGAACGGCTCGCGCTTACCGCCGGATTTGACGACCACGATCTCGCGTAGTTGCACGCGCTCGAAGGTGGTGAAGCGCGCGCCGCAACTCTCGCACTGGCGGCGGCGGCGGATCGCGGTGTTGTCCTCGGTCGGGCGGGAATCCTTTACCTGACTGTCGTCATGCGCGCAGAAGGGACACCGCATCGAAGATCATCGCCTCAGGGGCGGACGCGCTTGTAAAGCATGAACCCGGCGCCGGCGAGGAGGCCGATCGGCCAGGTGATGACGGGCAGCACGCCTGCCGCGACTGCGCCGACCGCGGCGCCGATCAGCACTGCCTTGGTCGAGGGATGGTGCATCCCTTCCTTGGCCATGCCCATGACTTCTTCGCGCATGTCGTCGACCAGGTCGGGTTCCTCATGGGGATCGTTCATCGTCTCATCTCCCGGGATAGACAGGGAAGGCGGCGGTGAGTTCGCCGACCCTTCGGCGGACGCTTTCCTCGACCTGAGCATCGCCTTCCTCGCCGTTCTTCGCAAGGCCTTCGACCACTTCGGCGATGAGGCCGCCGATCTTGCGGAACTCGGCCGGGCCGAACCCGCGGGTGGTGCCCGCCGGGGTGCCGAGGCGCACGCCCGAGGTGACGAACGGCGAGCGGGTGTCGAACGGAATGCCGTTCTTGTTGCAGGTGAGGAACGCCCGGTCGAGGCCCTTCTCGGCCGCCTTGCCGGTCACGTCCTTGGGCGTGAGGTCGACCAGCATCAGGTGGTTGTCGGTCCCGCCCGAGACGATCGTGAGGCCCGCTTCCTCGAGGCTGGCGGCAAGCGCCTTGGCGTTCTCGACCACAGAGGCGGCATAAGCCTTGAACTCGGGCCGCAGCGCCTCGCCGAAGGCGACCGCCTTGGCGGCGACGACGTGCACGAGCGGCCCGCCCTGGAGGCCCGGGAACACCGCCATGTTGAGCGGCTTCGACAGTTCCTCGTCGTTCCACAGGATCACGCCGGAGCGGGGCCCGCGCAGGCTCTTGTGGGTGGTCGTGGTGACCACGTGCGCGTGCGGGAAGGGCGAGGGATGCACCCCGCCGGCGACGAGGCCCGAGAAGTGCGACATGTCGGCCAGGAGGTACGCGCCCACTTCGTCGGCGATCTGGCGGAACGCCGCGAAATCCCAGTGGCGCGGGTAGGCGGTCGCCCCGGCGATGATCAGCTTCGGTTTGTGCTCGTGCGCCAGGCGGCGGACCTCGTCCATGTCGAGCCGCTGGTCCTCGCGGCGCACGCCATAGGGCACCGCGTTGAACCACTTGCCGCTCATGTTGACCGGCGAGCCGTGGGTCAGATGCCCCCCGGCCGAGAGGTTGAGACCCATGAAGGCGTCGCCCGGCTCGAGCAGGGCAAAGAACACCGCCTGGTTCATCTGGCTGCCCGAGTTGGGCTGGACGTTGGCGAAGGCGCAGCCGAACAGCTCCTTGGCCCGCTCGATCGCCAGCGTCTCGACCACGTCGGCGTATTCGCACCCGCCGTAATAGCGCCGCCCAGGATAGCCTTCGGCGTACTTGTTGGTGAACACCGAACCGGTCGCCTCGAGCACCGCCCGGCTGGCGATGTTCTCAGATGCAATAAGCTCGATCCGGTCGCGCTGGCGGGAGAGTTCATTGCGGATCGCCGCGTCCACCTCGGGGTCGGCATCGGCGAGGCTGTCGTTCCAGAAGTGGCTGAGCGCGTCCCCCGCCTGCGCGGGGGCAGGCTGATCGGATTGCGGCGCGTTGGCGGTGCTCATCGGGTTCAGACGTCCTGCGGGGTCTTGGAGAGTTTGTCGACGCGGCGCGTGTGGCGGCCGCCTTCGAAGTCGGTGGTGAGGAAGGCGGTAACACAGGCGCGGGCCATTTCCGGGCCGATCAGGCGGGCGCCCATGGCGATCGCGTTGGCATCGTTGTGCGAGCGGCAGAGCTTGGCCGAGAGCGGCTCCGACACCTGCGCGCAGCGGACCTTCGGATTGCGGTTGGCGGCGATGGCGATGCCGATGCCCGAGCCGCACAGCGCAATCCCGCGCTCGGCCGCGCCCGAGGCAATCGCCTCTCCGAGCTTGTAGCCGTAGTCGGGATAATCGACGCTCGTACCGTCGTAGGGCCCGAGGTCGGCGACCTCATGCCCCTGCTCGCCAAGCCACTGGACGAGGTCGGCCTTCATTTCGAGCGCGGCATGATCGGAGGCGATGGCTATCTTCATGGGCCGCACATAAGCACTCGGGCGCCGCCGTGCCACCGCAAATGGGCTTTGTCCCCGATGAGGTCAGCTATAGGCGTGGCCAAGAAGGAGAGTCGGCCATGGATTACCGCTATCTCGGGCGCAGCGCGCTCAAGGTTTCGCCGCTGTGCCTCGGCACGATGATGTTCGGCGGTGCCACCGACGAGCCGACGGCCAAGCGAATCCTCGACAAGGCGCGCGGGCAGGGGATCAACTTCCTCGACACCGCCGATCTCTACAACGGCGGCGCGTGCGAGGAAGTGGTCGGCCGCTGCATCGCCGACAACCGCCACCACTGGGTCGTCGCCACCAAGTTCGGCTACAACATGAGCGGCAAGCCCAATGAGGGTGGGCAATCGCGCAAGTGGATTTTCCAGGACGTCGAGGACAGCCTCCGCCGCCTCGGCACCGACTTCATCGACGTGCTGTATTTTCACCGCTCGGATAACGAGGCTCCGTTCGAGGAGCCGCTCAGGGCGATCAAGGACCTGATGGCCCAAGGCAAGGTGCGCTATTACGGCGTCTCCAACTTCAAGGCCTGGCGGATCGCCGAGGTGTGCCGCATCGCCGACCAGCTAGGTATGGACCGGCCGGTGGTCAGCCAGCCACTGTACAACATCGTCGACCGCCTGGCCGAGGTCGAGCAGCTCCCCGCCGCCGGCCATTTCGGCATCGGCGTCGCGCCCTACAGCCCGCTCGCGCGCGGTGTCCTGAGCGGCAAGTACGATCCCGAGGCGCCGCCGCCGGAAGGTTCGAGGGCAGGGCGCAACGACGTGCGCATCATGCAGACCGAATGGCGGCCGGAGTCGCTGGAGATCGCCCGCAAAGTCGCCGAGCGCGCGCAGGCCAAGGGGCTCTCGACGGTCGCGTTTGCGATAGCCTGGGTCATGCGCAACAGGTTCGTAACCGCGCCGATCGTAGGCCCGCGTACCGAGGAGCAATGGGACGCCTACCTCGCGGCGCTCGACGCGGTGCTCGACGCCGAGGACGAGGCGTTTGTCGACAGTCTGGTCCCGCCGGGCCATGCGTCGACGCCGGGCTATACCGATCCGGCGTACCCGATCCAGGGGCGGCAGGTGCGTTAAGCATCAACGGAGGGACCGGGAATGTTTGCCGACAACAAATTCGTCATCAGCGTCGCGCTCAACGGCGGGATGCAGCAGGACCGCGACGGCGCGGTCATTCCCAAGCAACCGGAAGAAATCGGCGAGGCCGCGGCGCGCTGCTGGGAAGCGGGCGCGGCGATGGTTCATGTCCACGCCCGCGGGCCCGACGGCAAGAACAGCGGCGACAAGGAAATCTACGCCGAGATCATCCGGCAAATCCGCTCGCGTTGCCCGGTGCTGATCCAGACCACCAACGGGATCGGCGTCCGGCGCGATCCCGACACTGGCCAGTTCATCTGGCCGAGCGACGCCGAACGCCTTGGCTTGCTCGAACTCGAGCCGCGGCAGGACCTGTTCGGCATCGCCGGCGGCTCGGCCGACTTCTACCATCCCGAGGGCGGCTACATGAACGAGACGCCCTATGTGAACTCGCCCGACTTGCTCAAACAGACGATCAAGGCAGTCTACGCGATGGGCTCCGCCCTCGAATACGAGATCGTCGAGGCGAGCTCGATCCACTGTTTGCTACGCTATGCCGAGGAAGGCCTGTTCGACCGGAACCGCGACAACGTCTGGCTGCTGCACGGCGGCGGTTACGGCGCGGTGCCGGCGATCGCCCGCAACCTGATGTTCAACGTCGAGGAAGGCTTGCGCTATTTCCCCAGGGCGATCTGGGGGATGACCTCCACGGGACGTGCCATGTTCCCAATGATCGCCCTGGGGCTGTCGATGCGCTGCGACCTCGTGCGCGTTGGCTTCGAGGACGGGCTGTACCTGCCCGATGGCTCGATCGCCCGCGACAACACCGAAATGGTCGACGCGGCGGTCACCATGGGCCGCTTCTTCGGCATGGAGCCGGCAACCGTCGACGAAGCGCGGGAACGCTTTCGCCTGGGTTAGCCCCGCGGTTGCGATGCCTCACGCTTCCCGGCCAGGTTATCCAGCGCCCACGCCCCCGGCCCCGCGAACACCAGGTAAAGGAATACGAAGCAGAACATGATCGCCAACTCTCCCTGGTTGAGCGCCGGCCAGAAACCCTGCGGCGCGTGGGCCATCCAGTAAGCCACCGCCATTTCGCCCGAAGCCAGCAAGGCCGCCCACCGGGTCAGCAGGCCCAGCGTGATCAGAATGCCCGCGGCCATCTCAATCGCCCCCGCCACCATCAACATGGGCGGCAACCCGTTCTCCATGCCGGGCATTCCCGCGGGAAAGGCGAGAAACTTCATCGTCGCGTGCTCGAGGAATAGCAGCGCGGTGATGATTCTGAGCACGGCAAGCGCGCGCGGCGACCATTGGCTTAGATTGGACATTCGTATGCCTCCTTCAGACTTCAGAGCGCTTCGGCCACCCTCGGCGCGGTTTCCTTCAAGGCAATCGTAATCAGGCAGAACAGCGCCCCGACTACCAGCAGGACCCACGGGATTATCTCCAGGCCGGCGCGGTCAGCCACCCAGCCCACCGCCACCGGCATCAGCCCGGCGCCGAACATTTCCCCCACTCCGGCGTTCAAGCCCATCGCCGTGCCCTTGAGGTGGGGCGGGGCGGATTCGCCGGGGATGATCGCCATGATCAGCGCGCCCGTGCCGGCGCCGCCCGCTCCTGTCAGCACTGTGCCGGCGAACAGCAGCGGCAACGAGTGGTGGGCGAAGGCGAGCAGCAGCACCCCGCACATCGAGATCGCGTAGGCCGAGAAAATCACCGGTTTGCGCCCGACGCGGTCCGAGAGCATCGGCCCGACGAAAGCGAACAACACCCCGACCACGCCGACTGCGGTCATGATCACGCCCATCGACGCGTTGCCGAGGCTAGCCACCCTGACCAGGTAAAGCGGCCCAAAACCGAGCAAGGTGACGTACGAAGTCATGTTGAGCGTCGCCAGGATCATCGAAAAACGGATGTTGCGCACCTTGAGCAGCGGCACCACGCTGCCTTTCGGGGTATCGCCTGCGCGCGCGTGCGGCGGGTTGCGGATCAGCAGCCAGATCGCCGCCGCCATGATCAGGCCAGGGATGCCGGCGACCCAGAACGCCTCGCGCCAGCCGTAGGCGGTGCCGACGCCGACGATGATCAGCGGCCCGAGCAGTGGGATCGCCTGCAGGCCGATGGTCGAAGTCAGCCCCATTGCCAACCCGCGCCGCTTGGCCGCGACCTCGCAGTTGACGATATGGAAGGTGAGTGGAGGCAAGCCACCTTCGGCCAGGCCCATCAATGCCCGCGCGGCCACCAAGGTGAGCAATCCCACGGCCAGCCCCGAACTGATCGAGGCGACCGAGAAGACTATCGTCGCCAAAACCAGTAGAAACTTGCTGCGCCCGGTAAGGTCGGCGGCTCGGGTAAGACCGAAACTCGACAGGGACCAGGTGACCGCCAGGACGCCCGTTATCAGCCCGATCTGTGTATTGGTCAAACCGAACTCGGGCTGGATCATTGGGGCGAGCAGGCCGAAGGCCGTACGGTCGAGAAACACCACGCCGAGGTTCACCCCGAGCAGGCCGACGAGCAACGTCTGGTAGCGAGGGCTTGTCAGCCCGCGCGATGGCGACTGCGCTGAGATCGACGCCATACCCTCTCCCCAGACGGTTGACTCTGTTACGCCAGATTAGCAGGCGTTCCGCGTTTGGCACGTCAATTCACGTGGCTTGGTTGGGACTGATCGCTCTCAAGCCATCGAGCTAACCAATGAGAGGTTGCCAGACATTACGTGAGAATGGACATGATACCGCTACCATAGGCGGGATGGATGAGGATTCGCGTTGGCTGAAGTTCTGAAAGACCGGGCGAGTGTCTGGCTGTTCGCATTGGGTGTCGCTGCGGTAACAGCGGGCGTGCTGCTGCACTTGCCGATGTTCTGGATGGGCAAGGACATGGGCTTCCGCCTGGCCGGAATGCCGATGGACCCGGGCATGATCGGTGGAATGTTCCTGATCCTCGGCGGAGTTGGGCTCGCCGCCTGGGGTCTGCTGCCGAGGAACGTGGCGGCGCAAGTCTCCGCGTCGCGCCACATCAGCGTCGCCGCGCCGGAAGATGCGCCGCTGACGCCCGCGCACTGGAAGTTGATGGCGGTGCTGGTGATCGCGCTGGTGATCGACGTGATGAAGCCGGCCTCGCTCGGCTTCGTGATGCCCGGGCTGAAGGAAGAATACGCGGTCACGGCCGCCCGGGGCGCTGCGCTGCCGTTCGCGGCGCTTTCCGGCACGGTCGTCGGGTCGGTGTTCTGGGGCCTCATGGCCGATATCTACGGCCGCAAGGCCACGATCATGCTCTCGGCGGTGATGTTCGTCGGCACTTCCATCTGCGGCGCGATGCCGAGCCTCAACTGGAACATCGTGATGTGCTTCCTGATGGGTGCGGCGGCAGGCGGGATGCTGCCGGTAACTTATGCGCTGCTGGCCGAGACGATGCCGACGAAGCACCGGGGCTGGGCGCTGGTGCTGGTCGGCGGGCTCGGTTCGGCCGGCGGCTATGTCGCGGCGAGCGGCTTTTCCGCCTGGCTGGAGCCGGTGTTCAGCTGGCGCATCCTGTGGCTGCTCAATCTGCCGACGGGGCTGCTGCTTCTCTCGATGAGCACATTCATCCCTGAATCCGCCAAGTTCCTGCTCGCTCGGGGCCGGCGGGCCGAGGCGCGGGCGGCGATGGCCCGCTTCGGCACTCGCAGCGTCACGCACGGCGTCGAACGCGAAGACGTGGACTTTGCGCCCCTCCACCTCGATCCGGAACAGCACAAGGGCGGCCTCTGGATGCCGGGCTATCGCGGGCGCACGGCTGCGCTGACGATCGTCGCGCTGAGTTGGGGGCTGGTCAATTTCGGCCTGCTGCTTTGGCTCCCCGCCGATCTTGTGGCTCGCGGTCTGCCGATGGCAGCGGCCTCGCGCCTGATCGCCCAATCGGCCCTGATCGCGTTCCCGACGGTGGCCGTGGTGGCGTTTTTCTACAGCCGGTGGAGCACCAAAGGCTCGCTGCTCGCCGCGACGGGCGTGACCGGCGTGGGACTGCTCGGGGTGCTGGCGATGGACACGGTGGGCATCACCCTGCCGCCGGTCGCGATCCTCGCCTTCCTGATCGTCGGCACCAACGCGATGCTCGCGATCCTGCTACCGTACACGTCCGAGAGCTATCCCTTGCACATTCGCGGCCGGGCGACGGGTTGGGTCGCTGCTTGCACCAAGGCGGGCGGGCTCGCGGCTCAGGCGCTCGGGGTGGCGGCGCTGGTGCCCCCGCTCGGGGTCGCGGCGGCCATGATCGCCGCGCCGATCGTCGCCGGCCTCTTGCTGGGGACCTGGTTCTGCGCCGAAACACGGGGGGTGGACTTGCGCCTGGTCGACGCGCCCGGCTGAATCAGAAAGCCCCGGCGTCCTAAGACGTCGGGGCTCCTGAGCGTTTCTTCAATCGCTTGAAGAAATGTCATAACCAGAGGATTTTCATCGTCTGGCGCTGGGTGAACGATCCATCGGTGCGGCGGTTCCAGCCTCGAGCGGAAATTCCGGCGCGAGAACCCGTCCCAGGATCAGGTCCGCCATCTTCCCGCCGATCATCATGCAGGCGAGGTTGGGATTGCCGCGGGGGAGGGTGGGCATGATCGAGGCGTCGGCCACCCGCAGCCCGTCGATCCCTCGCACGCGCAGCTCGGCGTCGACCACCGCGTCTTCGCCGGTGCCCATCCGGCACGTACCCGCCGGGTGCGCGCGGTGAGTGGCGCTGCGGCGGACGAATTCGCTCAGCTCGGCGTCGCTCTGCAGGGACCTCCCCGGCAGGTTCTCGCGGGCGATCAGTTCGTCCAGCGAGCTTTGCGCATAGATCTCGCGGCTGAGACGGAGCGAGCGGACCATGCCTTCCACGTCGCCCGGCTCGCTGAACATGTTGAGGAAGATGCGCGGCGGATCGCCCGGTTGGGCCGAACGCAGCCGCACCCACCCGCGCGACTTGAGCGGCAGATAGCCTGTCCGGACCGAGAGGCGTGACACCGGCTTGGGCTGGACACCCGGCAGCCACAGCCGCGCGTCGCCGCTCAAGGGAAGGCACATCATCTGCATGTCGGGCCGGTCGAGCCCTTCGGCCGAGCGGGCAAAGACGTTCGCCACCGTACCGGTGAAGGCGAACGGCCCCGACTTGCCGGCGAACCACTGCCACGACGACAGCGCAGCACGGTCCGCGCGGAGGTGGCGCGTCAGGCCGAGGTCGTCCTTGAGGTCGAACTCGTTGATCACCACCGGATGATCGGCGAGGTTGCGACCGACGCCGGGGAGGTCGTGCACCGGCGCCACGCCCGCCGCGCGCAGCTCGTCCGCCGCGCCGATCCCCGAGAGCATGAGGGTTTGCGGCGAGCCGTAGGCGCCGGCGGAGAGGATCACCTCCTCGTTAGCGATCACCGTCAGCACCTGGCGCCCCTTGGCGTACTCCACGGCGATCGCTCGCCCGCCGCGAACCACGATGCGGCGGACCACCGCTCCGGTTTCGACGGTCAGGTTCGGCCGCTTCAGCGCCGGATAGAGGTAGGCCCGGGCGGAGCTGACGCGGCGGCCCTGCCACACAGTCGATTCCATCCGTGAGATGCCGTCCTGCTCGGGCCCGTTCGGATCGTCGCAATAAGCAATGCCGGCCGCGGTCGCCGCTGCCAGCAAGGGTTCCCACAGCAAATCCGGCCCTTCCGTCCGCGAGATGTGCACCGGGCCCTCGCCGCCATGGTACGGCCCCGCGCCGCGCCAGTGGGTTTCGAGCTTCTTGAAGTAGGGCAGCACCTCGGCATAGCTCCACCCGGGCAGGCCCCAATCGTCGAAGTCGCGCCGGTTGCCGCGGATCGCGATCATTGCGTTGATCGACGACGTGCCGCCCAGCGTCCTCCCGCGCGGAATCGCCAGGCGTCGGCCATTCAGCCCGGGCTCGGGTTCGGATTCGAACTGCCAGGTGCCGATCCGTCCCGTGGCCACGCGCGGGAAGGCCAGCGGCATATGTTGCAGCGGGTGCCAATCGCGCGGCCCGGCCTCGAGCAGCAGCACCGAAACGCTCGGATCCTCGCTCAGCCGCGCCGCCACTACCGCGCCCGTGGAGCCCGCGCCGATGACGACGAAATCGTAGCCCGCGGTCACCGCTGGCGGCGCCGGGCCCGATGGCGCACGGCGGTCAGCGCGCCGACCACGCCCGCGCCGAATACCGCGGCTTCGATCGCCCCGGTGACGGTTTGCGTGAGTGGCCCGAAGCCGGCCTCGCCGAAAAGATGCGCGATCCCGTCGACGCGGACGTGCGAATCCGGGAACTGCCGCGCGAGCAGATCGAGGCTGCCGCCGAGCATGTGCCCGCCGAGGAACGGGATCAAGGCGCCGGCCGCGCCGCCGGTCAGCGCGCCGAGCGCGAGGCCCCGCTCGAGCCGGGTCGTGCCGCGCGCCAGCCAACTCCCGTAGCCGACCGCCGCGCCGAGCAACGAGCCCTCGCGTGCCCCCGTCATGTCACTCGGCGCGTGACCGAACAGCAAGCCGATGGCGTCGAGCCCGAGCATCTTCGCCAGCCCCCCGACCACGATCCCGCCCATCATCCCGCCGAACACCGGCCATTGCCACTTCGAGCTCGGCACGAACGCCGCCCCGGCGATGCCGAAGCCCAGTCCCGCGCCGCCGACCAGGCCGAGCGCGGCGGTCAGCGCCATCAGCACCAGCAGCAGCGTCGAGGCGCCCATTCCCCGGGCTGACGCAGCGAAACCGTAGAGGAGCCCGCCGAGCAGGCCGGCGAGCCCGCCGCCGGCCGTTCCGGCCGCGCCGGTGAGCCAGAAGGCGCGCCACTGGTCCGGCATTGGTGCCCTTGCCGGCCCGCGTCGCTCATCCGGGCCCTGCCGGACCACCTCCGCGATGAAGCGGTACCCGTGCTTCGGCACGGTCTCGATGAAGCGCGGGCTCACGGCATTGTCACCGAGCTGGCGGCGCAGCGTCTTGATGCACTGGGTCAACGCTTCGTCCGTCACCGGCACCCCGCGCCAGACCTCGTCCATGAAGCGTTCCTTGGACACCAGCTTGCCCGGCTCGCTGAGGAGCAGCGCCAACGCGTCGAAATAGCGGCTGCTAAGCTCGACCGGCTCGCCCGCCCGGCGCAGCCGCCGGTCGCGGCGGTCGAGCAGGAATTCGTCGAAGGCGATCGCTCCCGAATCCATCTTTCAGTGAATTTTCACGGTCTTGCTCACGCGCTCGCCCCTTCCGAACGCACGGGTAGGGCGGTTGCCGGGGTGGAGGCAAGACCATGACGGATTTGAGACACGGGGGAGGGAGCACCCCACGCCAACCGATTTGGTACATTTCTCTTGACTTTGGGCGGCGAATATGGAACATACCGCGAACATTCGAACGAGGGAATCATGAAAAGCGAGCACTCGCCGGATCGGTCCGGCCCGATCCGCAGTCACAAGGACGGCCCGCAGCGCATCCGCGTCAACGGCAACCGTTGGAGCGACGAGGCGGACGGCGTCTTCCTCGATCACCTCGCAGCGAGCTGCAACGTCGCCGCCGCCGCCGCCGCGTGCGGCTTCAGCTGCGCCGCGGTGTACAAGCGCCGCCGGCGCGACCCGGCGTTCGCCCAGCGCTGGCAGGCCGCGCTGGAGCAGGGCGCGCAGCGCCTCAACGCGCTCCTCCTGCAACGCGCGATCGAGGCACTCGAAGGCTTCGCACCCGATCCGGACACGCCGATCCCCGAGATGACCGTCAAGGACGCGCTCGCCATTCTCGGCCACCACCGGCGCGAGGTAACGGGCGGGCCGCGCAGCCGCCGGCAATGGGCCCGCCCGCGCTCGCTCGACGAGATGCGCGATTCGATCCTCCGCAAGCTCGAGGCGATTGCGCCGGGGCCGCTCCCCCTGCCAAAGCCGTGATGCCCCGGCGCAGGATTGCGCCCGGCACCGGCGTGGCCGAATTCCTCAAGTCGCTCGACCCCGAGCGGCGCCGCGATGGCATCGAACTCCTTGCCGAGCAGGAACGCGACGCCCTCGACCGCGAATGGAGCGAATGGGCCCACGACGGCCAGCTCGAACCGGGCTCGACGGATTCGGGCGGCGAGTGGTCCACCTGGGTCATCAAGGCCGGCCGCGGCTTCGGCAAGACGCTCGCCGGCGCGCAGTGGATCACCGGGCTTGTCGCCACGCAGGCGCCGCTTCGCTTCGCCCTCGTCGGCGCCACGCTGGAAGACGCGCGCCGCGTGATGGTCGAGGGCAAGAGCGGCCTGCTCGAAGTCGCCGGCGCGTGGATCGCCGAATGGCACGCCAGCCTCGGCCGCCTCAGCTTCACCACCGGGGCGAGCGCGCAGCTGTTCTCCGGCGCCACCCCGCACCTGCTGCGCGGCCCCGAGCATCACTACGCCTGGTGTGACGAGCTGGCGAAGTGGGACAAGGCGCAGGAATGCTGGGACATGCTCCAGCTCGGCCTGCGCCTCGGCCCGCACCCCCGCGCCCTCGTCACCACCACCCCGCGCTCCGGCTCGGTGCTGCAGGCGATCATGGACGAGCCCGACACCGTCGTCACCGGCGGGCCCACGCGCGCCAACCCGCATCTGCCGTCGAGTTGGAAAGCCCGCGTCGAGCGGCTCTACGCCGGCACCCGCCTCGGCCGGCAAGAGCTCGACGGCGAACTGCTCCCGGATGCGGCGGGCGCGCTGTGGACCGTGGAGCTGATCGAGCGGTGCAGAGTTCCTCTCCGGCACGGGGAGGGGGACCATCCGCGGGATGGTGGAGGGGAGTCGCGTCCTCACGTGACGCCGATCGAAGACGCGAGTCCTCTCCGTCTGCCTACGGCAGCCACCTCCCCGCCCGGGAGAGGACCCTTCACACGAACCCTCGTCGCCGTCGATCCCCCGAGCGGCGACGGCACCTGCGGCATCGTCGCCTGCGCCCGCGAGGGCAGCGGCGACACGAGCATCGCCCACGTCCTCGCCGACCACAGCGTCACGGCGCGCACGCCGGAGGGCTGGGCCGCCGCGGTCGCCGCCGCGGCGCAGGCGCACGGGACGGTGGAGGTCGTCGCCGAGACCAACCAGGGCGGCAAGATGATCGCCGCGATCCTCCATACCGCCGACCCCGGCCTCAAGGTGAAGGCGGTCCACGCCCACGCCGGCAAGACCGCCCGCGCCGAGCCCGTGAGCCACCTCTTCGAAGCCGGCCGCGCGCGTCTCCACGGCAAGATGCCCGAGCTGGAAGCCCAGCTCCTCGGCCTGATCGCCGGCGGCGGCTACGAAGGCCCCGGCCACAGCCCCGACCGCGCGGACGCGATGGTGTGGGGGATCACGGAGCTGATGCTGGGGCGAAGGGGGGAGCCGAAGGTGTGGCGGGTTTGAGGCGCGTCCGTTAGCCGCGCGGCTTTCTGTCGGAATAGGTTTTCGGAGGACGGTTGGCGTTGCCCGGAAACTTGCCCTTGCGGTGAGCCTTGGCCTTGCCGCGCGGCGGGCCGTCGTTGGGGGCGCGTTTCGGCGCGCCGTCGCGGCGGTTCTGCCGGGCCGTGTCGCGCGGGCCGCTTTCGGACGGCTCGATCGACAGGGTTTCCTCGCCGGCGGCAATCTCCGCTGCGGCGGTGCGCTTGAGGGCGTCGGCGAACTTACCGGCGATGGCGCGGGGGATCTGCACGAAGGTCTCGTCCGGGCCAATACGAATCGCGCCGATCTCGCCCCGGGTGACATGCCCGCGGCGGCACAGGATCGGCAGGATCCAGCGCGGATCGGCGTTCTGGCGCCGGCCGACAGCGAGACGGAACCACACGGTGTCCTCGAAGCCCGGTCGGTGGCGCTCCTTCTGCGCGGCTTCGCGGGCGGCGGGGGTGTTGGCGATCAGCTCTTCGGGCTGGGGCATCGCCGCGCGATGCGCGTGGACCAAGGCGGCGGCGATGTCTTCCGGGCTGCGCTCGGCCATCAGGCGGGCGGCGAGCTCTCGGTCTTCGTCGTCGAACTCGACTGCTTCGAGCAGACTGGCGAGCAGGCGCCCGCGATCCTGCGCGCGGATTTGCTCGGGCGTCGGCGCGTCGATCCACTCGGCGTTGATCTTCGCGTCGCGCAGCATCGATTCGACCCGGCGGCGGCGCGGGTAGGGCACCACGATGACCGCCGTGCCCTTCTTGCCCGCGCGCCCGGTGCGGCCCGAGCGATGCTGCAGGACTTCGGGATCGCGCGGGATCTCGACGTGGATCACCAGGCTCAGGCTCGGCAGGTCGATCCCGCGCGCGGCGACGTCGGTCGCCACGCAAACCCGGGCGCGGCGGTCGCGCAGCGCCTGCATCGCCTGGTTGCGCTCGCTTTGCGAATGCTCGCCCGACAAGGCGACGACAGCGAAGCCGCGCTCCTGCAACGTGGCGTGGAGGTGGCGCACGTTGTCGCGCGTGGCGCAGAAAAGCATCGCCGTTTCCGCCTCGTGGAAGCGCAGCAGGTTGACCACCGCGTTCTCGATCTCCGACGGCGAGACGGTCACCGCCTGGTAGGCGATGTCGCCGTGCCCGCGATCGTCGCCGACGGTCGAGATGCGGTGCGCGTCGCGCTGGTAGCGCTTGGCCAACGCCACGATCGGACGCGGCAGGGTCGCCGAAAACAGCAGCGTGCGGCGGCCCTCGGGCGTGGCGTCGAGGATTTCCTCGAGCTCCTCGCGGAAGCCCATGTCGAGCATCTCGTCGGCCTCGTCGAGCACCACGGCCTTGAGCCCCGACAAGTCCAGAGCGCCGCGTTCGAGGTGATCGCGCAAGCGGCCCGGCGTTCCGACGACGATCTGCGCGCCGTGCGCCAGACTGCGCCGCTCCTTCGATGCGTCCATCCCCCCGACGCAAGTCGCGATCCGTGCCCCGGCACCGCCATAGAGCCAGATCAGCTCGCGGCTCACCTGCAGTGCCAGTTCGCGGGTGGGCGCGATCACCAGCGCCAGCGGATGGCTCGACGGCTCGACGCCGCCGGCCACGCCGAGCAGGTCGCTCGCCATCGCCAGCCCGAAGGCAACGGTCTTGCCCGAGCCGGTCTGCGCCGAAACGATTAGGTCGCGGCCCGCGGCTTCGGGTTGGAGAACGGCGGCCTGTACGGGCGTCAGGTCGGCGTAACCGCGCTTGGTCAGCGCGTCGGCGAGAAGCGAAGGAAGATGGGAAAAGGGCATGGAGCTCGGTTCTGGGTTGCCGGCGCACAATTGCGGCGGGGGCAGGAAATGGACCGACGCCAACAACCGCAGTGCGCGGGTCGGCGATCGGTTGACTGTCGTTCGGCGACCCGCGGCACGCGGATAAGCTACTGGTCGAGGAAGCTGCGCATCTTGCGGCTGCGGCTCGGGTGCTTGAGCTTTCTCAGCGCCTTGGCTTCGATCTGCCGGATGCGTTCACGGGTGACCGAGAACTGCTGGCCGACTTCCTCCAGCGTGTGGTCGGTGTTCATGCCGATGCCGAAGCGCATGCGCAGCACGCGTTCCTCGCGCGGGGTCAGGCTGGCGAGGACGCGGGTGACGGTTTCCTTGAGGTTCGCCTGGATCGCCGCGTCGACCGGAATCACCGCGTTCTTGTCCTCGATGAAATCGCCCAGATGGCTGTCTTCCTCGTCGCCGATCGGGGTCTCGAGGCTGATCGGCTCCTTGGCGATCTTCATCACCTTGCGGACCTTCTCGAGCGGCATGCTGAGGCGCTCGGCCATTTCCTCGGGCGTGGGCTCGCGGCCCTGTTCGTGGAGGAACTGGCGGCTGGTGCGCACGAGCTTGTTGATCGTCTCGATCATGTGCACAGGGATGCGGATGGTGCGCGCCTGGTCGGCGATCGAGCGGGTGATCGCCTGGCGGATCCACCAGGTTGCGTAAGTGCTGAACTTGTAGCCGCGGCGATACTCGAACTTGTCCACGGCTTTCATGAGTCCGATGTTCCCCTCCTGAATGAGGTCGAGGAACTGGAGGCCGCGGTTGGTGTATTTCTTGGCGATCGAGATGACCAGGCGCAGGTTCGCCTCAACCATCTCCTTCTTGGCGATGCGTGCCTCGCGCTCGCCTTTCTGCACCATATTCACGATTCGCCGGAATTCTGTGAGCGACATCCCCGTCGCCGCCGCGATGTCGGCGATTTCGGCGCGGATGCGCTCGACCGCGTCGGCTTCCTTCTCGACGAAGGCGGCCCACTTCTTGTCCTTCTTCGCCATCCCGGCGAGCCATTCCTCGTCCAGCTCGTGGCCGACGTATTCGCCTAGGAAATCGGCGCGCTTGATCTTGTGGCGTTCGGCCAGGCGCAACATCTGCCCGCCGAGCGCCGTCAGGCGGCGGTTGAACGCGTAGAGGTTGTCGACCAGGTACTCAATTTTCGTGGCATGAAACTGCACGCTCTCGACCTCGGCGGTGAGCTCTTCGCGCAGGGCTTCGTACTTCTTCTCCTTGGCGGCGGGATAATCGTCCCCGCGGCCGAGGGTGTCGACGCGCTCGGCCTGGAGTTTCTCGAACTTCTTGAACAGCCCGGTGATGCGCGCGAAGCGTTCGAGCGCCTCAGGCTTCAGGGCCGCTTCCATCTGCGCGAGGCTGAGGGTGTTGTCCTCTTCGTCTTCCTCCTCGCGCTGACGCGGGCGGGGCTCGCCGTCCTCGTCCTCGTCCTCGTCGGCCTCTTCCTCTTCCTCGGGCTCTTCCTCTTCCTTGTAGGTCGGGCCGGCGGTCTCTTCGCTGATTTCGCCGCTGTCGTCCTCGTTCTCTTCCTCCATCTTCTCGACGGGAGGCTCCTTGGAGAGCATTGCGTCGAGGTCGAGGATTTCGCGCAGCTGCATCTCGCCGTTGTTGAGCGCTTCGGACCACATGATGATCGCGTGGAAGGTGATCGGGCTTTCGCACAGGCCCATGATCATCGTGTCGCGGCCGGCCTCGATTCGCTTGGCGATGGCGATCTCGCCTTCGCGGCTGAGCAGCTCGACCGCGCCCATTTCCCGCAAGTACATACGCACCGGGTCGTCGGTGCGCTCGGTGGTTTCCTTCTTCTTCTTTTCGGGGACGTGCTCCTGCTCTTCGCCGTCATCGTCCGAAGCAGCGATTTCCTCGGGGCCGTCGCCGTCCTCACCCTCTTCCTCGGCCGCATCTTCGTCACTCTCGACGATATTGATGCCCATCTCGGAGATGGCCGACATCACATCTTCGATCTGCTCGGAAGAGAGCTCGTCCTGCGGCAGCGCCGCGTTCAGTTCGTCAACGGTCAGGTAGCCCTTGCGCTTGCCCTTCGCGACGAGCTTCTTGATCGTCGCCTCGTTGAGGTCGATCAGCGGTGCGTCGTCGTTGCCGCTGCCGTTGGTGGTGATCTCTTCCGACGCCATCGCTGTGCTTATTCCGTTTCCTGTTCGCGCCCTTCCGCGGAAGAGCCCGTGTCAATACGTTCCAACGCCGGACCGGCGGCGCGTTTCCGGGCCATCTGCCCGAGTCGCACCTCGATTTCCAGCTTTCGTTTGCGCAGCCGCTGCTGCTCGGCGAAAGCGCCTTCGGGATCGGCCTCGAATCGCGCCGTCGCCTCGGCAATGGCTGCATCCAGGGCCGGCCTTTCGACCAGCAGTTCGACCGCCTCGGCCAGGTCTTCGCGAGCCTCTTGTGGATCCGTGCCTTCGACGAGGAAGGAAAAGCGGGTGCTGTCCGGTGGCGGCGCGACGGCCTTGGCGACGGATATGGGGTTTTCGCCGCCCGCTTCAAGCGCCTCGGACGCATCGAGCAAGGCGTCGATCGTCTGCGCGGTCTCCCCGGCGGCGGCGGCGAGGCGGGCGAGGGCTTCGGCGTGGCGGGCGATCTCCCGCGGATGGCGGGCGAGGCCG
>Ga0105246_10000072_pt1 | contig 41904 bp, 49 predicted proteins | sample KBSM64metaG_FD_99694 | JGI IMG/M metagenome (GOLD analysis project Ga0105246, IMG submission 99694) | Miscanthus rhizosphere microbial communities from Kellogg Biological Station, Michigan, USA - KBS M6-4 metaG | ecosystem: Host-associated > Plants > Roots > Rhizosphere > Soil | place... | reverse complement strand
GGTGGTGATCGCCTCTGGCGAGCCGTGGCGCTTGAGCGCCTTCTTCATGAAGGTCAGCGCTGCTGCCTTGTCACGCTCCTTGGTGACGTAGCTCTCGAGGATCTCGCCTTCCTGGTCGACCGCTCGCCACAGGTAGACCATCTCGCCATTGAGCTTCACGTGCATCTCGTAGAGGTGCAGCGCCACTGGCGGAAGCCTCGCGTCCGGCTCGCCCGCTGCCGGCGGATATCGGCCGCGAACATCGGCCCAAACCTGTTCCACCAGTGGCGTACGGTCTCGTGGCAAATGTCGATGCCTCGCTCAGTCAGCAGGTCCTCGACGTTGCGCAGTGACAGCGCAAAGCGGACGTACATCATCACCACGAGGCGGATCACCACGGGCGAGGAGTTGAAGCAGCGGAACGGGCTAGCGGGCTTCCTGGGACGAGGCATGCGAGCCCCCTGCCCTCATCTCCTTACCAGCCGGTGCATTTGGGCTGACAGAGCCCTTCCTGCTGATGGTGCTGATCGGGGTGCCGTTCGGCTATGTGGTGATCCGAACGGTGCTGGCGCTGTTGGGGGTCTAGTGCTCCCGGGCATACATCGATAGAAGCGCACTATGCGACCGATCAGCCGAACGGAGTATGCGCTCAAGGCGCTCGCCGCGTACCTGCTGCTGGCATTCTGGTACCTAGCGGTGCGAACAGTCTTGACGCTTATCGGGGTTTAATACCAAGCTGGCACTAGCTGACTAGCCAGTAGATCGCGGGCACGTAGGACAAGACCACTATCGGCCCGATGATCCAGTGTTCCAGGTGTGTTCGCGCACGGCCTTCCTCGGCGTCACAAACCTCGGAACGCCATGCGCCCTTGTCATGAGAGATACCCAGCCCCCGGCCTTACGCCCGTGCGACCCGGGCCATGTGAGGCTGTTATCAAACAGTTCTGCGCCTGTCCCTACCTGAAGTGGCGACGTTACACTTCCCGTACCACATACAATCTATGGGAAGGCGGGCGTTCCGAGTTTGCAATCCATGCCTGTCTCGCTCGGGAGGCAAATGGTGATTGCGCCTGACGTTGTATCAAGCACTGCCACCGCAGCGCGCGGAGTGCCGAGCTGATAAATTGTTGTGGGGATCATGGTGTAGCGGTCAGGACGCGGCGCAGGCTGGCGCGGGTGTTGATCGCAGGCCCCTAGCGCCAGCGGGCCAATGAGCGCCGGTGCGATCCAGAGGCAACTTTTCACTTTGGCTTCTTTGGCGGCGCGACGACCTTGACGAAGGCCCGCTCAAACGCCTCAGTGTCGCTGTTGGCGCCGACTTCACGCGCCATGTCCTTGAAGCGCTTATGACGCTCGGCGTCGGTCATCGGGGGCTTTTTAGGTCTGGCCATTTCGCATTGCCTCCAGCAGCGGGGGCGTCGGCTTCTCTTCGGTCGGCTTGCAAATCCGAAGCTGATTGCCGTCGTCTAGCGTCAGCCTCTTGTCCAAATCCAAGAGGTCGCCGTCAAATGTGTGTAAGACGGGAATGCTGTGAACCAACGCCGAGGCTAGATGCACGGCGTCCGGCGGCTTGATGCCGTAGAGCCCTGCCAGTTGCAGGTTTTGCGCGCGAAGCCCAATGGCTTTGTCGACGGGTACCAACAAGATGTAGGGCTGGTCGAAGAACGCGGGTAGATTTATCACCGGCGCCGATGGATCAGGCATGCGCTTGCAGACTTCGGCCAATGTGAACGCCGAGGTTACGATCTCAATCTCGCCGCTCGCCGCCGATTTTAGTGTCTCGCGGCACATGTCGTAGCGGGGGTCCGTGAACGTTTTCCCCGACCCTGGCATTTCCTGATTGATGTAGGAAATCCAAGCGCAAGCATCCCAGTAGAGGCGTGGCGGGTGCTTAATCACGCCGCTGTTCTGCCAAGAATTCCTCAGCCGACAAGCCGCCTGTGAAAGTTGGGTCAACGATATCGTCTATTCCGGGCAGCTGCGCGCGGTCGAGAACTTCGATTCCGGTGGCGGTCAGTCCCTCAATTACGCCGAGGCTCTTGTAGCTGATTGTACCGTAAACGCGCACACGCACGCCGTGCCAGACATCGGAGAGACGCATTTCCTCGAGTTGCTTGAACGCCTCGCCAGTGGCGATGGCTTTGATTTCTGCACCGTTCGTCCGCGCCCAGAAGCGCAGCACAGCACGACCATGCCCATCTAGCTCCGCTTTGGATACGAAGCCTTCCACGCTTCCAAGTTCCCTGTAGGGAATGGGCGCGGCTTCCTTCTGTGCATCAAATGCCCGTTCGACGGTGGATGCCACGGTAACGTCGAGGACGATCGGTTCGTCGTCGGGCGTCGCGATCACCGTGTCGGCAAGCCCATTCATAACGCGCTTGTGCATACGTCGCGCCCGGGCAATCGTATCGTCGGTGAAGAAAGGTGGGTGCGTGTCGCCGCTGCGTAAGGCGAGAAACCCGGCGCGGGTGATCCGTTCGATATCGGCGGCACGGTCATCAATGAACACTCCGGCCATGACCGGCGTTGGCGTCAGTTCGAAGCTGATAGGGTTTTCACGTTCGGCATCAGTTACACGCCAAACGATCTGATTTGCGTGATCGTCCGCCAGCGCCTTTTCGACACCGCGGAGCATTTCGACATAATCTCGCACCTGGTCGAATAGATCATCGACGGTCGGCGCGTTGGCGCCGGCCTCTCCGGCGCCCTTGATCGTCATGCGCACTGGCTTCGCCATATCACGCGCCTCCGGCGAGGATTCTAGGCACGCCGACTCGGGCGGTAAAGCGATCATTTCGCGGCGTTTCGCGCGGTGTGGTTTGGTGTGCCATCGGCTGCGGTTTCGCTTCGCTGGCTCAGGCGCAGACGGTTTGAAGGCCGTTAGCTGACTTATAGGTTAGCCGCTTTCCGATCACACCGCGTAGCACGATATCGGCGCGCTCCGTATCCTCGATGCCGAGCGCCGAACGGTTGCTGTAGCGGAAATCGAACTCGGCAAGGTAGCGGTGCAAGTGGTGCGGCGCGCAATGCTGATAGATGCCGCGCATCCCGCGCTTGAAGATCGAAAAGAACCCCTCGACGGTATTCGAGTGAACGTCGCCCATCACATACACCCCCCGGCTGTGGCTGGTGAAGCCGTGGAACGCAAAGTGGCGACCCAAGCCGTGGTAGCAGTTGGCTTCGTCGGTCATGAGGCGGCTTTCGGCGAGGATATTCGCCTTCACGATAGGCTGGATGGTGGCGAGGTTCACCTTATCCACGACCATCGAGCGCGCCTTGCCGGTGCTGCGATCGATCAGCGAGAGAACCTTCATCTTGTGCGCATACCCGCCCCACTTCATCGGCTCGCCAGTGCTGCCAATGAAAGTTTCGTCGGCCTCAACCGCCACGCCTTCACCGCCGAACGGCGAAAGGTCGCCATCGCGCATCGCTTCGCGGATACGGTGCGTTAGGAACCATGCCGTTTTCATGCTGCACCGGAGCATCCGCTGAATTTGGCGGGTGCTGATACCTTTCTTGCTGGCGCACATCAGGTGGATGACTTGAAGCCACAGGTGCAGCGCCAGATGCGAGGACTCGAAGATCGTCCCCATGCGCACAGTGAAGGGCTTGCGGCACTCATTGCACTTGTAGAGGCCAAGGCGAGTGGTCTTGCCCTGCATCTTGCGGATGCGCTCGCCATCGCAGTTGCCGCAATGGGGGCAAACCGGGCCATTGGGCCACAGGTGCGCTTCGACGTAAGCAAAAGCACCTTCTTCGGTCTTGAACTGCGGGGCATCGAATACGGACTTGGCCACGGAAATTCTCCTATGGCCAGAACACTATACTCAGTGGCTTGGTATGTCAAGTGTAACGTCGCCCCTGAAGTTAGGTAGCCGACCGTCCGCTCGCCTCATCTTGAAACCACTGCCGCTGGCACAACAGGGCGGAAGGCGGAGCCTCCCCAACTAAACTTGGCACGCATTGACTGGTTAATCCAACACTGGAGGCGGGCGTGCAAATTTTGAGAGTCGGTTCCGGCTCTTAGCCTAGCTTAGAGGGCCGAGGCTGGCCAAAGCGTCCTTGGCTGCCGTTTCGTGCAACGATGGGCGTAGGAACTGGCTACGTTTGACCGTCCGAGCGGAGGTTGGAGATCACATCGCGTGGACTTAGACCAAGGCGGTTAGAACGGCTCCTGCGCCGATCGCGAGTCCGTAGGGGAGCCTATCCGACAGGTCGTTTGTTTTTGATCTTATTGGAACATGCTTCGCCCTTCGATAGACGAACCAGACAAGAAGCAGGACGAGACCGCTGAGCGATACATAAAGGAGCAGCTTGATCGCTTCTGCCAAGGCGAACCAGCTAGCGACGCCGGAGTAAAATTTTGCGTCACCGCCGCCGATTATCCGAAGGCCGAAAAGCCCCAGCCCTACTGCCAGAGCGACCGCCAAATGGAGCGCGTGATTGCCGGCTGCGCTTGGCCCTTCGAGCAAAAGGGCGACCATCAATCCAAGGCCGGCGGTCAGCGCGCAGAGCCAATTGGGCAGGCGGCGCTGTGTCGCGTCAAGCCACCCGGCCATGCAACAAAGTCCGGTCAGCACGATCAGGGGCATCCAACTTGCAGCGCTCACGTCGGGGCGGCCGAATTGTGGAACCCGCTCTTCACGATTTAGGGATTCGCACTTGCCGAACCTCCGAAAGCACTATTCGAATGACAGGAGCGGGGCGGCGAGTTGGGACGGCTGCCAGCGCGATTCGTACCAGGGGCTGAAAGCGCCTGTCCGCATCCCCCGCCTTTCGTTCGGCGGGCAAGGGCTTGCGCTCATAGGATGCGACATGAACCACGCTGGGCGAAACACGTTGCAGCCTTCGGCTAGGTGCAGCGACCTCAACTAAGGTCGAGCGCGATGACGGCAAGGTCGGACGCGGATGCGCCTTCGATGCTTGGGCCTGCGAGGCGGATATGATTGGCGGCCCTTGCGTCGCGACATTCACTTTGAGGCCGCGAACGGGCGCAGGCTGGGAATCTGCGGTGACAATACGAAATTCTTTATTAGACACGCGCTGAAGCATGCCCTTGACCGGGACAGGCTCTGGCGCAGCTTTAGGAAACGATGTCGCCAATGCGGGTCCGGGCGCTCCGTGCTGTGCGCTCGGCGAGTTCAGCAGCAAAGCGAGGTTACTCGCGTAACGCTTGTCGGCGGGAGCGAGCGCAGCGGCCTCTTCAAAATAGCGGAGGGCAAGATCCGACCGTCCGATCCTTGCATAAGCAACGCCAAGCCCGTTGATCACCGGCGCGCGATCTTCCCCGAATGCAAGCGCCTGCTGAAACGTCTCGATTGCAGTGCCGACTTCACCCTCCGCCAATTGTTGACGCCCTAGCATCGTCTTGGTCCCCATGGGCGTCGCCAACGCGACTGGCGATACAGCCGAGGTGGGCATCGTTCGCGACTGCCGATCGGCGTGATGGACGCCGAACAATGAGCTGCACGCCCCCAACGGAATGGACAGAACGGTCAGCAACAGCTGCGTTCGATAAATTCGCGTCATCCTATCCTCCTGACATTGCGGGCAGCACTTGCCTCACCACGCGGATCGCTGCGGGCAACATCAGCACGCCAATCATCACCGGAAGCATGCAAGTCACGAGCGGGATGGAAATGAGCACCGGTATCCGGTGTGCCTTTTCCTCCGCGCGCATCCTCCGCCGCTCGCGCATCTCGGAAGCGTAAATTCGCAGTGTCGTGGCGATGCTGGTGCCCAGCTTGTCCGATTGGATCAGCAATGTAGCAAACGAACTGATCTCATCGACACGTGCCGCCTCGGCCATCTTGCGTAACGCGGCTTCGCGAGAGGCGCCCGCGCGCAACTGCAAGGTTGCGGTTGTTAGCAATCGCGACACTAGCGGATGCGACGCCGCCATTTCGCGTCCCACGCGGTCCAGCGCAGCCTCAAGCCCCAGACCGGCCTCGACACAGACGAGCATCAGATCGAGACTGTCCGGAAACCCGTTCACGATCGCCTCGCGCCGTCGGTCTGCTTTCGCGCGGAGAAAGAGCGCCGGCATGTACAGGCCGGCCACCGCGGCGATCGAGCCGAAAATGTAGAGACGGATATACGACAGTTCACCTCCGCCAAGCAGGCTGAACCCAACGAACAAGACCGGCAAAGCGATCACGAAAACCAGGCGGATGAGCGTATAGACGCGGGGCGCCGACGGCGATTCGAAGCCGGCCGCAACCAGCTTGTCGCGCAAAACATCCGACTTGGTGTCGGTCAGGTTCAAGCCCGAACGCTCGATGCGGTCGACAAGTCTCGCCCATTGATCGTCGCGTCCTGTTCGCAAGTTGGGGGCGCCCTTGCGCGCGGGGCCGGCGACCGCCCGTAGCTCTCCCCGCAATTCCGCCCTGCGTCGGGCCGCGGCCAGAACCAGGAGAGCCACGCCGGCCACTAGCGCGAAAAGCAGGATAAGGACGGCAAATCGCGCCACCGGATTTGAGACGATGAATCCCATCTCGCTAAACCTTCAAATCAACTATCATGCGGATGATAAAGACGCCGATTGCGTAGAGGGCGATTAGTGTCCCGAAGCCGAAGACGAAGATCGGATCCTGGGCGACGCCAAGATAAAATGAGGGTGCAACCGAAACCATGCTCAGGAGCGTGAGCACGGGGAGGGCCGTGAGCATCCAGGCGCTCATCCTGCCTTCCGAACTGAGCGCGCGCACCTTCATGTACATCGACGCCCGCGCACGGATCACCGCCGAAAGGTTCTCCAGAATTTCAGCCAGGTTTCCGCCTGTTTCACTTTGTACGGACACTGAAACGACGAACATCCGCATATCTTCTAGATTCCAACGTTCGGCCATGGCCAGCAGGGCGTCGACCAAATCGGCGCCGTACGAGACCTCGTCCGAGACCAGGCCAAACTCGCTGCCGATCGGATCGCCCATCTCTTCCGTGATGAGGAAAATCGCTGAGGCAATCGGGTGGCCGGCGCGGAGCGAGCGCGTGAATATGTCGATGGCGATCGGAAACTGCTCTTCCATGCGCTTAAAGCGCCGCTGCGCAAGGCGGCTGATGACGAGGAGCGGCAAGCCCACGGCGATTGCTGCTGCGATCACCACCACGAGTTGAACGACGCCGACTGTAAGGCGGAACTGCGCGCCGATAGCGAGCAGAAGGATCGCCCCGGTCAGGACACAAAATCCAATGGCCATGCCGGTCAGCAGCTGCCGTGTCGAAAAACGCACGCCGGCCGTCATTACAGTCCGAATAAGGCGCACATAAAGCTTCTGCACCGGTCCCGCGTCGGGGCCGAGAACAGGCGGTGCATTCTTGAGTAAGGACTCGCTCACTGCTTCGCGGTCAATGCCCGATCGCAGTAGGGTGAGCCGCCGGTTGACGGCGTTGCGATGGCTTCCGCGATTGACGAAATACCCGATGGTGAGCTGCGAGAACAGGAACACCGACGCGAAGATCGCGATGAGGACAACCAGACGGATCAGCAGACCGTTCATGCGGCATCAAATCGCACGTTCGGTCTGAAGAGCGCCGGATCGAGGTCGATCCCCCACGCCGCAAGCTCGGACGTGAATTTTGGACGAATGCCGGTCGCCTCAAAATGTCCAAGGGTGTTCCCGGCCTCGTCGCGGCCCGACATCTTGAACCGGAAGATCTCTTGCATGGTAATGGTGTCTCCCTCCATGCCGGTGAGCTCGCTCAGCGAAAGGACTTTGCGCTTGCCGTCGCTCAGACGGCCAATTTGAATGACCACATTTATCGCGGCGGCGATCTGGCCCCGCGCGGAGCGTGCCGAAATGTCGATACCACTCATCCCAACCATCTGCTCGATGCGAGCGAGCGCGTCACGGGGCGTGTTCGCATGCACCGTCGTCATCGAACCGTCGTGGCCTGTGTTCATCGCCTGAAGCATGTCGAAGGCCTCACCAGCGCGGCATTCGCCCAAGATGATCCTGTCGGGCCGCATACGAAGCGCGTTCTTTACCAAGTCGCGTTGTGTAACCTCGCCCTTGCCTTCAATGTTGGGAGGGCGTGTTTCGAGCCGAGCAACGTGCTCTTGCTGAAGTTGCAGTTCGGCCGAGTCCTCGATGGTGACGATGCGCTCTCGTTCGTCGATAAAGTTCGACATTGCGTTCAGCATCGTCGTCTTGCCGGAGCCGGTGCCGCCGGAAATGATCACGTTGCGGCGGCCACGCACGACCCCATTTAGAACTTCGACCATCTCTGGCGGCATCGAGCCGAGCTCGACCATGCGTTCCATGCTGATCGGCTTCTTGGAAAACTTGCGGATCGAAAGCAGCGACCCGTCGAGGGCTAGCGGTGCGACGATGGCGTTGACGCGTGACCCGTCAGCAAGGCGCGCGTCGACGAAGGGCGAAGACTCGTCGACGCGACGGCCCACCGCGCTGACAATCTTCTGAATGATGCGCAGCAGGTGCTTTTCGTCCTGGAAACGGGTGGCGACCTTTTCGAGCAGGCCGAAGCGTTCGACGAAGACCGTCTCGTGCCCGTTGACCAAGATGTCGTTGATGGTTTCGTCTTTGAGCAGCGGCTCAAGGGGACCAAGGCCAAGCAACTCGTCGAGCACGTCGCCGCACAACGCCGCTCGCTCGGCTCGATTGAGCGCTTCGCCGGTGACTTCGAGCATCTCGCCGACGATGTCGGCAACGTCTTTGGCGACCTGTTCCCGCGGCATTCTGTCGAGCAGCGCGAGATTGATGCGATCCAGCAACTGCTTGTGGATCTGCACCTTCAAGTTCAACATTCGGTCCGATACTTCGAACTTTGGCGGCGCCTCGGGCCCGGGCGATGACTCGATGGTCGGTTCGGCGACCGGGCTGAGTTCGGGCGGCTTGCGGATTTGCCACATGGTCATCGCGCTTTCGCCAGACGGCCGGCGCGCAGGCCTTCGCCCACCCGCGCGATATCTTGCGCAAATTTGCTCTTGCGCGCGATCATTCCGAGAAGGATGCCCTGGTTCTGGGCGGTGCTGAGGGCCGGCGTTTCGAGCGCGACGGTGCCGGTCACACGGTGGCCGAGCGTCTTCTCCACGTCATCCACGCCGATCGTCCGGAAAAAGCGGTTCTCGACCCGGTTGACGACGATCTCGATCACCCGCTCGTCGATCCCGACGGAGCGGAACAGCTCGAGCCGCCGCTGCGCCTGGCGCAGGCTGGCGATGGAAAGTTCGACGACGAGAACGATCGAGTTAACGGCAATGGCGGCGGAAAGCGTCCAATTCGTCCAGTTGGCCGGAAGATCCAGCACCACGTAGCCAAAGTTCTGACGCAGCAGCCGGATGACGCGAAGCAGCTCGTCGGTATCGACGGATTCGAGCGGCATGATGGCCTCGGGCGCCGCGATCACCGAAAGCCCGCCGCCGGCGTCGGCCGCAACCGAACGAAGGAGGTCTGCGTCGAGCCTCGCCTCCGGACCGAGAAGATCGGCCAGGGTCGCACGCGGCCGAACGCCCAGATAGCTCGCCACGCTTCCGAACTGCAGATCGAGATCGGCGATGACCGCGCCCCGCCCGGAATCGTCGTGCGCCGCGAGATCGCCCGCCAGATGCGTCGCGATCGAGGTCGCCCCGCACCCGCCGAGCGAGCGGATGACGGCGACGGTAGGAGCCAGGGTAATGGTCTTGGCGGAAGAGGCCATCTTGTTGGCGACCGCATCGAGAATAACCTGCAGCAGCTCTTCCTGATCGAATGGCAGGGAAACCACGTCGGTGACGCCCTGGCGTAGGAGCGTGCGCACGAGCGAGACACTGGCGCCTTCGATGGCGGCCACGACCGGCAGATCGGGCCTTTTGTCGCGGATACGGCTGATCCGCTGCATCGAGAACGAGTCTCGCGGGTCGACTTCGAGAACGACCAGCGCCACGTCCGCCAACAGATTGTCCGCTATCGGATTGCCGGCGCCGAGCTGGGCCACTTGCAAGCCGGGCAAAGCCTCATGCGGGACTTGCGCCAGGGCCCTGGCATGCAAATCGGAAGCGACGACCAGAAATCGCGAATTGTTTCGTAACGAAGCTTCTTCGAGACGCTTGGTCAAAAGTAGATCATTTCCCATCGTGTCACCAAAGGCTTTTCGAAGGCATCACTCAGAGCCTGATGAGCTGCCGACATTGACGGTGGATGTCCGCACCTTGTCCGGCTTCTTGACCTTGTCGGTGCGATAGCGCTCGATGGCCTGGGCGGCGTGCTCGCCGGAGCCGGCGGCCTGGGCTGTTTCGTAAGCCGGGGCGGGATCGACGACCTGGGCCGCCATGGTCTGGCGGTTGGCCTCGCCGAACGTATCGGGCCCCGAGTTGTACACCAGGCCGCCGGTGCCATCGGCGGTGCACCCCGCCAACATGCAGATCATGGCTCCGAGGGCGAGGAACCGTTCAGAACGCATAGCCATCCTCCTTGGCACTGGGGGTCGGCGCATCTGCCAACGGGGTTCCCCCGGGCACGGCCGCAACCGGCGCGCCCGCCCCGGCCGGAACGGCCGGTTCGATGGGCGCCGGGCGATAGGCTTCGCCGAGCAGGAAGGTGTCGCCTTCGCGCGGGTCGCGCACCCGATCGGTCGGCAACTTGACCTGGCCGGGCCGGATCGGTGCCACGAGATGCGGAGTGACCACGATCAAGAGTTCGGTCTCGCCCTTCTTGAAGCTGCTCGAACGGAACAGCGCGCCCAGGATCGGGATCGAGCTCAGCAGCGGAACCTGATCGACCGTGGTCTGGAAATCCTTCTGCAGCAGGCCGGCAATGGCGAAGCTCTCGCCGTCGCGCAGTTCCAGCGTGGTGCTGGCGCGGCGGGTGCGCAGACCCGGAATTTTGATGTCGCCGATCGTCAGTGAAGAACTGGGGTCTATCGCGCTCACTTCCGGCTCGACGATCATGCTGATCGTGCGATCGCCGAGCACCGTGGGTGTGAATGCCAGGCTGACCCCGAAGGGCTTGAACTCGACGGTAATTCCGCCGCCGCTATTGTTGTTGGTTGATTGCTGAACCGGCACGGGAAACTCGCCGCCGGCCAGGAATGACGCCTTTTCACCCGAAAGGGCGATCAGCGTCGGCTGGGCCAGGGTTTTCGCCATGCCCTTCTCCTCCAGGGCGTTGAGGCTGGCGTTGATGCTCAATCCGCCGATGCCGAAGGCCTTCTGGATAATGCCGAACGCGTCGGTAATCGGGTTCAACCCGAGCACTGCCGGAGTTGATCCTGTCGTGGCGCCCCCCACGGCGCCGCCGCCGGTGACACCGCCGAACGTGCCGCCGCGCGACTTGGCGCCGAACCGGATGCCGATGTCCTGGCTGGTATTGCGGTTCACTTCCGCGAACCGCACCTCGAGCATGACCTGTTGCGTGGCGCCGATCGAGATGAGGTTGATCACCTTGTCGCCAGCGTAGGCCCTGGCCAGCTGCGCAGCGCGATCCGCGGCGCCCGCATTGCTCACCATGCCGGTCAAGACCACCGCGTCATTCGAAATGGCGGCGTCGATAGGCTCGTCCGGGACGAGCTGCTCTATCTGCTCCCGCAGTGCGAATACGTCCGGACCGACGGCGACGTCCATGATCGACAGGACGCGGCCCTGGCTGTCGTACAGCGTCAAGCTGGTCGTGCCCATCTTCTTGCCGAGCACGTAGATTGAACGATCGGTGATCGGCAGCACGTCGGCGATCTCCGCGTTGCCGATCATCGCCCGTGCTATCGCCCGATCGGTGGTGACCACCTGGCTCTTGTTGAGCGGGACCTCCAGCGTGCCGGCATGCAGCGATTCCGCTTGCGCCTGCGCCGGGGTGGAGCCGACGACGCACAGCGGGGCGGACCACGCAAGTGCGAGAGCTGCGGCTCTGTATGCCTTAGCGACCACGTTGCACCTCATATTCTGTCGGGTTGCTGCCCCGCACGACGACCATCGAGGGGCCGCGCGGAGCTGACGGGACGATGGCGGCCGCTGCCCGCGCGATTGTGCGCTGGATCGCGTTGGCGAAGCGCCTCGGCGGCGTTGGGCCGGCGGCGGTGTTGCGAGCCGGGATTGCATAGCCGCTGCTCGTGAGGTGACGCGGCACGATCGTGGGACGGGGCCCCGTGGCGGGGTCGGCGACGTTGCGCAACGCCAGAGAGAGCGTGCCGAGTTGCACCGAAAGCGCCAGCTTTTGCGCCCCGAGCGTGTCGACTTCGAGCGTCGCGGTCTTGGCGGTCGCCGGCTTCGTCTGGTTCTCGTCAGAAACCTGGTCGATGCCGAGTACCGGGACGGCCTCGAGCACGACATCGGTCATCTTGTCGGTCCCGCTCGAACCTGCGCCGGGGATCGGCCGGGTGAGCAGCACGTCGACCACGTCGCCCGGGCGGACGAACCCGCCCACTCCAGATACGTCGTTGACCGGAACCGAGTAGGCAAGCTTGCCTATAGGAAGGTTGGCGGACAGCGTGGCGCGTCCGTCACGCCCCGAAACTTTGGAGGCAAGCACCGGCTCGCCAACGACGATCGGCCGCAGCGCCACGCGGCTGTCGCGCGTAGCATCGGCGATGGTGGTGAACGCTCCCACGGGAACCGAGTTCGCCGGCCAGTTGGCCACGCGCAGGTTCTGGTCGCTGAGCGGGACGCCGAAGGCGAGGTCCTGGCTGGCAACGACGATCCGCGAGAGCTTCTGCTGCTCGGCGATGCGTTCCTGCCGAGTTTCTACGCCGCTGAAATAGCTGTTGGCGAGGAATACGGCCACCAGACCCAGAGCCAGCGCGATGCCGATGAGTATGAGATTGCGCCCCTGCATACGACCCCCCCGAGCCAGAAGTTGGCGGCCGGGACAAACCCGGCCGCCGATTCCAGTTAACAACCAGTACCAGTTGAGGTGGTGGTGCAGGTTTCGACCTTGTCGCCCGTCTTGTGCAGCGCAGTGCTGATCTTGCCACCGAGATAGAAAGCTGCACCGGCAATGCCGGCACCGACGATCGCGAGGATCAGAGCATATTCCGCCGCCGCAGCACCGCTCTCGTCACGTACGAAGTCCATCAGAAAATTGGTCATTGTGAGTTACCCCTGTTGTCGCATCGAAGCCGGCGCTTAGACCGAGCGTCATGCTTGCCTCCACAGGGCTCCGGCATCTATTCCCGGGTCGCCCATCCGCCCAAGACATTGTCCTGCAGCGATATTTTCAAGCACTGCAGTCGCGTCCGAGGGATATCAGTAAAGTCCACCCCACTCTGCCAATCGTCAACAAGATAATGTTTACAGGCATACAATTACGTAAATTCAATCGCTTACGAGCCACCCATGTTAACAACAAAGGTTAAAGGTCGCGGGTTTTACAACCATTTAGCGCTTCTCAGAGGCGACTCGGCGCGATTCGCCGCTCGCTTTGGAACCATCGGTAACCGAGCGTGTTTTGCCGCGTTTGGTTAATGAGCTTGCAACCATGTCAACATGGTGTTTGAATAAAGGCCAGATCGCGACTTGGCGGATTCGACGAGTATTCGTAACCGCGCATGAATACACGTAACAAGGTCCACGAGGCCAATGGTTACAGCGGAGCGACTCGGAGACCCAGGCGCGTTTGCGAAATCAAACGGGGGCACGGGGAATGCAGTTAACATCGCCATCAGGCCCGCGGCGTAAAGTTCGGGCGCATTCCCACTTGCGCCGTATCCTCGGCTCGATGGGTCGGTTCGTGCGCTGCACCGTGGGCGCAATCGCGCCGATGATGGCACTGCTCATGGTCCCGATCGCCGGATCGATCGCCTACGCGGTCGAGCAGGGCAGCTGGATCTATTTCCAGCGGTCGATGCAGAACGCCGCCGACATCGCCGCGCTTGCCGCGGCCAGCAACAACAAGAGCGAGTCGATCGGCGGCCTGCCCTCCTATGAACTCGAAGCGCGCGCCGCCGCGCGCAACTCGGGCTATGTCGACGGGACCGACAACACCACGGTCGATGCGGCGCCTATCGCCTGCCCGGCGGGGACCGCGGCCGGCTCGACTTGCTACGCGGCGACCATCCAGACGGTTCTGCCGCTCACCTTCTCGTCAGTGCTCGGCTATCTCGGAAGCGAGGCTCTCGGCAGCGGCCGCGGCCAGCGCGTTTACGCACGGGCCATCGCGACGACTTCGGGCGGCGGCGGCACGGCGGACATCTGTGTGCTCGCGCTGTCGTCGGTCGGTACGACCTTTAACAGCAACGGCGGGCCCAAGCCCGACATGTCCGGCTGCAGCATCATGTCCAACGGCAGCATGATCTGCAACGGGCACAACCTGGGCGCGACTTATGGCATCTCCGCCGGCACCAACAGCGGCTGCGGCGAGACCTCTCTGTCAAACGCTACGCCGATAACCGATCCTTATGCGTCCAAAGCCTCGAACATCCCGACCAATACATGCTCGAGCTATGCCCAACTCGCCAAGAGTGCCGGCAAATGGAGCGTAGCGGCAACAAACCAGATCTCCGCAGGGTGGACGGGTAACAAGACCGTTTGCGGCGATGCGCAGTTGACCGGCAACGTGACGTTATCAGGTTCAAACACCACGCTGCTCGTCGAGAATGGGCGGCTCGACCTGAATGGATTCAAGGTCAGTACCGCTAGCGGCGCCTCGGCGACGATCCTTTTCTCGGGCACGAACTCGAGCAGCTACTCACATTATCCTGTCGACTTGGCGGGTGGCGGCGTCATCGACGTCCAGGCGCCTACCAGTGGCACCTGGTCCGGGGTGGCGATTTATCAGGACCCCGCGATCACAACGAACGTCAGCTTCACCTATGCCGGGAACAATCCCACGTGGGACATCACCGGCCTGGTGTACTTCCCGAAGGCCGACGTAACCTTCAGCGGCGCGGTCAACAAATCGGCCACGGGGGCGGCGTGCTTCGTTCTCGTCAGCTACACCGTGCTGGTCAACGGCACCGCCAACATCTTCGCCAACAACACCGGCTGCGCCTCTGCCGGCCTGACCCCCCCGGGTGAGTCCCTTGGGGTGGGAACCCGGGAAAAGCTGGTGCAATGATCCTGCGCCGCCTGCTCCACGAGTGCGACGCCGCGGCCGCGGCCGAACTGGCGCTGGTGCTGCCGGGGATCGCCTTCATCGCGCTCAACGTGGTGGACCTGAGCACTTACGTTTATGAGAAAATGCAGGTTGGCCTAGCTGCGCAGGAGGCGGTCGGCGCGGCGAGAGTGCTATGCGACACCGCAGCCGAACTGCCCGCGAAGTCGAATTGCGGAGGAACACTCACGAGCACGATGTTAGGGGCGGCGCAGTCCACCTCGCTGGCTAGCGCCGTCACGATTACAGCCACCACCGAAGTGTACAATTGCGCTGACGCGACGGGTACCTTCGTGCAGGTGGCCAACTACGACGTGACGCCGCCCGCTACCTGCTCGGCCGCGGTTACCGGCAGCACCGCCGCCCCGGGCGACTATATCTCCGCCACCGCTTCGTACGATTACACGCCGTTGTTTCCCGGGGCATCGGTGGCCTCGGCGCTCTCGACGCCGATTACGCGCACCGCGTGGTTGCGGCTCAAATGAGGGGGCGGCTGGCAAGGATCGCAGGCGCCGCGCAGGCTATGCGGCGCGAGCAGTCTGGCGCAACCGCCGCGGAGTTCGCGCTGGTCGTCCCGACCTTCCTGTTGCTGGTCTTCGGGACGATCAACGTCGGCATGGCGATGTCGGCGGTGATCCAGGTCCATTACGCCGCGCAGAAGGCCGCCCGGTGTCTGTCGACCGACGTAACCGCCACCTGCACCACTGGGAACATCGACACGATCGCCAAGGGCTATTACGACGGGCCGGGGATGACCGCCCTGACATTCTCTGCCACCGCGCCCGCCTGCGGCAACAAGGTAACCGGGACGGGCTCCTACGACCTCGTCACCGGCTTCAGCAGTACAGCGGTCACCATCACCGCAAACGCCTGCTATCCGAACATCTGACACCGGTGGAAATCTGGGTCCGGCGGATCGACAAGTTAACTCGATAGTTACCATACCGCCCGCACATTGGTGGTATGAATGAGATCGCCCTTGAACACCGTTTCGCCTCCATCATGGCCGTGATCGACCGCCAGGCACGGGATTATGCCGCGGGCTGGCAGGCTCGCAGCCGCGCGCTCGTGAGCTTTCTCGACGTGCGGCTCGAAGCGGCGATCGGCGCCTGGATCGGGATCATCGTGGTGCTCGGGGTGGCCAAGGTGTGGACCGCCCCGCTGCCGGCGCGCGGGCTTTCCGAAGCCTTGATTGCGCTGATGCCTTACCTGCTGATCGCGCTCGCGCCGGTCGCGGGCTATCGCGTCGCGGCGGGCAGCTTCCCGCGCGGGCTTCTCTCGGCGCAACCCTCGGTGCGTCTGTGCCGCTACGGCGCCTGGCAGCAAGTCGACCCGGTTGCGGCGAGGCAAGATCCGTTCTTCGGCCCGACCGGCTTCATGGCTTCGCTGCTTATCGGCATCCTGCTCAACGTTCCGTTCCGCAGCCTCGAGTTCATCGCGGCCATTCCCGCGATCGCGCCCGGCGCGCCTGCTTGGGCGCACAGTCTCATGTTTGCGATGACGATCGACCTCGTCGTCATGAATTTCTTCTACATGGTCTGCTTCGTCATGGCTTTGAGGTCGGTGCCGCTCTTTCCGCGGATGCTGCTCTTCGCCTGGATGGCCGACATCACCCTGCAGCTCGGAATCGCCAGCTGGATCGGCGGCCGAGCGGACCTTCCCTCCTCGATCGGCGCGGCGCTGGGCCACCTTCTTCACGGCAATATCCAGAAGGTGCTGGTCAGCGTCTTCCTGTGGCTGCCCTATCTGATCCTGTCGGAGCGCGTGAACGTCACGTTTCGGCAGCGGGTTCGCGTGCCGCGCGCAGCTCGCTCCATATAAGAAAGACCGTGATTGCGGAAACAATGGGCATCGGATTGATGCCGACGGGAAGTGCCATCGCGCGGGTTGCCAGCGGCGAGACGTAAAGCGCGACGAAGGCGGGCCGGCTCCAGCCGCGAAGATCCTCCGGTCGCCAGGTCTGGGCCAGCCAGCACACCGGAATGACCAGGAACGGCAGATCATAACTGAACAGGTATGGCGTTGCGAGCGGAGTGGCGGCAAACAGGAGCGCAAGCTTGCCCGCGAGCGGCCCCGGCCGCGACCAGGCCGCCCAAGTCACCACCACCACGACCGCCGTGGCAAGGCTCTGCGAGACCGCCGCAGCGTTCGCTCCCAAGACGACACGCACCATCGCGTAGACGGTTTCCTGCCGGAGGAAGAAGGTCTCGCTCCCGCTCCTGAGGAGATAGTCGCTGACGGACCAGGCCTGCCGGTACGCCAGCATCGTCGCCGTCCCGAAGATGAGCCACGACAGCGCGAACAAGATGACCACCGAGGTCAGGGCGCCCGCTATGGCCCGCCATTGCCTCGCTGCCAGAAGCGCCACGGGGAACAGCACCGCCAGTTGGGGCTTCACAATCAGGGCGCCGATCAGCAAGCCTGCCCGAAAGGGGCGAGTTTCCAGCCAGCCAGCGGCTACCGCTTGCAGAGCACTAGTCAAAAAGCCCGTTTGCGCGTGCCACGCCGCCAGCAGCGCACCGGGATAGGCCGCGATTGGCCATTCAAACGCTCGGTAAAGCCGCCGCGTCGTCAGCAGCCACAGCGAGTACGTGATCACCACCCAGGCGAGCCAGGCGATCGGAAAACTCAGGTATCCAAGCGGCCAGATCGCCAACAGAAGCGGGGGCGGACTTACGAACGCGAAGACGTCGTGGCGGCCCAGCGCGGCTTGGACTACCGACAGGGAGTGTGGATCGTAGACGCGGTCCGCGGCTCCCGTAATCGCGAGCCGCGCGGCCGACCAGAATGCCAGGAAGTCGCTGCCATCCTCGCCCAAAGCTTGTTGGAAGATCGGATAAAGACTTACTGCCGAGCAGAACGCCAGGATCCGGGAGTAGGCGACAACCCGCGCGCGGTCGATCCAGCGCAATTGCAGGAAACGGACAACGGGGCCAGCCGTCGTGCCCGCTAACCTCGCGCGCGGTTCAGGCACTCCCCGGCGCCCCCGGCCGAGCGTCAATGGCCGTGTAGAAAGCGAGCGGGATCGATCGCCTGGCCACCCACACGAATCTCGTAGTGCAGGTGTGGACCTGTCGAGTTGCCCGTCGATCCGACGTAGCCGATCACATCGCCTTTGTGGACCTGCTGCCCCTGGCTCACAACTTGCCGCGACATATGTCCATAGCGGGTCTCGAGCCCGCTCGCGTTATCGAGCGATATGAGCAGTCCGTAGCCTCCATGCCAACCGGACGCGACGACCGTGCCGTCCATCGTCGCGACGATCGGAGTGCCGAACGGCGCCGCCAGATCCATTCCGCGATGCGGCTGGAAATTCCCCGAGAACGGATTGCGGCGCCAGCCGAAAACGCTGGTAGTGGCGCTGGCCGAGACTGGCATACTAGCAGGCATGTTCGTCAGATCGTGGAACGAGCTCGACACCGGCGAATTGAGCGGCGAAGGCAACGCGATCGAGAACGTCGAGTTCGCGGACATCTTGCGCGGCGACACGACGATCGCACTGCCGGTCCCGACGGTTAGGGATCGCGAATAAAACGTGGCGGTTCCGACAGCGTCGCCGGCGCGACTTATGCTTATGCGCAGTTGGGGGCTTGCCGAGGGGTTTGCCGCGACCTGATCAAGGTCCAGCTGAGCCGGAGTCGGGGACTGGATACTGGCCCCCGCTTTCTCATCGGCGCGCGCCGCTCCGCCTGCCAGCAACAAGGCGCAGAGCGACAGTTTTCCCGAAATAGAAACGCACGGCCGCAGCATCGCCCGTCACATGCCCCCCAGCTTACGAGAAGGACTTTTTACTATACCCTGGACTTGCTGCCAATGACCGATTGTCGTCGAACGGTCACGAGTGTCAATGCGGGACACGAACTCCTCAGCCGAAGTCGGGACCCGCGGACCGTGTCTCAAGGTCCTCTTCTGCGAGCTCGACCGCGAGCGCCCGGCCGACTGCGGCAGCCTTGGCGCGATAGCCTGCAAGAACTACCGCGAAGCAAGCAACCGCACTTGCTGCACCGACGATGCCATCCACTGCATAATGCCAGCCCAAACCAATCGAGAGAGCGAAGATAAGGATAGCGAAAGCGGTGACGGGAGCGGCCAGACGTGGCGCCAGTTTCGAAGCGGCAATCGCCATCCAGGTGACGGAAGCGATATGGAGCGACGGCATTGCCGAGATGCCGCTACCGACGATCAAGCCGTGACTGGTGTAAACAGCCCAAAGCGTTTGCGCGACTTCAACGGTTTCCGCATCCGGTGAAAGACCTGAGAATTGACCGCCGTAACCCATGCGCTCGAAGAAGATCGGTCCGGCGGCGGGCAGGGCAATGTGGATCAACGGCCCGACCACGAGCCAAAGAGCAAAGTAGCTGAACATGACCGCCGACTTGTTCGGCGACGGGCGCGCCGCCGCCGACACAAGGAGCATGGCGATCATCAGGAAGAACCACGCCCGATGATAGACGTGACCCACTTGGGGGAAGGCGAGCCAGCCCACGAACCGCCACGGGTCGTGCCCGAGAAAAAGCACGTGGTCGACGCGGGCGAGAAGCGGGTCCGCCCAGAACACGACATGAAGATTGAGCAGCGATTTGATCCAGGTGAACACCATCATTGCGGTGCCGACCAATAAGATCAGGCCGAACTGAAATGCGATGGTGGCGCGGTAGGCCACCAAGAGCCGCCCTGCCTCAGCCAAAGGCGAATCCGGACGGTTGGTGATCACCTTTGCTGCGAGCCAGACGCTTCCGAAGACCCACCCAAGGATGAGGCACCCTACCAGACTGAACATCGCCGGGAAGAGGAAGCCATAGCTCGGACTCATCCCGGCGCATACCGCTGCGATCAATGCAGTTAGAGCAGCGCTGGGGACGACCCAGTCAGCATTCGCGGTCAGCTGCGATCGCAATTCCCCCATGTGCGCAACATCGCTGAACTCTGCAAAAAGACAACTGTGTTCGCTACTTTTGATCCACGGCGATACAGGATTAGGTCGACCTTCGTGGTCCCGCCCGAGCAGCTACACGGTGTTGCGTTGGTTGGTTACAGCACGTTAACGGTGTTGGGATATCCCAAGGTCACCCACCACTAGGAGCGATCGGGTGACAGCGCGTGCAATCCTGGGATTGGCGAAGGGCGGCGAAAACCGGTCGTCCACGCGCAAGACGCTGCGTTTGATCGTTTCAGGACGGCGGACAAACCAACAGGCGACGGAAGCATTGATTCACGATCTTTCCAGAGAAGGCATGCTGATCGAAAGCGGCGAGCCTTTTCGGATCGACGAAGCATTTGCTGTCGAACTCCCCAGTGGAGGTTTGCGCGAGGCGGTCGTGGTGTGGTCGAGCACGCGCTTTTATGGCTGCCGTTTCGCCAAACCCCTTTCGCGAGCCGCCGTAAGCGCCGCCCTTCTTAAGGCTCACCGGGCATCGGACAAATCGGCCACTGAGGATCATGGGAAGGCGCCGCCAACTGAATTCGCCGCCAAGATCACGGGACGGCGCGAAGAACTGGGTCTAAGCATCGAACAGTTGGCGAGGCGCCTGAGTGTGAGCAGGCAGGCAGTTTGGTATTGGGAAACGGGTCAGCGGGTTCCGAGAAATAACCTGTCGGCACGTATTGCGCGGGAACTGGGGCTGGACGAGTTTCAACTCACGCCTTCGAAAGAATATCGCGAAGCGGCGCCTGGCACTATTCAGGCTTTTAAGGCGCTAATCGCCGCTCAATTCGAGGTCGGCGTCGAGAACGTGAGGATCACCGTCGAACTCTGATGTGCGGTACAATTGCTCATAATCGCAGAAGCGAGAAGGCGCGTTCGTCGACTATACTTCGATTATGATCTTTATGCGCTCCCGGCTGGTGCCTGCCAATGCCGCGATCCGGGCCTTGGCCTCGTCGATCACCCTGCCAATGGCGCCCAGGGAAAAATGCGCATGGTCCGCTTCCGGATCGTTCAGCTTGGTTTGCGTTGCAAGGTCAGTCGATCTTTCGCCGTCAGGCGATGCCTCATATTTCATTTGATCGGTCCGGTCGCTCCTTCGCACATCGGCGGTACCGAGGAGTTCGGACGGAAGTACGTCGAAGAAATCGGCAAGGGCCTGGAACTTCTGGGGGCGGGGGCGGGCTTCACCCTTTTCCCATCGGGAAACGGCAGGCGCGCTCACGCCGACGGCATCTGCAACGACGCGCAGGCTCAAGCACCGCTGCGTTCGTAGCCGTTTGAGGTTTTCACCAAACACGTTTTCCATGGAATCCTTCAAACTTCGATTCGATTTGGGCTCTAGTCTTTCACCCTTCGAAAGTTAACAACCAAGTGAGATTCTCTTGGTAGCTCCTGATAGTGCACGCGACGGTGTTGTCAGTCTAATCGCAACTCGTCTCCACTTGGCCGAGCTCTCCCCTTCGCCGGCAAGCCTCAAGCCATAAGGCTCTGCCACTCGGCCAGTGCGGCCGAGCGGCGTTGTTTGTAAGTCTGTCGGTCGACGAGGTGACGTTCCTGGTTGAAGTGATTGTGGACGTTGGCGTGGACCGAGGCGAACTTCTGCAAGCAGCTCATTCGCCTGAACCTCAGCATCGCCCGCTCTCGTCGTCGGAACGAGAGATGCGAGTTCTCGACCTTGTTGTTGGCCCAACGGCCAACCTCCTGCTTATCCTCACAGCCGAGCTCGCTCATCGCTGCCTTGTAGGAGCGCAGCCCGTCGGTGGTGATCACCTCAGGTGAGCCGTGGCGCTTCAGCGCTTTCTTCATGAAGGTGAGCGCGGCGGTCTTGTCACGGGTCTTCGTGATGTAGCTCTCGAGAATCTCGCCTTCCTGGTCGACCGCTCGCCACAGGTAGACCATCTCGCCATTGAGCTTCACGTACATCTCGTCGAGATGCCACTTCCAATGCCGGAAGCCTCGCATCCGGCTCACCCGCTGGCGGCGGATGTCGGCGGCGAACATCGGGCCGAACCTGTTCCACCAGTGCCGCACCGTCTCATGGCAGATGTCGATGCCGCGTTCGAACAAGAGGTCCTCGACATTCCGCAGGCTCAGGGGAAAGCGCACGTACATCATCACCACGAGGCGGATCACCTCGGGCGATGAGTTGAAATAGCGGAACGGGCTGGCTGGCTTCCTGGGACGAGGCATGCGAGCCCCCTGCCCTCATCTCCTTACCAGCCGGTGCATTTGCTCTGACAGAGCCGACCCCATGCGTCCATGAGTTCGCGCCGCTTGTCGAAGAAATCCGTTCGCCGATAGGCAGCCTCAACTGCATTTGGGACAGCATGAGCGAGCGCCGCTTCAGCGATCTCGCCCGGCAAGCTCGTCTGCTCCGCCGCCCAATCGCGAAAGCTCGAGCGGAAGCCGTGAGCCGTCGCGGTCTCGCCAAGATCGCGCAGCGCCTTTGTGAGCGTCATATCGCTGAGCGGCCCGCCCTTCGCGGATGGGAACACGAGATTGGTCCCCTTGCGGCGCACGGCACCGGCTTCGCTGAACACCGCCACAGCTTCCGCGGATAACGGCACGCGGTGCGCGCGGCGCATCTTCATCCGCTCGGCGGGCACAGTCCAAACGGCGTTGGCCAAGTCGAGCTCTGCCCAGGTAGCGCCGCGAACCTCGCCCGAGCGGGCAGCGGTGAGAATTGTGGCGCGTAGGGCGAGTGCCCCCATGCCGCCCTTATCGACCAGCCGAGGCATGAGCGCGGGGATCTCGTCATACGGTAGCGCGGCAAAGTTCCCGCGGCGCGGCTGCGTCGGCAAGCGGTCGCTGATCGCTTTCGCCAGCGTCGACTCCAACAGCGCACCGTCCGGGCGGCTGTAGCGGAGCGTTCGAATGATGAGTTGGCGAGTGCGTCGCGCGGTCTCCGGCTTCGTGAGCCAGATCGGCCGGAGCGCCGCTGCGATGGTATCGGCATCGAGGCTCTGCACCTGCAGCTTTCCCAAGGCGGGGAAGGCGTAGGCTTTCATTCGCGCGAGCGAGAGCTTGCGGCTCGCGGGCGAGAATTTCGCCTCGATGAACTCTGTCGCCACCTCGCGAAACAGCCGCGTCATGGCCGCCGGGGGGCGACCGAGCGTCAGCGGATCCCGCCCCTCTGCCAGCGCCTTACGGTATGCTTGCGCTAGCTCCCGTGCTTCGGCGAGGGAAACGAGGTCGAGCGACCCGAGTCCGTAGTCTCGCCGCTTGCCGCCCTGCTGCAATCGCGCAACCCACGACGCCTGGCCGGGCTTGCGGACGTACAGCATGAGTCCCTTTTCGTCGCGATAGCGGCCCGGCTTCGTCAGAGCCGATCGCACGCCGGCGTGCGTCAGCTTGCCCAAGCCTCACCCGAGGAAGTTAGAGAGTGCGTAGCGTCCCTCATATCGTCCCCCTCCCATAACGCACACAAACAGGCAACGCAAGAAACATGCTGCAACAGTTTATCGAGGAATATGGTGGGCTTCGACCCGGTCAGTGCTTTGGGCAGAAACCAGCTGAAACTGGGGACTGGCGGAGCGGGTGGGATTCGAACCCACGATACGCTTTTGACGTATACACACTTTCCAGGCGTGCGCCTTCGACCACTCGGCCACCGCTCCGCATGCCACAGGCAGGCCGCGGCACCTAGCGACGCGGCGGGGGTTTCGCAAGCGGCCGGGTGGTGGCAGACCGGGCGCATGGGACGGATCAACCTCGCAGCCCTCGCCTTCCTGCTCGCCGCCGCACCGCTGGGCGCGCAGGACAAGCCCGCCGAGCCGGTGACGCCGGGCTCGGTGATCGCCGCTTCGAAGACGAGCGAGTGGAAGGCGATCGATCCTGCCGACCTGTTGGTGATGGATCTCGCGCCCGACGCCAAGGGCGGCAAGCGGCAAGTGATCGTGCAACTGATCCCGCCGCCGTTCAGCCAGGGCTGGGTCGGCAACATCCGCACCCTCGCCAAGGCGCACTGGTGGGACGGCACGAGCGTATACCGCGTGGTCGACAACTGGGTCGCGCAATGGGGCGACGGCGAGGACGATCCGAAGAAGGCCAAAACGCTCCCGGCCGGACTGACCAATACCGACGCGGTGCCTTATACGGCGGGAGGCGTTCATCGGGTAATCGACGCTTTGGCGTTTGGTGTTGAGAAGGACGCGTATGCTCCGTCGGCCTTCTTCCTGGGCGGCTGGCCGATCGCCAGCGATGAGATGCGGATCGGGGCATGGCCGATCCACTGTTACGGCTCCGTCGGCGTCGCCCGAGACCTGTCTCCCAACACCGGTACCGGCGCAGAGCTTTACGCCGTCATTGGCCAGGCCCCGCGCCAGCTCGATCGCAACATAGCGGTGATCGGCCGAGTGATCGAAGGGATCGAGAATCTGTCGGCCCTGCCGCGCGGTAAGGGCGCGCAAGGGGTTTACGACGATCCGGCGCTCAGAGTGCCGATCGTCTCGGTGCGGCTCGGCAGCGAGATGTCGGCAGGCGAGCAGCCACGCTTCGAGTACCTTGCCAGCGACAGCCAGAGCTTCGCCGATTACGTCCACGTCAAGGCCAACCGCAACGACGCGTTCTACAAGGTGCCCGCCGGGGGGATCGACGTGTGCAACGTGCAGGTGCCGATCCGCCGGGTCGGCGCGAAGTGAGCGACACCGTCCGCTTCGCTGGGCCGCTGCAGGCGATGCAGATCGAGGAAGGCTACGACCCGATCGGCTGGGTAGCGCTGGCGGGCGAGGGGGCCGAAACGGTCGCCGCGCATGAGCTGGCCCGCCGGCTAGAGCTCGGCAAACGCCGTGGTTTCGGCTCGGTCAAGGTCACCGCCCGCATCGGCGACAGCCGCTGGCAGACCTCGCTGTTCCCGCAGAAGACCGGCGGCTGGTTCCTGCCGGTCAAGAAGCCGATCCGCCTCGCCGAGGGACTCGACTTCGGCGACGACATCGAGGGTGAGCTGGAGCTGCACTAGCCCACCCGCTGCATCAGTTCGATCCGGTTGCCGAACGGGTCGGCGATGTCACCGCGTTCGTAGCCGGCGAGCCGGCGTCCCGGCGCGAACGCCACACCGGCTGCTTCCAGGCGGTCGACCATGGCGCGCAAATCATCCACCAGCAGCGCCGGATGCGCCTTCCTGGCGGGAGCAAAGCCATCTTCGACTCCGAGGTGGATATGGGCCGCACCGCCGACGAACCAGCACCCGCCGCGCTCCGCCTCGGGCTTGGGCATTTCGGCGAGCCCGAGAACTCCCGCGTAAAAGGCCCGCGCCCGCGCCTCCTCGCCGCGGGGCATCGCCAGCTGCACGTGATCGAGGCCGATCACGCTCATCGGCTCAGATGCGCTCCGCCTCGGCCACCGCTTCGCTCGCGCGCAGGGCGCTGACGATGCGCGTCAGGTGGGCCAGGTCGTTCACCTCGAGATCGACGTCGTAAGTGTGGAACGGGTCGTCGCGCTGCGTCAGCACCAGGTTGATCACGTTGGCATGGTTTTGCGCGAAGATCGTGGCCATGTCGGCGAGCGTGCCGGGGCGGTTGTAGAGCACGATCCGCAAACGCCCGATCGCACCCTTCGAGCGCTCGCCCCACGAAAGGTCGACCCAGTCCGCGTCGACCCCGTTGGCCAGCCTGAGGCAGTCGATCGCGTGGACCTCGACTCCGACCCCCGGCTTGCGCAGGCCGATAATCCGATCGCCCGGCAGCGGGTGGCAGCACGGCGCCAGGGTGAAGCCCATGCCCGGGGTCAGCCCCCTGATAGAGATCGCCTGCCCTTGCGCGGGTAGCTCGGGCAAGTCGGCGGTGCTCCCGGGGACGAGCGCTTCCATAACCTCGCGGTCGGACAGCTTGGCCGCGCCGATGGCGTGCATAAGCGCGTCCTCGTCCTCCAGCTCCAGGCGCTCGACCGCGGCCTTGATCGCCTTGCGGCCGATCTTGGCCGGCACACGCCCGGCGATGTCTTCGAACAGCTTTTGGCCAATTGCCGCGACTTCCTCGCGTTCCTTCGCTCGCACCGCGCGGCGGATCGAGGCGCGCGCCTTGCCGGTGACCACGAAGTTCAGCCAGCTCATCTGCGGCTCGGCCTGCTTACCCTTGACGATCTCGACCACGTCGCCGTTGTGCAGTTCGGTCCTGAGCGGCATGTGCCGCCCATTGATCTTGGCACCGACGGTTTGAGCGCCGAGCGCGGTATGCACGGCGAAGGCGAAGTCGACCGGGGTCGAACCCTTGGGCAGCTGGAACAGCGCGCCTTTGGGGGTGAAGGCGAAGATGCGGTCCTGGTAGATCGCCAGCCGGGTGTGCTCGAGCAGTTCCTCGGCGTCGTGGCTGGCGTCGACGATCTCGATCAGGTCACGCACCCAGCCGACCTGGCCGTCGGGCCGGTCGCCCTGCTTGTAGGCCCAGTGCGCGGCGAGGCCGAACTCGTTGAGGCGGTGCATCTCACGGGTGCGAATCTGGACCTCGACCCGCATCGAGCTTTCGTAGATGAGCGTGGTGTGCAAGCTGCGGTAGCCGTTCGACTTCGGCGTCGAGATGTAGTCCTTGAAACGCCCGGGGACCATTTGCCACACCGAGTGCAGCACGCCGAGCGCGCGGTAGCAGTCCTCGACGGTCTCGGTGACGATGCGGAACGCCATGATGTCGGTGATCTGCTCGAACGGCATGTGCCGCTCGGCCATCTTCTTCCAGATAGAGAAGGGGTGTTTCTCGCGCCCCTGGACCTCGACCTTAACCCCGGCTTCGGCGAGCGCCTGCTTGATCTTGAGCGCGATCGCATCGACGTGCCCGCCTTCCGAGCTGCGGATCTGCTCGAGCCGCCCGGTGATGGTGGCGTAACCCTCGGGCTCGAGTTGCTCGAACGCGAGGAGCTGCATCTCGCGCATGTACTCGTACATGCCCACCCGCTCCGCGAGCGGGGCGTAGATATCCATCGTCTCGCGGGCGATGCGCTGGCGCTTCTCCGGGCTCTTGATGAAGTGGAGCGTGCGCATGTTGTGCAGCCGGTCGGCGAGCTTGACCAGCAGCACGCGCAAGTCTTCGCTCATGGCCAGCAGGAACTTGCGCAAGTTCTCCGCCGCTCGCTCGTCGTCGGTCAGCTGCTCGATCTTGGAGAGCTTGGTGACCCCGTCGACCAGCCGGGCGATGTCGGGCCCGAACTGGTGCTCGATGTCCTCGATCGTCGCCAGCGTGTCCTCGACCGTGTCATGGAGCAGCGCGGTAATCACCGTATCCTGATCGAGCTTGAGGTCGGTCATCAACCCGGCGACCTCGATCGGATGGCTGAAGTACGGGTCGCCGCTGGCGCGCTTCTGGGTGCCGTGCTTCTGCACCGTGTAGACGTAGGCGCGGTTGAGCAGCGCCTCGTCGGCGTCGGGCTCGTAGGCCTTGACCCGTTCGACTAGTTCGTACTGGCGCAGCATCGCGGTCTAGATGGGGGTATTCGCCGGGCCACGGCAAGGGGAAAGCGCGCCCGCGGGCGGTGAAAGGTCATACAAAAGTCGGTCAGCGGTGCAAACGAATCATTGCGTTAACATAACGATCATGCCATATCGCAAGCATGGCTAGGAAGATATATAACCGAATCGCGGTTCTCCGCACCGAAGCGAGCATGACCCGCAAGGCGCTCGCCGAGAAGGTCGGCGTCAACCCGCAGACGATCGGCTTCCTCGAACGCGGCGACTACAACCCCAGCCTCGAACTCGCGCTCAACGTGGCCGCGGTGTTCAAGTTGCCGGTCGAGCTGATGTTTTCCTTCCGCCCCTTCCCCAGCGTGGCCGAGACCCTGCTCGGCCGAGGAGACCCGTCATGACTTACAAGGGAGATCCGATTGCCGAAAAGCTCGACAAGCTGGCCGAGGCCACCGGGATGCCGCGGCTCCAGCGCCGTTACGCCTCGGGCAATCCGATCCGCTTCCGCTTGCTGCCGCTGGTGCTGCTGGCGATCGCCGCGGCCGGACTGGCGCTGCAAATCGCCGAACCCCTGAGCCTCGGCTACCTGGTGATCCTGACCGTGTGGTCGGTCACTATCCTGGTCTTCACCCTCGGTCCGCTCGGCCAGCGAGCCGGCCGCCGGTGGGACGAGCGCGAGGCGGCCGTGGTCCGCAAAGGCCATTTCATGGGCTTGCTCATCGCGTTCGGAGCGGCGGTCCTCGGCTCGCTCGCCTTCGGCATGGGCAAGACAGGCGCGATGATCCGCCTGTGGGACATCTGGACGCCGCAGAGCGGCCTCGACTGGCTGGCGGTGAACTTCTTCCTGCTGGTGCTCGAAGCCAATGTCGCCGTGATCGCGGCGAGCGCCGCGACGCCCGAGCCGCTGGAGGATGAGGAGGAGTAGCGCGCCAGAGGTCTTATGTCGCAATCCGAGGCCTCTTACGCGCCCTGTGGCACAAGCTTCTCCACCAAGCGCCTCAGCTCCGATGGCGTAGTGTGGCCAGCGACGACTTCGTGGTAACCGATCCCCGCCTTCCGTAGCGCTTCTTTCTTCACCGCATCACGGGCAGCAGCGGTACCCTGATGATGGCCGTTGCCCTGGTATTCGAGCGCATGGCGAGCGCGACATTCGCCGTCCATGAGCAAGAGATCCACCCGCTTGCTGTTGACGCAGCCATAGGCCTCCGCGTCGTCGCAGCCCACAAACTCGCCGACCGAAACTTGCGCCATCACCTGCCATGCGGGATTGCGCTTGACCACCATCCTGTCGAGTTCCCGGAAGACCCGCGCTTCGGACTTGTTTAACAGCGCACGCGGCTCGAATTCCGCTTCCATCACCCGGCGTAGCTGTTCGGCGGGGTCCAGCGCCGCGCGTTCTGGTGTCCACTTTAATGACACGCCCTTGAAGCCCTTACGCCAAGCTTGCTCTTTACCGCTCGCGGCCTTGCGCCGCTTCCAGCTCGCGCGCCGCTCGGCGCGACGCTGACCCTCAACCAGGCGCTCGACAGCAATGCCGATCGCCGCGCCCGCCGCGAGGACAAGGAACAGCGCGACCGGCTGCGTGAGCAAGGCATCGAACAATGCGAACATCCGGCGATGCTCGCAAATCGTGGTGACGAAAGGGTAAATTCGAGGCGTGCCGCGTCAGGTGCAGCAACGCGGCGCGAGTGATTGCCCGCGCCCTAGAAGTAAAACATGCGGCCCCAACTCGCGTCTTCCGGGAGCTGGGTGAACTGGAACGGCTCGTAGGGCGCGGGTGACGGAGTGGGCGTGGTCGATCCACCGCCGCCGCCGGGCCGCGACCTCTTGGCCCCGGGCGTGCTCGCCGGGGTCGGAAAATCAGTCGTATGCTTCGCGGCAGCTCGCCGTCAGCGCCCCCGCCCCAACCTCACCAGCGCTTCGTCCAGCGCCTGCAGGAAGCGCGAGCGGTCCGCTTTGGCGAACGGCCTCGGGACTCCCATCAGACCGTCCGCGCCGGCGCGTAAGTCGGACATGATCGCCCGAGTTGCGATGGCGCCGCCGATCGAGCCGCTGGTGAACGGCCTGCCGGTCGGCGCCAGCACGGTGGCGCCGGCTTTCAGGCAGCGGTCGGCGAGGAGGATGTCGCCGGTGATCACCACGCTGCGCGGCCCGGCGCGTTCCGCGATCCAGTCGTCGGCAGCGTCGAACTGCCCCGAGACCACCTCGCGTCTGACCAGCGGGCTTTGCGGCACGCGGAACGGCGAGTTGCTGACCACGCTGACCGGCACCCGGTGCCGCTCGGCCACGCGGTAAATCTCGTCTTTCACCGGGCAGGCGTCGGCGTCGACGAGGATTTGCACGCCGCTCATCGATCGATCTTCACGCTCACGCTGCGCCCCTAACGGCGCTATGCGCATGTGTCATGTGCAACCTCTACCGGCTGGAAAAAGCGCCCGACGCAATCATCGGCCTGATCCGCGCGATGGGCACGACGGTGGGCTTTCCCGAGGGCGTGCCGAACTTCCAGCCGCGGGACATCCGCATCAGCGAGCGCGCGCCGATCCTGCGCGCCGCGTTCGCCGAGCCGGGCGCGGTCGAGCTGGTCGAGCGTCGCTGGAGCTGGCCCGGACCGGGCGGCAAGCCGGTATTCAACTTTCGCGGCGAAGGGCGGCGGTTCGCCCCCGACGAACGCTGCGTGATTCTGAGCGACGGGTTCTACGAGTTCACCGCGCCGGCCGACCCCAAGGCGAAGCGCAAGGACCGCTGGCTGTTCACCTGGCCTGGAGAGAACCCTGACCACTCCTGGTTCGGCATCGCCGGCATTGTCCGCGCCGATCCCCACGTCGGCGAGGCGTTCACGATGCTGACTTGCCCGCCGGGCGCCGACGTGGTGCCGTATCACAATCGCCAGGTCGTGCTGCTGAGCCCCGCCCAGTGCCTCGGTTGGCTCGACCCGGCGCGCGCGGCCGAGGAATTCGTTGGCCCTTTGCCCGAAGGGACGCTGGCGGTGGCGCGAGCCTGACCTCCGCCTGCGCGGCTGGCCCTCACCGCTTGCGCACGAACTCCGCGCGCAGGACCAGGCCCTTGATGCCTTCGTACCGGCAGTCGATTTCCTGCGGATCGCCGGTGAGGCGGATCGATTTGATCAGGGTGCCGCGCTTCAGCGTCTGGCCGGCGCCCTTCACGGTGAGGTCCTTGACCAGCGTGACCTGATCGCCGTCGGCCAGCAAATTGCCGACTGCGTCGCGCACTTCCACCGCGTCGGTGGAGGCGGCCCGCTCGCGCGCCTCGGTGGCCGGCAACCACTCGCCGCTGGCTTCGTCGTAGACGTAATCCTCGTCGCCGCTCATTTGTTGCGCATGTTTTCGAGGCCCTTGACCGAGCCGACCTTCTGGGTCGGCTGCGAGGCGTTGGTCTTGATCTTTTCCTTCTTCGGTTTGCGGGCTTCCTTGTTCGACTTCTTCTGGCCTTTGGCCATCGCGCGTCTCCGGCGGGCGTGATGCCCGGCGCGGAAGCTAGGCGCAAACTTGCCCATCGCGCAACGGCCGTTGCGGAACCCGCGCTGGCCTTGGCGATTGGACACGGGTAACCGGGGGCGCGATGCTGACGGATCCCACCGCCCTGCTGCTCGCGCGGATGCAGTTCGCCTTCACGGTGAGCTTCCACTTCCTGTTTCCGCCGTTCACCATCGGCCTCGCCGCCTATCTCGCCGTCCTCGAGGGACTGTGGCTGAAGACCGGCAAGGGGCTGTACCTCGACCTGTTCCGCTACTGGCTGAAGATCTTCGCGATCAACTTCGCGATGGGGGTCGTCTCGGGGATCGTGCTCTCGTACCAGTTCGGCACCAACTGGGCGGTGTTCTCCGACAAGGCGGGGCCGATCGTGGGACCGCTGATGGCTTACGAGGTGCTTACCGCATTCTTCCTCGAGGCCGGGTTCCTGGGCGTGATGCTGTTCGGGATAGAGAAGGTCGGCCGGGGCCTGCATTTCGCGGCGACGATCTGCGTCGCCATCGGCACGCTGCTGTCGTCGTTCTGGATCCTCGCCGCGAACAGCTGGATGCAGACGCCCCAGGGCTTCGAGATGGGCGCCAACGGCCAGTTCCTCCCGGGGCCGAGCTGGTGGACGATTATCTTCAACCCGAGCTTCCCTTACCGCCTGACGCACACGGTGACGGCGTCGTTCCTTGCCACCGCGCTGGTCGTCGGCGGCGTCGGGGGCTGGCACTTGTTGCGCAGCAACGCCACGCCGCAGGTAAGGAAAATGTTCTCGATGGCGATGTCGATGGCGGCGCTGGTGGCGCCGATCCAGATCGTGATTGGCGACCAGCACGGGCTCAACACCTTCGAGCACCAACCGGCCAAGATCCTGGCGCTGGAGGGGGATTATGACAGCCACGCCGACGGCGCGCCGGTTTACCTGTTCGGCTGGCCAAACGACCGCACGCAGCACCTCGATTACGCAGTCGGCATCCCCAAGCTCGGCAGCCTGCTCCTGAAGCACGATCCGAACGCGCCGCTGGCCGGGCTCGACACGATCTCCGACGACGAGCAGCCGCCCGCCTTGATCATCTTCTGGAGCTTCCGGCTGATGGTCGGCCTCGGCCTGCTCATGTTTACGCTCGGCTTGCTGAGCCTGTGGGCGCGTTGGCGCGGCACGCTCTACCAATCGCGCCTGCTGCACCGCTTCGCGCTGCTGATGTCGCCGATGGGGTTCGTGGCGATCATCGCCGGTTGGGTGACCACCGAGGTCGGCCGCCAGCCCTATCTCGTCTACGGTCTGTTGCGCACCAGCGAGGGCGTGAGTCCGCTCGGTACGCCGGCGGTGGCGACCTCGCTGCTAGCCTTCGTGGTGATCTACTTCGCGGTGTTCGGGTTCGGCATCTGGTACATCCTGCGGCTGATGCACCGCCCGCCGCAGGAACTCGAGCCGAGGCTGAAGGATGTGGACGCGGGGCCGATCCGCACCGCCGGCATCACGCCCGGCCCGGCGCAGATCGCGAGCGATGAGGAGGACGCGCCGTGAGCGCGCCGGACTGGCGAGCGCAGCGCAAGGCGGGAATGGCGGCGATCGCCGTTGCGATCGTCGTCGGCGCGGCGTTGTGGTTCGGAATCGTCAAGCTGATGCCGCCGCTTGTCGGAATGGGGGCGCTGTCGGCGCGAATGGTGGTGGCGCTCAAGTGCTGCGCGATCGCGGCGCTCTTCTGCCTTGCCGCGGGCGTCGAGGCGGTCGCGCACGAGCGGCTGCAATCGGCGGCCTTCGACCCGCTGGCGGGGAGCGTTACACGCAGGCTGCGGATCAACCTGCAATACCTGCAGAACACGCTCGAACAGTTTGTGGTCTTCGCGGTCGGGCTGTTCGGTCTCGCCGCCTACTGCGAGACCGGCGACGCGATGCGCGCGGTGATCGCCACGACGGCGGTATGGGTCCTGTTCCGCTTCGCCTTCTGTTTCGGTTACCATCGCAGCGCAGCGATGCGCGGGATGGGTGCGCCGGGGATGTTGGTTGGATTGCTGGTGCTGCTCTACGTCTGCGCGCGGATCGGCGGCGACGTGGCCGGAACGCCTGGTGCTATTGCCGTGGTCGCGGCGTTCCTCGCTCTCGAGGCCGTGCTGTTCTGGGGCACGCGCGGCCGCGCAGCCGGAGGGCCGCCCGCATGATCGATTTCGACCTCACCACGGTCTGGGCCTTTATCATCGCCTTCGCGGTGTTCGCCTATGTGGTGATGGACGGGTTCGACCTCGGCATCGGCATCCTGTTTCCGGCGATCACCGTCGGCCACGGCCGCAACCGGGCGATGAACGCCATCGCGCCGGTGTGGGACGGTAACGAGACGTGGCTGGTGATGGGTGGCGGCGGGCTGATGGCGGCGTTCCCCCTCGCCTACGCGGTGATCCTGCCGGCGACTTATCCGCTGATCATCGCCATGTTGCTCGGCCTCGTTTTCCGCGGGGTGGCGTTCGAGTTCCGCTGGCGCGACGAGCGGCACCGGGCGTTCTGGGACCTCGCCTTCTTCGGCGGCTCGCTGGTCGCCGCGCTGACGCAGGGCATGATCCTCGGCGCGATCCTGCAGGGGATCGAGGTCACGGGGCGGAGCTATTCTGGCAGCTGGTGGGACTGGCTGACGCCTTACACCCTGCTGACGGGGCTCGGCGTCGTTGCCGGCTACGCGCTGCTCGGCGGCTGCTGGCTGGTGTGGAAGCTCGAAGGCGAAGTGCAGCAACGGCTCTACCGGCTCGCGACCTGGGCGGCGATCGCCACGCTCGCGCTGATGGCGGCGGTGAGCGTCGCCAATCTCGAACTCCTGCCGCAATACCGCGAACGCTGGTTGGCGACACCGCAAGTGTTCTTCACCAGCCAGGTGCCGCTGCTGACGCTCATCATCGCCGGGTTCCTGTTCTACGGCCTGCGCAAGCGCTGGGAGCTGGCGCCGTTCCTGATGGCGCTGGCGCTGTTCGCGCTCGGCATGGCCGGCGTCGGGGTGACGATGTGGCCCTATGTTGTGCCGGGCGAGCTGACCATCTGGGACGCCGCCACCGCGGCGCGCAGCCAGTGGTTCATGCTGGTCGGCTTCCTCATCACCATCCCGCTAATCCTCGGCTACACAGCCTGGTCCTACTGGGTGTTCCGGGGCAAGGTCGGCGGCGAGGGATATCATTGATGGGAGGCGAGAGCCGCCCTCAAGCAGCGCGAAGCGCGGTAGGGCAAACAAATGCTCCCTTATGGAAGCGATTACTATGGATGGCGGCCATCTGGGCGGCGAGCGTGGCGGCGCTGGGCGCGGTAGCCGGCCTCCTCAAGCTGTGGATCGGCTAGCGCTCAACTCCAAGTCGCCTCGGGCGGCAGGCTCATCAGGATCGCCTCGATGTTGCCGCCGGTCCTCAGGCCGAAAAGGGTGCCGCGGTCGTAGACGAGGTTGAATTCGGCGTAGCGGCCGCGCCATTCGAGTTGCTGCCGCTTGTCCGCCTCGTTCCATTCCTGGCCCATGCGGCGGCGGACGATCTTGGGAAACACGTCGAGGAACGCCTCGCCGACATCGCGGGTGAAAGCGAAGTTGCGTTCGAACTCCGCCACGTCCGCGCATTCGAGGTGGTCGTAGAAAATCCCGCCGACGCCGCGGGAGACGCCGCGGTGGGGGATGAAGAAGTACTCTTCGGCCCACTTGCTGAACTTGTCGTAATAGGTCGGGTTGTGGCCCATGCACGCGGCGCGGAAGGCGGCGTGGAATTCGGCGGTGTCGTCCTCGTAAGGCAGCGGCGGATTGAGGTCCGCGCCGCCGCCGAACCACGCTTTGCTGGTGGTCAGGAAGCGGGTGTTCATGTGCACCGCCGGGACGTGCGGGTTGGCCATGTGGGCGACCAGGCTGATGCCGGTGGCGGTGAAGCCGGGATTGGCCTCGTCGGCGCCGTTGATGGTCTGTGCGAAGCCGGGGGCGAATTCGCCCAAGACGGTCGAGACGTTGACGCCGACTTTCTCGAACACCTTGCCCTTCATCACGCCGCGCACGCCGCCGCCGCCTTCGCTCTCATCGGCGGTCTCGCGGTTCCACGGGGTGTATTGGAACTTCGCGTCCGAACCCGCCTCGCGCTCGATCGCCTCGAAGGCTTCGCAGATGTGCGTGCGCAAGGCTTCGAACCACTCGCGGGATTGCCGGGTCTGTTCGCTCCAGTCGCTCATAATTCCTCGTCATTGCGAGGGGCGAAGCCCCGCGGCAATCCAGGGCGTCACACCCGGTCGCCCTGGATTGCTTCGTCGCTGCGCTCCTCGCAATGACGAAGGAAAGGGCGTTCGGGTCCCTTGCCAATCGAGCACCGCCAGTGCAAGGCACTCGCATGGTTCCCCTTTCGTTCGCCGGCGAGGAATTCGCGCTCGTGCAGGAGCGCGCGCTCTACTGGCCACGCGAACGGGCGTTGCTGGTGGCCGACCTGCACCTCGAAAAGGCGAGCTTTTACGCCAGGCACGGCCAGATGCTGCCGCCTTACGATAGCCGCGAGACGCTCGAGCGCGTGGCGACGGCGATCCGCGAGACCGGGGCGCGGCGGGTGTTCACGCTGGGCGACAACTTCCACGATTCGGCCGGCCCCTCGCGGCTCGAGCCCCACGCCGCGGGCATGCTCGACGCGCTGACCCGGGCGACCGACTGGGTGTGGATCACCGGCAACCACGATGCCGCGATGGAAGCGACCGCCGGGGGGACCTTGGCCGAGGAACTGGTGATCGCCGGCCTGATCCTGCGCCACCAGGCCAAGGCCGGCGAGACGCAGCCGGAGATCTCCGGCCACTACCACCCACGCCTCCAGATCACCGTGCGCGAACGCGCCATCCGCCGCCCATGCGCGGTGGTCAGCAGCACCGGTCGGATGATCCTGCCCGCCTTCGGCGCGCTTACCGGCGGGATGAACGCCGCCGACCCGGCCATCGTCAGGGCGCTGCAACCCGCCGCGGCGATCGACGCGGTGCTGCCAGGCAAGGGCCGGCTGATGCAGTTCCCGCTGTGGCGGGCGGCGGCCTAGATCCTCCCCGTGACGGGGAGGACTGTTCACCCTAGCGCGGCGAACCGTTTGTCCCTAAGTAACCGCGTCCGAATCCACCTACAGGAGACCACCCCATAGCCCGTCCACCCCGGCGCACCCTGGCCCCGCCCGTAAAAAGCGGCCCGCGCTACGACGACATGATCCAGTCGGACAAGGTCCGCGTGATCGACGAGAACGGCGAAAACCTCGGCGTCATGTACACCAACGAAGCCATCGAGCAGGCAGCCGGAGTCGGCCTGAACCTGGTCGAGATTTCGCCCAACGCCGACCCGCCCGTGGCCAAGTTCCTCGATGTCGGCAAGCACCGCTACGAGGCGCAGAAGAAGGCCAACGCCGCGCGAAAGACGCAAAAGACGCAAGAGATCAAAGAGATCAAGATGCGTCCCAACATCGACGTCCACGATTACGATGTGAAGATGCGCAGCGTCAGAAAATTCATCGAGGAAGGCGACAAGGTCAAGATGACCCTGCGTTTCCGTGGCCGCGAGATGGCCCATCAAGAGCTGGGCATGGACTTGCTGAGGCGCGTTCAGGACGACACCGCCGAGATCGCGAAGGTCGAGGCCTATCCGCGCCTTGAAGGGCGGCAGATGCTGATGGTTCTGTCGCCGAAATAGCCTGACGACGCGCTGGAACTATAAGGAGGGCGTACCGCGAGGTGCGCCCTCCTTCTTATTTGGCCGCGAGCTAATCTCAAACTTTGCACGGCTCACCGCAGAGATCGCCAAAGTCGAGACCTACCCAATTCTCGAAGGGCGGCAGAACCTGATGGTGTTGTCGCCGAAATGGCTGACACAGCGCGGGAGTCTATTGGAAGGGCGTACCGAGAGGTGCGCCCTTCGTCTTATTGGCACCGGGTGAAATCTCAAACTTTGCACGGTTCGTCCCGCGTTAGCAAAGTATCAACATTTTCGACGGCACACTCCGTGGCTGCAGTTCCCGGGCCGCGATAATGGTTAATTTTTTGGGATGCGCTAATGACTAATGATTTTTCTCGCCGGAGCGTTCTTGGAGGCACACTGGCTGCTTCCGCAGCTGCAGTGTTGAGCGGATGCGGGCCTGGCTCGTCCGCCAGCCTGTCGCGTAAGCCGTCCAAGCCGTCGCCGACTCCGGCGCCGGTAGCGGCTACGGCTCCCGCGCCTGCTCCTACGCCGACGCCGACGCCGACACCGGCCACTACCGCTGGCCTAACGGCAGACCAGATGAACAAGGCCACATACGCCGGCCTGCTGTTCAACGCGTCCAGTCCCTGGAACCAGCCCATTCCGTCGACGGCCAAAGCCGATCCAAACTCTGACAATATGATCGGCAACCTCGGCACTGCCTTTTCGAGCCATGTCCTTTCGGTAAACACCGATGCCACGCGGTACGCGATCCCGATCTACTATGCCGACGCGACGACGCCCAAGGTCACGGTGCGCGATTCCAGCGGGTGGTGGGACGAATCCGGCTTTACCGCCGTTCCAATGCCGCCCCAGGCCACGCCCGATCCCGGATCGGACGGGCATCTGGTCGTCTGGGACGTTCCCAATGCAACTCTTTATGAATATTGGAAGATGGTGAAGAACTCGGACGGGACCTGGTCTTCAGGCCTCGGCGCCAAGTTCAGCGCGACCGGCTACGGTTACCAGACCGGCATCTGGCAGGGGAGTGCACGCGCATATGGCGGCAGTCTCGCCGCAGGCGCGATCCGCTACAGCGAAATGAAGAACGGCGTGATCCCGCACGCGCTCGCCATGGCCTATCAATATCCGCGCGGAGACTATTATGCCCGCGGCGCCGCCAGCGATGGAACCATCGGCATCGCCTCGCACAACGACAACGTCCGAACTTCGACGCAGATCAGCATCTACAACATTCCCGAGGGAGCCCGGCTGCGCCTCAAGCCTTCGGTCGACGTTGCCGCCCGCGCCGCCACCAAGTCCGGGGCGAGCCGGACCGCCTGCCAGATAATCGGCCAGGCGCTGCAGACTTACGGCGCCTACATGGTCGATCACGCCGGTGCGCCGGTCCTGTATGCCGAAAATCTGCAGGGGAAGGACGTATCTTGGTCAGGGCTACTGAACACGCTGGACATCAGCCCGTTTCTGGCCACGGACTTCGAAGTGCTCACCCTTCCTCAATTGACTTCGTCCAATTTGCGTTAATTTGGGCATAACGGGTTAATTTGGGCATAAAAGGGTAGGTTGAGCGGTCGCATAACGTCGGCTTTTGGTCGACGGCGGCCGTTCGATCCATCAACCCTCAACCGGCGGCTCCCACAATTCGATCGGATTGCCTTCAGGGTCGACGATCCGCGCGAAGCGGCCGACGCTGGGGTGGTCCCACTCCGCGCGCCGCTCGACGGAGACGTCGGTGGCCTTCAGGCGATCCACCAGCGCATCGAGCCCTGCTACGCGGAAGTTGAGCATCGTCTGGCGGTCGATCGGAAAGTAGTTGTTGGTGCGCGGGAAGAACGAGAACACCGTCTCACCGGCCTCCTGCGTCCACGACCAGTAGCCGTCGGGCGCGGGTTCGGCCCCGGCGGTGACGGTGAAGCCAAGATGTTCGCGGTACCAGGCGCTTAGCTTCGCCGGATCGTCCGCGCGCAGGAACACGCCGCCGATCCCCACAACTTTCCCGTCCGCCATCGTCTCCCTCCTTTGCCGTGATCGGCGGGCAGGCTAGGATCGCGACGGGCGCGGGTAAAGCGGGGGATGAACGATGGGCGTGATCGGGGAATATCGCGAGCTGACCCGCCCGCAGAAGACCGCGATCTGGGCGAGCTACCTCGGCTGGATGCTCGACGCGTTCGACTTCTTTCTGCTGGTGTTCATGATCAAGGCGATCGGCGAGGAGTTCGGCGCGAGCGTCGAGCAGGTGTCCGAGGCGCTGTTCCTCACCCTCGCCGCGCGGCCGCTGGGGGCGCTCGTGTTCGGCTGGCTCGGCGACCGGTTCGGCCGGAGGCCGGTGCTGATGCTGGTGATTGCGCTGTTCTCGGCGATGTCGGGACTTTCCGGCCTCGCCCAATCGCTGCCGCAACTGCTGCTGATCCGCGCCTGCTTCGGCTTTGCCATGGGCGGCGAATGGGGCCTGGGTGCCAGCCTGGTGATGGAGACCATCCCGGCGAAGCTTCGCGGCCCGGTCTCAGGCTTGCTGCAGTCCGGTTACCCGACCGGCTACCTGATCGCCAGCCTGGTCTACTACCTGTTCTTCGACGCGATCGGCTGGCGGGCGATGTTCTTCATTGGCGTGCTGCCGGCGCTGTTCGTGCTGTTCATCCGCCTGCGGGTCGAGGAGAGCCCGAAGTTCGTCGCTCGCCAGCATCACGCGCGGCCAAACGCGCTCGCGGTAGTGGCGCAGCACTGGAAGCTCTCGCTGTACCTGATCGTGCTGATGACGGCGATGAACTTCCTCAGCCACGGCACCGGCGACCTCTATCCGACCTTCCTGCAGAAGCAGCACGGCTTCGATACACACACCACCGGCACGCTGGCGATCGTGCTCAACGTCGGTTCGATCGTCGGCGCGGTCGGTTTCGGCCAGTTCGCCGAACGGATGGGCCGGCGGCGCAATCTCGCGCTCGCCTGCGTGCTGGTGATCCCGGTGATCCCGCTGTGGGCCTATTCGTCCAGCCTTTTCCTGCTGGCGGCGGGTGCGTTCCTGATGGGCCTCGCGGTGCAAGGGGCGTGGGGCAACATTCCCGCCTATCTCAACGAACTCTCGCCGCCGGCGATCAGGGCGATGTTCCCCGGCTTCGTCTACCAGCTCGGTAACCTGTTCGCCTCGCGCGTGTCGCCGTTCCAGGCGGGGATCGCGGCCGACCGTGGCGGAGATTATGCCTACGCGCTGGCGGCCGTCACCCTGGTCACCGCGATCGCGCTGATCGCGTGGATCTGGTTCGGGCCGGAGCGGCGCGAGGAACTGGAATAACGCGCGCGCGTCATTCGGTTACCGTTGAAATCATCCTCCCGCGGGGTTAGGCGCGCGGTCGACGGTAGTCCGGCGGAGATGCGTTCCTGCGGAGGTTAGGAACGGGTGCCCCGGCCTCCTATCGGCTCCTGCCTTCCTGGGAGCGTGCCCAATCAAGGAAGGGACTTTCATGTCCGACCTCCCCAGCTCCCGCCGCAAGCCCAAGCCCGAGGTCAAGACCATCGGCGGGCGCGCGCTCAAGCCGTCCACCCTGATGATGGGCTTCGGCTACGATCCCGTGCTGTCGGAAGGCTCGCTCAAGCCGCCGATTTTCCTCACCAGCACCTTCGTGTTCGAGAGCGCCGAGGCCGGCAAGCGGCACTTCGAAGGCATCACCGGAAAGCGCAAGGACGCCACCGGCGGCCTGGTCTATTCACGCTTCAACGGCCCGAACCAGGAAATCCTCGAGGATCGCCTGAGCGTGTGGGACCGCGCGGAAGATGCGCTGGTGTTCTCGAGCGGCATGACCGCGATCTGTATCCTGCTGATGGCCTTCTGCCGAGCAGGCGACGTGGTCGTGCACTCAGGCCCGCTCTATGCCGCCAGCGAAGGCTTCATCGCCAACGTGCTCGGCAAGTACGGCGTCGGTTACATCGACTTCCCCGCCGGGGCGACGCGCGTGGAGCTCGACGCGGTGCTGGCGGAGGCCAAAGCCAAGGCGGCCGAAAGCGGCGGCAAGGTGGCGATGATCTACCTCGAAAGCCCGGGCAACCCGACCAACGCTCTGGTCGACATCGAGGCAGTGCGCGATGCGCGCGACGCCGCGCTCGATGCGAACGCAACCCCGATAGCGATCGACAACACCTTCCTGGGGCCGCTGTGGCAGAGCCCGCTCAAGCACGGCGCCGACATCGTCGTCTATTCGCTGACCAAGTACGCTGGCGGCCACTCGGACCTCGTCGCCGGCAGTGTCGCGGGGGCGAAGCGGTGGATCGATCCGGTACGGAGCTTGCGCAACACCATGGGCGGAATCTGCGACCCGAATACCGCGTGGATGTTGCTGCGCAGCCTGGAGACGCTCGAGATTCGCATGCAGCGGGCCACGGAGAACGCGATCCGCGTGTGCGACTTCCTGAATAGCCATTCTAAGGTCGAGAGCGTGGGCTTCCTTGGGCTCCTGCGCGACGGCCGTCAGAAAGACATTTATGACCGCCATTGCACGGGGCCGGGCAGCACGTTCAGCCTTTTTATCAAGGGCGGTGAGGCCGAGGCGTTCCGTTTCCTCGACGCACTCCGGGTGGCCAAGCTCGCGGTCAGTCTCGGTGGCACCGAGACGCTGGCGAGCCATCCCGCGGCGATGACCCACCTGTCGGTGCCCGACGCGCGCAAGGCACAGCTCGGCATCACCGCCAACCTGGTGCGGATCAGCATCGGCATCGAGGACGCCGACGACCTGATTGCGGATTTCGATCAGGCCCTGGCGGCGGTCTGAGCCGCGCTCAGCAAATTCAGGAGAAGACGCCGGCCAGGCGTCTGAACCAGTGGCTCAGGATTCCCGCCGGCTGCTGCGGATACTCGATCTCCACCAGCGCTTCGACCGGCTTGGCCTTCTCGAGGCCCAGCGCCACGGCCGCCGCGGTACCGAGCGCGCGTTCGAAGCGGACCCCGGCGACGCGGCCGTGGGTCCAGACGACGCTTCCAGTGACCTTGCCCGCGCCCGGCAGTTCGAACTGCGCGGTCCCGCCCAGTTCAACCGGTGCACCGGGCACCTTGATCCGGCAGCCATGATGCGAAACGTCGAGGATGGTCGCCGGCTGCGGCGTTGCCGGTATCCGGCAAGTCAGGCTGACGTCGGTCGCTGTGCGTTCGGCGGAGCGGCGATCGTCCACGATAGGTAGTCCCCCTTATGTGGGGGCAATCTAGGCAGGCAGGTGCAAAAGAACCCTTAACCGTCTCCGCGACTGGTCAGGCAGCATGGGTGGGCCGCTTCACCGCTTGATCCAGCTCTTTGCGTCCTCCAGTTCGTCGCGCGCGAAGATATGCAACTCGGCCGGCATCAGCGGCGCGAACAGGCGCGTGGCAGTGCGGATCCAACCGGTGTCGGTGACCACGGCGATGCGCCCGAAGTCGGCCCAGTGGCTAAAGCCGAAGCGGGCATCGTCCCACGTCGCCTCGGGCGAATAG
>Ga0105246_10000071_pt1 | contig 42029 bp, 29 predicted proteins | sample KBSM64metaG_FD_99694 | JGI IMG/M metagenome (GOLD analysis project Ga0105246, IMG submission 99694) | Miscanthus rhizosphere microbial communities from Kellogg Biological Station, Michigan, USA - KBS M6-4 metaG | ecosystem: Host-associated > Plants > Roots > Rhizosphere > Soil | place... | reverse complement strand
GCGGTCGACCAGGAAGGCGAGATCCTCGAGAGCTACGTCACCAAGGAGCGTGACAAGGCAGCAGCGCTGACCTTCATGAAGAAGGCGCTCAAGCGCCACGGCTCGCCAGAGGCGATCACCACCGATGGTCTGCGCTCCTACAAGGCAGCGATGAGCGAGCTTGGCTGCGAGGATAAGCAGGAGGTCGGCCGCTGGTCAAACAACAGGGTCGAGAACTCCCACCTCTCGTTCCGACGACGAGAACGGGCGATGCTGAGGTTCAGGCGAATGAGCTTCTTGCAGAAGTTCGCTTCAGTCCACGCCAACGTCCACAACCACTTCAACCAGGAACGTCACCTCGTCGATAGACAGACTTACAAGGAACGCCGCTCGGCCGCTCTGGCCGAGTGGCAAAGCCTTATGGCTTGAGGCTTGCCGGGGAGGGGGAGAGCTCGGCCAAGTGGAGACGAGTTGCGATTAGACTGACAGCACCGCGCAGACCTGTTCAGGTGAGGAACAAAAAGGGGCTTGGCAGGGAACAGTCCGGCCCATTTGGAGCTTTCTGAGTCCCGGTAACCACATTGGGAAATGGCGGTGCATTAGCTTTGAAAGTGCCGCGGCCTGAGCTTTCGCTTCTGCGGGTCCCCCTCGTTCAGGGTCCATGTTGGCATGGGCCCCGGTCCAGATAGCAGTCAGGGCTTCAGCGTCATTTCGGGAATTTGCACGGGCTCGGCCGGCCCCAGGTCGGTGGCCGAATAGCCGAGCGCGAATTGGTAAGTCCCCGCGGGAACATGCCACGCTCCGTTGCGGAAGTCGGCCAACAGCCGCCGGTCGATCGTCACGCGCTGCGTCGACGACGCGCCGGGTTGCAAGTCCACCCTTGCGAAGCCGACCAGGCGCTGCAGCTTCTTGCCGTTGCGCGAAACCAGGTAGAGTTGCGCGACATCGGCGCCGGCGACCTTGCCAGTGTTGGTCACGGCGAAACTGGCCCCCGGGGTCTTGCCGCCTTCGAGCTTCAGATCGCCGTGGCTGAAGCTGGTGTAGCTCAGGCCATGTCCGAACGGGAACAGCGGCGCTTCGCCAGACCCGGCGAAATAGCGATAGCCGACGTTAGAGCCCATCTTCTCGTAGTTCACCTCGACCGGAGTGCGATCCGGCAAGCCGAGCCCCGGCAGTGTCTGCGGCAGATAAGATGGAAGCGTCTTCGGGAAGGTCATCGGCAGGTGGCCGGAGGCATTGACCTTGCCGGAAAGAATGTCGGCGATCGCCTCGCCGCCTTCCTGGCCCGGATACCACGCTTCGACCACACCCTTAACCTGGTTGAGCCAAGGCATCGTCACCGGATTGCCGGTTTCCAGCACCACGACCGTGTTCGGGTTGGCGCCGGCGAGCTGAGAGATGATCTCGTCCTGCCCGTCGGGCAAGGCCAGCGATGGCGTATCGGAGCCTTCGCCTTGCCACTTGGTCGCGAAGAAGATCACCACGTCTACCTTCGCCGCGAAGGCAGCGAGACCAGCTGAATTGCCTCGCAGGTATGTCACCCTCGCTTTCGGATACTGCGCGCTGATCGCCTTGAGCGGCGAACCGGGGAAGACGATATGGCGCCGGTAGAGCGACATCTCCTTTTCGCCGCCGCCGTCGGCGACCCGCGGCGTGCCGTTCGAAGGCGTCACCTGGCTCGATCCGCCGCCCGAGAGCACGCCGAAATCGGCGTCGCCGCCGACCAACAGGATCGACTTTGCCGTGCTCGCGATCGGCAGCACGCCGTCGTTCTTGAGCAGCACTATGCCGCGCCGCGCGGCCTCCAGGGAGACTTTGGCGTGTTCCTTGTAATCGATCGGCTGTGGTTCGTAGGCACGCTCGATGCCGGCGGCATAGAGCGATCGCAGAATGCGGCGTACGGCATCCGAAAGACGGGCCTTGGGCACCTCCCCCTTGTCTATCGCCTCCTGGAGCGGCGCCCCGAACCAGAATCCCTTGTCGAGCTGCCGGCCTGACTGCACGTCGAGCCCGTTCATGAAGTAGGACATGTCATCGACCGCTCCCCAGTCGGACATGACCCAGCCTTTGTAGGCCCAATCCTGCTTGAGAACCTTGTTGAGCAGGAAGTCACTGCCGCACGCCTTCGCGCCAGCGACGAGGTTGTAGGCGCACATCACCGAGCCGGGCTTGCCGGTCTCGATCGCGACCTCGAACGCCAGCAGCTCGCTTTCGCGCAAGGCGTTTTCGCTCAGCCGCGTGTCAGCGGTGTGCCGCTGGGTTTCCTGCCAGTTGGCGGCGAAGTGCTTCACGGTCGAAACGATGCCCTGCGACTGGGCGCCTTTGACCGCGTGGCCGGCCATCGTGCCCGACAGGAGCGGGTCTTCGCCGAGGTATTCGAAGTTGCGGCCATTGCGCGGATCGACCGTCAGGTTGAGCCCGCCGTTCAGCAGCACGTTGAAGCCCTTGGCGCGCACCTCCGCCCCGACGGTGGTGCCGACTTTCTCCGCCATCGCCGGATCGAACGACGCAGCGAGCGCGAGGCTCGCGGGCATAGCGGTGGCCACGTCACCGGGGCGCAACTGACCCGGGTTCACGACGCCGAGGCTGGCATCCGATTGAAGCAGCGGAGGGATGCCCAACCGGGGAATTCCGGGAGTGTATCCGGCGATGACAGGAACACCGGCGGGAATCTCCACCTTCAGCCCCGGTGCCGGTATCGGCATGATCCCGGAAATGAGGATGAAGCGCTCCGGATCGGTCATCTGTGCCTCGACACGCGCGGCCTTCGCGTCGGGATCCTCTTGCCCGTGCGCAAGCGTTGGCAGCGCGGCGAGGGCCGTAGTCAGGGCAAGCACAGTCAGGCGCATCGTCTATCCTCTCGTTCAAGGCCCTTGCCGTTCCCGGACCGCTTTGGCGGCGGCCCCGAACCGGCAGGCGGCTATTTTTCGGTCTTGAGCACGACAGGCCCGATCAGCCCCGAGGAGCGGAGCGGCGCGTCGGGGTGGTAAGTGGGAGCGGCGGTGAAGGTGACCGGCGTTGCGGCGGGTTGCTTGTCGCCGATCAGCCGGTTGACCCACAGGTTGGTGACCTGGATCTCGATCTCATTCTTGCCAGCCCGGGCAAACTTCGTCACGTCGACCGCGTAGGGCGCCTTCCAGACGATGCCGGCGTCCTTGCCGTTCACGAAGACATGGGCGACATCGCCGACGCGGCCGAGGTCGAGCTTCAGCGCCTTTCCGTTCGCCAAGGCGCTCGGGGGAATATCGATTACCCGGCGATAGCTGGCAGTGCCGGAGAAATATCGCAGCCTGGCATTGCTGCTCTTGCTCCAATCGCCCAAGCTCACATCCGTCTGGGGCTCCGGCCGTGCGGGCCCTTTGAGAAAGCTCAGCGACCAATCGTTGCCAAAGCTGCCGAGGGTGTTCACCACCGGTGCCGGAACGCTCCGGCTCGGCGGTGCGGCAGGCCCGCGGAAGACGACAAACGCCGAGCCGTAGGCGACCAGGTCCAGCGGTACCACCGTCTGTCCGCCGTGCACGCGATAGGAGACCGGGTGGTGCAGGCCGGTGACGGCATCCCAAAGCTCGGGTGCGTAGCCGGTGACGCCGAAGCGCAGATTGGTGACGCCGCTGCGGTCCGTCCGGTTGGTGACGAAGTAGAGGTCGCCTTGATCGAGCTGGCGGTGCAGGAACAGCATGGCGTCTTGAGCGATGGCGCCGTCTGCTGCGAAGTCGGCCGCGCGCCCCGCTGCCATGAGCGTGGCATCGGCGTCATGCCCGACAATCACCTGCCCCTTGCCATATCGGGTGATAGCTGCGCCGCTCCACAGGCGATCCGCGAGCACCACAAACGCGGCCTTGTCGTCGGCAAGCGAGGGTGAGCCTGCCGGCTTGTCGCCCAGCACGGTCGCGCCGCGTTCGACCAGCGCGGCGATCTTGCGCAGGGCGGGCAGGGTCATTTCCTCGCTGGTCCCGCCGAGCTGGAGCAGGCGGTAGCGCATGCCGCTTTTCGTCGTCAGCAACCCTTGGGCATCGACGCCGAGCTCGCTCGCCAGCGCGTCGTAGCCGACCAGATCGTAGGCGAAGCGCCGCGGCACGTCCTTCGGCGGACCGTTCTCATATAGCACTGTCATCGGCGCATCCTCGCCGTAGAAATAGGCGACGTCGGCGTGATAGCGGCCCTGCTGCAGCAGGTAGGCGCTGCGGGACATGTAATCGACCCACGGGCGGGCTTCTTCGGCCCAGCTCTCGTGGCGATTGAAGTACTGCCCAAAGATCATCAGCGAGAGACCCGGCAGCCTGGTATCGGACGGCGAATGCACGGAGGTGTGAACCACCGGCCGATTGATCCCGTAGGCGAATTCGAGATCGATGATCGGCTGCAGGTCCGCAGGTGCGAAAGCCCACGGCGAATAGGCCGAGGTCATCGATTCGGCCGCCGCGATGTTCTGGCCGTAGATATGTGCTATCGACGCCGCTCCCTTCATGTCGCCGAGAAGGGTCATGCGCGGGCCTTTGCTCAGGTCGAAGGACCACAAGGCCGCCATGGGATAATCGGTGGAGCGACGCATCGCCATGTCGTCGCCAAGTACCGGCCGGCCGCTCTCCAGCGCTTCGCCGTACAGCTTGAGCCCGCGCTCATGGGCCACCTTGGCGATCGTGCCGTAGTGATAGTCGGCGATCAAGTCACCCAGCGTCCGGCGGAAATCGTAGAGAAACGCGTCGGTCCGTCCGCGGTCTCCGATAATCACCCCGGTGAGCGCCGGCAGCCACGGCCGCGGATCGTAGTCGCGCCGCTGCTGGAACTCGGCGAGGATATTGCCGGTCCAGTTGGAAGGCCCGACCTCGATGCTGTCAGTGAGCAGCGACCGAAGGCCCTGGCCGCCGAACAGGTCGGGCCCCGTCACACCCTCATACATGTCGAGGTAGTGTTCGATATATTGCCGGACCGCAGCGGGATCGTACTTGTCGACCTCGAGGCCGGTGGCCTCCTGCGTCGCCGGGTGGTTGGTCTTGCCTTCGAGCGACCAGCCCATGCGCAAGACCCTCCAGCGGCCGGGCGGAGGCGTCCAGTCGAGCGACCCGTCCGCGCGCATACGGCCAGTCAGATCGATGACCTGGGCCGGATCGATACCCGCCGCATCGTCCTGCCCCCCCTCGAGGGCGTAGTAATCGCCGACCACGCCGAAGCCGGCCTTGACCTCGAACTGGTCGACCCGCGGCTGCTCGTAGAGGCGCAGCTCCGAAATCTGCACGGCGGACGTTTCGGACGGTGCGAAGAGGGATTCCTGTATGGCGCCGGGCACTCCGCCCAGGCCGGCCGCGTCATAGGCCTGCTTGGGGCGGAACAGGATACGGAACGACTTGGCCGTTACCGCCGGGAAGCTGATGGTTGCCTGTGTCGTCTGGTCGACCGGGAACTCGCGAAGGGTCTTGTATCCTCCAGCGCCGTCGGGGACTTGCAGCCACGCCGAGTAGGGTGAGCCGGTGAACAGGCCGAACGCGTCCTTGAGTGCAAGCGAGGCGCTGCGGACAGGATGCGGGCGGTCGAGTTCGACTTGTACATAGATCGGCTCGCCCTTGGCGCCTTGCGCCGCCTGGCTCTCGGCGTAGCGTCCGTCGATCAGGCCCGCGACGGCGAGAGGATCGTGGCCGTCGACCGTGACGCTGACGGGCGCCAGGGGGCCGGGTCCGTCGAGCAGATAGGCCAGCACGAGCGAATCGCTATAGCGGGCGGGTGCCTCAGGCGCGCTCCGTCCGACGACCTCGTCGGCAGCCAGGGATGCATCCTGAAACGGGCCGGTAGCCGCCGGCGGAGCGGTGAGCTTGCCGCGGAAAGGGTGCCCTCCCACAAGGTCGGTCGCGCTCCAGACCACCTTCTTCATCGCATTTTCGGGCTGGACCCACGGACCGCCGGTTTCGCTCCAGCCCGGAGAGGAGGCAATCGTGAGCTCCAGTCCTTTGTCCTGCGCTGTCCGGGCGGCGAAGCGGAATGCCTCCTTCCACTCGGGGTCCATGTAGACAAGGCGCCTGTCGACGATCTGCGGCGTATTCAACGAGGCATCGAAATTGGTCATGCCGCCGATGCCGACGCGATCCATCCACGCGAGATCCTTGGCGATCCCTTCCTCGGTCACGTTGCCGTTCATCCAGTGCCACCACACGCGCGGCCGGCTGGATGCTGGAGGATTGCCGAAGCCATCGGACAAGGCGTCGGCTTCCTGGGCCGAGGCGTGCGTGAGCGGGCCGAGCAGCATGGCCGCGCCCAACAGGAGAACCGCCGTTTTCGATTTCATTGCCGCCCACTCCCTCGGCTTGGTTGCTCGATGGCCGCCATACTGTGCTTGCGCCCGGCAGACCTCTCGGGGATTCGTTCGCGACTATGGCGGCGCGATTATGATCGTGCAAGATTGTTTATGATTGTTGATGACGACGATTGACGCATCTTTTGAGAGAAGCCTCGATATCGATCGCGACGCGGCCGCGCGCGTGGCGCGCGCGGGTAGCCGGCCGACGAGGTCGGGCCGCGGCGAACTAAGGCGCGATTATCGTCCGGATGTCGTGTTCCTTCAGCATCGCCTCGGCGTCCGGCGGCAGATCCTTGTCGGTGACGACGATGTCGATCTGATCGAGAGGGCAGACGATCGCGCCCGAGGAACTGGAAAACTTGCTCGAATCGACCAGCACGATGACCTGATCGGCGTGCTCGATCAGCCGGCGCTGGCTCGAAACCAGCACGGCATCGTGCTGCATGAGCCCTCGGCTGCTGACCGTGGCGGCGCCCATGAACAGCTTGCTGGCGTGGAACTGGGGCATGCTTTCCTCGCCGCCGGGTGCGAGGATGATGTTCTGTTCGCGAAAGACCGCACCGGACGGGAGCAGGATCCCGGTGTCGGCATGCGGGAGGAGGGCGTTCACGATGTGCAGCGAGTTGGTCAGGACCTGGAGCTTGAGCCCGACGAGGTGAGGGCACATCTGGAAGGTCGTGGTCCCGCCGTCGATGATGATCCCTTCGTTCGGCTGGCAGAGTTCCGCCGCCGCCTCGCCGATGTCGCGCTTGGCGGCGAGATTCTGGCTCATCGATTTCTCGAATGGCGTTCCGGTCAGTCCTTGCCCAAAACCGGCCTGGCGATCGTTGCCCGGCAGCTTCGCCCCGCCGTGGACCCGCTCGATCTGGCCGTCCTCCTCGAGCCGTGTCAGATCTCGGCGGATCGTGGCGGGTGAGGCATCGAGCTGCGCCTCAAGGTCGCGATAGCTGATGAAGCCGGTCCGGGACACGGCCTCGATTATGAGCGATTTTCGTTCTGAAGCGTGCATCTCAGCCTTCTTGCCGTTCTTGATGAAGTTGCTCAAGCGACTTGCCTTGATTGCTGGGCGCCCAGCAGAAGCCCACCACGCCGCTGACTACGAGAAACCCCGTCAGAATCCATGCCAATGTGGTGAAACCGGTGGCCGTCAACGCCGGCACGAAGAAGCTGAAAAAGCCGAGGCTGATGCGTACGATGGCGAAGCAGAGCCCTTGGGCAGTGCTGCGCAAGGCGGTCGGAAACATCTCGGCGCTCCAAAGCTGGAAGAAGCTCTGCGCGCCGAAGCCTCCGCCGAATTGAAGCATGAACACGTAGAGGATCGCGATCGGGATCGTCAGCGGAAACACCGCGAGTAGGGCCATGCCCAGCACCTGGATGATCGCCGAGGCGATGAACAGGCGCCGCTGGTTCACCTTGTCAGACAGGTTCATGAACACGAAATAGATCGAGGCCATGCCGATCGCGAAGCTGAGCGCTTGGACCGCGACGCTCTCGGCCTGCGAAGCGGCACCGACCGTGCGCAGAATGTAAGGGAAGAAGAAGCCATTTGTCCCAGCCCAGAGGTTCCAGAACCCGTACATCCCGACGAGGCCGAGGATCGACTTGAGATAGGGGCCGCGGAACAGGCTCGAAAGAGCCGGTCGCTCGAACTCGGCGGTTTGGGTCTCCTCCCAGCGCCTCGATTCGCGCATTTTCGAGCGTAGCAATGTCAGGCCCAGCGCGAGCAGCAGCAGATGGGCGAAAACGATCCGAGCGCCGAGAACGCCGAGGCTGGTCAGCGCCAGCGACATCAGCAGGACCACGACCGGACCGAGATACCACAGCACCTGCGCGACGCCCGAATGCTTGCCGCGACGCGATGCCGGCGCTCCCTCGGCGATCAGGGACCAGCTGGCGGGAATGTCGGCGCCGACCGCAAGGCCGACGATCATGAAACCGGTTACAATCATCCACGGGGCGACCGCGAACACGAGCAGCGCCATCCCGGCCGCGTAAACGAACATGTCCCACTGGTAGATCTTCTTGCGGCCGATCTTGTCGCACAGCCAGCCGCCGCCAAGCGCGCCCAGGCCAGCCCCTATGGCGTTCGGGCCAAAGGCGGCGATCAAACCCACGAAATCGTTGGAAAGCCCGTACGACTCCTTCCACAGCGCCAGCGCAGCGGCACCGGCAACGATGGATCCCCCGTCGATGTAGTTGGCGAGCCCGGCGAGGATCGTGTTCCGCCAATTATCCGTTTCGGCCAGGTCGGTGATCGCGCCGGGTGGCGGCGTCGGCGGATTAGTGGTCGCGCTCATTGGTGGTCCTCCCCAGTCAAAATGCTTCGATTAATCCCATCCACCGTGGTGACGCCGGTCAGCGACATTGCGACCCGCATTTCGGCCTCGATCAGCTTCAAGACGTGCTCGATTCCAGCCTGGCCTCTCGCGCCGAGCGCGTAGACCCAGGCGCGTCCCAGCAGCACGCCGCGCGCGCCCAGCGCGAGCATCCTGATCACGTCGAGACCCGAGCGCACTCCGCCGTCGGCGAGCACGACCAGGTCGCTGCCGACCGCTTGAGCAATGGCGGGGAGGGCGCGGGCGGATGAGAGGACTCCATCGAGCTGCCGGCCGCCGTGATTGGAAACCACGATCCCGTCTGCTCCGAGACGCACGGCTTCGCGGGCATCCTCGGGATCGAGGATGCCCTTGATGATCAGCGGTCCGTCCCACTCCGAGCGGATGAATTCGAGATCGCGCCAATTGATCGACGGGTCGAAATTGTTGCGCATCCAGGCGAAAAAGTCTTCGATCCCGGTCCTGCCTTCCAGCACCGGCGCGACGTTGCCGAGGGTGTGCGGGCGCCCTCTCAGGCCCACGTCCCAGGCCCAGCGCGGCTTGAGCGCGCCCTGAAGGGTCCGGCGCAGCACTCCACCAAGCCCCGCGGTACCGGCGAGGCCGGAGTGGTAATCGCGATAGCGCGTACCCGGCACCGGCATGTCCACGGTGAAGACCAGCGCCGAACAGCGGCTTGCGCGCGCCCTGACAAGCAAGTCGCTCATGAAGGCGCGGTCGCGTATCATGTAAAGCTGAAACCAGAAGGGCATGCGCGCCGCTGCCGCGACTTCCTCGAGCGAGCAAGCGCCGACGGTCGACAGGGTGAACGGAACCCCGGCCGCTTCGGCGGCGCGCACCGCCTGGCATTCGCCGCGTCGGGCGTTCAGGCCCGCGAGGCCGATCGGCGCCAGAACGACGGGCAACGAAACGCGCTGACCGAACAGGCTCGTCGAAAGATCGATCTGCGAAACGTCTCGCAGAACCCGCTGGCGCAACGCGATCCGTTCGAGATCGGCGACGTTCCGTCGGAGCGTTACCTCGGCATACGAGCCCCCGTCGATGTATTCGAACAGGAAGTGCGGCAGCTTTCGCCGCGCCAATTCCCGATAATCGAGGGCTGACGCAGCCTTCACGCCGCGGTGCTCAGACGGGACATCCAGCAAGCGCGATAACCGCCCAGATCGCCGTCGAGCGGCACGACCTCGTGCAACCGGCCGGCCGGTGCGAGCTCGGGATCGAGCAGGCGCAAGGCTCCCAGCGCCACGTCGTTGTGTTCGTTGGCGACGTAAACCGCCGTTTCTGGTCGCAAGGCGGCGAGGGCGCGGACGAAGACTTGGGCTTCGGCAAAGCGCCCTTCGACGACCAGCGCGTCCCGGCTGCCGATCAGGTCGAGCGAGGCGTCGGTCATGAGCGCGGCATAGAGGCACGCGCCGGCGCGCCGGGAATGCCAGTCGGCGGGGCGGTTGATCCAGCCACCGTGTCGCCACGGGAAGGGGCCGCAGCCTGGCGCCAGCGTCGGCAGCACCATGGCGCTGCTTTCGAGCAGGCTGGGAACGGCATGAAGCAGTTGGGGCTGGTCGGGCTTGATATCGACCTGCCGGGTGTCCAGCTCGATCAGGCTTTCGATCTCGCGTCCGCCCATGAACCGAGCGGACGGCACCGGCTGGCCGAATGGATCGACGTTGACCAGGCAATCGCGCGCTTCAGAAAGATCGGCCACGGTCGCGCGCGCACTGGTGTGGCGCATGGCGATGAACCACGTCCCCGTCGCAAGCACCGTTGCGTCACGGTCGGCAAGCCGCGGGAAGCCCCGCGCGGCGAGCAGCGCCGCATTGGAATCGTGCAGGCCGGCGTAGACCCGCGTCGCGGCGGAAAGACCGGTCGCTTCCGCGAGCTCCGGGCACAGGGTGCCGATGGCCTCGTCAGCTCTTGCCAGCGGTGCGAGCCGTTGGGCCCAACCCATCCGCTCCGCCAAAGTAGAGAAGCTGCCGATCCGCGGATCCCACAGATCGCTATGACAGCCGAGACTGGTCACTTCGCTAACGGCAACGCCCGAGAGAAACCAGGCCCAATACTGCGCCCAGGGCAGGAGCGTGCAACCGTCGAGGCAGCCCGGCTCGCGTTGCTCGAGCCAGTGGAGTTGAGCGCCCAGGTTGAGCCCACCGGGCAACAAGGGCGACCCGGTGGCAGCAAACGAGTCGCGCTGCGAGCGGTAGGCATCGCGAATATCCGGCGGCGGCGCAGCTTCGTAGTCGAGCGGCAGGAAAGCCAGGTCTCCGTCTTTCATCGCGACGATGCCGGCGCCGTGCGCTACAGGAACAATCGCTTTGATCGGCTCTGCCGCATACTTCGCTAGCGCTTCGGGCAGCCAGGCCGCGATGCCGAGGATATCGAGACGCGCAATGCCCTCCCGTTCGCGGGCCCGGTTTGGGCGGACTTGCCGATCGAGCATGCGGCCGTCCTCCGACCACAGGCTCACCTTGGCGAGCGTCTTGCCGACATCGACGACAATAGCGAAGCCTTCGCGCAATTACATCCCTCCGGCGCTTGTCATTGCGCTTTCATGATTGTGGCGTAGCGAAAATGATTGTTTATGAGAAGAGCCAATGTTAGAGGCAACGCCATGAACCTCCACTCGATCGTAGCCGGCGAGGCTATTCCCTTCGAAACTCCGACCAGCCGATGGGACGACGACGTCGCCGCGGCAATGAGCGATCCCGAACTGCTGCTTTATCGGTCCAATCTCCTGGGTTCGGATCTGACCATAACCAATTTTGGCGGCGGCAATACGTCGGCGAAGATTTGGCAAAGCGATCCGCTGACCGGCGATGACGTCGAAGTGCTGTGGGTCAAGGGGTCGGGCGGCGACATTGGGTCGATGGGGCTCGACGGCTTCGCGACCCTTTACGAGGACAGGCTGCTCTCGCTGGAGAATCATTACAGCGGGGAGCAAGACGACGACAAGATGGTCGGCTTTCTCCCTCACTGCACGTTCAACCTGAATTCGCGGGCTGCTTCGATCGACACGCCGCTGCACTCGCTACTGCCTTACAAGCACGTCGACCACGTCCACCCCGATGCGATTATCGCGCTCGCAGCGTCCAGTCAGGGCGAAGCGGCAACCAAGGAGCTGTGGGGGGATGAAATCGGTTGGCTCGCGTGGAAACGCCCCGGCTTCTCGCTCGGCGTGCAAATTCGCGACTTCGCCAAGGCTCATCCGCAGGCGAAAGGCGCGATGCTGGCCGGGCACGGCATCATCTGCTGGGCTGACACGGCCAAGGATTGTTACGAGCAGACCATCCGCCTCATCGCCGAGGCCGCGCAATATCTGAATGCGAAGCTCGCCGGCAAACCGGCCTTTGGCGGCGCGGCGGCTCCTCCCAGCCAGGACCGCGCCGACATCGCATCGGCTTTGATGCCGCGCCTGCGCGCGTTGATGACCGGCGCAAGGCGCAAGGTCGGGCATTTCTCGGACGACGAGTCTACGCTGGATTTCGTCAACTCGGCCGATTTCGAACGGCTGGCGGGGTTGGGGACCTCGTGTCCCGATCACTTCCTGCGCACGAAGATCGCGCCGCTCACGCTCGATCCGGAGCGGCTTGAGGACATCGCCTACCTGGAGCAACGCCTGGCGACCTACCGCGATGTCTATCGCGCCTACTACGAGCGCTGCAAGCGCGCGAACTCGCCGGCGATGCGCGACTCCAATCCGGTTGTGGTGCTGGTGCCGGGGGTCGGGCGTTTCACGTTCGCGAACGATAAGGCAACCGCGCGCATCGCGGGCGAGTTTTACGGTAATGCGATCAACGTCATGCGCGGCGCCGAAGCGATCGGCGAGTACATCGCGCTCGACGAGCAAGAGGCGTTCGACATCGAGTACTGGTTGCTCGAGGAAGCCAAGCTTCAGCGAATGCCGGCACCGAAGGAAATGGTGGGTCGTATCGCGCTCGTCACCGGCGGTGCCGGCGGGATCGGCGCGGCAACCGCGGCCCGGTTGCTCAAGGACGGTGCTTGCGTGATGCTCGCCGACCTGGACGGCAACGCAGTCGAAGGGGTGCGTGACGGTTTCTGTAAGCAGTTCGGCCAAGATGTCGTCCGAGCGGTGACGTGCGACGTGACGGACGAGGCGCAAGTCGCGGCGGCATTCGATGCTTGCGCGCGCGAATTCGGCGGGCTCGATATTCTGGTCGCCAACGCCGGCATCGCGTCCTCGGCGGCGATCGAAGAAACCACGACCGGCTTGTGGGAGCGCAATTTCGATGTGCTGGCGCAGGGTTATTTCCTGACCGCCAAGCACGCTTGGCCTTTGCTCAAGAGCATGGCGCAACACGGCGGCGCGAGCGTGGTGTTCATCGGTTCTAAGAACGCGGTTGCGCCGGCCAAGAACGCCTCTGCCTACGCCAGTGCAAAGGCGGCCGCCAACCACCTGGCGCGGTGCCTTGCCCTCGAAGGCGCAGACGACGGGATCCGCGTCAACATCGTCAATCCGGACGCAGTGATACGAGGATCCCGCATCTGGGACGGCGACTGGCGCAAGGAGCGCGCAGGAGCCCACGGCATCGACGCGGGCGAGGAACTCGAGGAGCACTACCGCCGCCGCTCGTTGCTCAAGCGCGACGTCCTGCCGGAAGACGTTGCCGAGTCGGTGTTCTTCTTCGCGAGCGATGCTTCCGACAAGTCGACTGGGAATATGATAAACGTGGATGCCGGCAATGCCCAGGCTTTCACACGGTGAGCGAAGCGGGAGCGAAACGATGACGACGATGCCGCTTTCCGCCGACCTAATTACCGAATCCAATGCGCGCCATTCCCTGGCGCTGGAGGAGGATTTCGGAGCCGTCGAGCGTCGGCTGGGTCGGCGCGGGATTGACGTGGACGCCGTCAAGGAACGCGTCAAACGCTTCAGCGTGGCGGTGCCGAGCTGGGGCGCCGGACGGGGTGGCACGCGTTTCGCCAAGTTCCCCCTCGCCGGTGAACCGACCGATATTCACGAAAAGCTCGAGGATTGTGCGGTCATCCACCAGCTCGGCCGCGCAACCCCCCGCGTGTCGCCGCACTTTCCATGGGACAAGGTCGACCATTATGACGAGTTGCGTGAAGAGGCCGCCGGCTACGGTCTGAGCTTCGATGCGGTCAATTCGAACACCTTTCAGGACCAGCCGGGGCAACCGCGCAGCTATGCCACGGGCTCGCTCTCGTCGACCGATCCAGCTGTTCGCGCGCAAGCCGTCGAGCACAACATCGAATGCATTGAGATCGGGCGTCAGCTCGGATCCGAGGCGATCACCGTTTGGGTGGGTGATGGGACGAACTTTCCGGGCCAACAGGATCTCGGCCGCTCGTTCGATCGCTACCTCGAAGCCGTGGCCGAGGTTTATTCCGCGTTGCCCCAGGGTTGGCGAATGATGCTCGAGCACAAGATGTTCGAGCCGGCATTCTACTCCAGCGTCATCTCCGACTGGGGCAGCTCGCTGATGGCCGCGCAGCAACTGGGCGACAAATGCCAGTGCCTGGTCGACCTCGGCCACCACGCGCCGAACGTGAACATCGAACAGATCGTGGCGCGGCTGCACCGGGCGGGAAAGCTCGGCGGCTTTCACTTCAACGACAGCAAGTACGGCGACGACGATCTCGACACGGGCGCCATCAACCCCCATCAGCTGTTTCTCGTGTTCAACGAGCTGGCCGAAGCGGAGCTCAACCCGCGCGACGGCTTCGACCCTGCGTACATGATCGATCAGTCGCATAATGTGACCGACCCGATCGAAAGCATGCTCTCGTCGGCCGAGGCGATCTGCGGCGCTTATGCCAAAGCCATGCTGGTCGATCGTGACGCGCTTCGCGAGGCGCAGGAGTCCAACGACGTGATGCTGGCCTTCCGCACGTTGCGGCAGGCTTACGACGCCGATGTGGGTCCGATCCTCGCCAAGGCGCGTGAAGAGCAGGGCGGAGCGATCGACTGGCTCGAAGCCTACCGCTTGAGCCGCTACCGCGAACGCAAGGCGCAGGAGCGTAAGAGCGTCGGGCTCGGCGCAGGAATCGTCTAACCGGGCGAGCCGCTCCAACCGCAGCGCACTCGTATCGGCGCACGACGGCCGTATGATCGAAAACGCGCAGGTGATCTCGCAGACGCACCCTGTGGAGGTATCTGCCTTAGCGGCGGATTCGACCGCCGACGAGGGCCTCGAACTTCTTGACAGCTCCAATTACAGCCATTAATGGTCGTGAACGATCATAAATGAATCAAAAACGATCAGATCGTTGAGAGGTGTCGATAATGGCGATGAGTGCTTCGGTGCTCAAATCCCCGCGACATCCTCGCTGCGCCTGGTCCGTCTCAAGGAGGGATGAGGGATGAGGAAATCAAGTCTTCTTTGCGCGACGCTGCTTTCGACCGGGCTGGTTCTGACCAGTCCCGCCGTGGCTCAGGATGCGTCAAATCCGCAGGACAAACAGTCTGACGGACAAGCGGCTCAGCCGGCGAACGCCGCCGCTACCGTTGGTTCCAAAGAAATCATCGTGACCGCCACCAAGCGGGCGGAGCCAGTTCAGAAGGTGCCTCAGACGGTCAACGTCGTTTCCGCCGAGACAATTCAGGACTTGCACGTCCAGAACACGCAGGAACTGGCGCAAGTCGTGGGCGGTCTGTCGATGACGATGACGAGCCCGTCCGAGCAATCCGTCTCGCTGAGAGGCATCAAGGAACCGAGCGGCGGCGGCCCGTCGACCTACACGGTCGAAACGTATCTGAACGAAGTCCCGATCACGGTGTTTGATGCGTTCGCGGCGACACTGGATCTCGATCACGTCGAGGTGCTGAAGGGCCCGCAAGGCACCTTGCGTGGGCGCACGGCGCCGTCGGGGGCCATCCTGTTTACGACCCAAAAGGGCAGCTTCACCGACTACAGCGGATACGCCGAGGCGACGCTGAGCGATCACCAGGGCAGGCGACTGGAGGGTGCCGTCGGGGGCCCGATGAGCAACACCATGGCGTTCCGCTTTGCCGGGGTTTACGACTACAACGGCCTCACGCAAGTGAAGGACATCTACAACGGAAAGAGCAACTACCGGGAAACCGGGGTTTTCCGTGGCACTCTGAGCTGGCAGCCGTCGAGCCGGTTTTCGGCTGACCTGATGGGTCAGTACACCCGCCAGAGCGGCGACTTCTATCGCCAGATCACCGGCACCGCTCCCTGCGCCGGAGACCAAGGCGGCGCCATCCCCGTCAGTTCGGTCGCTTGCGGTCAAACATTTACCCTCAAGGACAAGATCGCCCTGACCGAGGGCACCAACCCGAACAACTATCGCGGCGGGCTGATCACGTTAGATGCGACCTATCATCTCTCGGACCGGCTCGACCTTGTCTATGTCGGCGGCTTCAACAAGACCCGATATTACACCAATTTGAACTTCGACTTCGCCGGCATTGGAGAGGCCAACAATTTTGGCCGCTACATCGATGTGCTGACCCACAGGCGGACCATCACCAACGAATTGCGCCTGCAATCGAACGGAGATGGGTTCTACAACTTCACCTACGGCGCCTACTACGAGAACGCCAAGGTTGATGGTGTTGCCAGCCTGCCTCCATTGTTCACGAACAACCCGAATCAAAGCACCACCGATAACTACGGGCTCTTCACCGACCAGACGATTTCCTTCACCAGCAGGGATCATCTGGAAGGGGGCCTACGCTACAGTTCCGTCGATATCCTCAACCGTGTCAGCGGGACGAAGCGGAACTATCACGCACTCACTGGCAACGCGAGCTTCCGCCACGAATTTACGCCGAACATCATGGCGTATGTCTCGTACGGCACATCCTTCCGTCCAGGATCGGGTGGAGCAAACGCGGCACCCCGGCCGGTCATTCCGGCGAGCTTCGGGAACTTCGAGCAAGAAAAGTCTCGCTCGATCGAGGTCGGCGTGAAGTCGCGATTCTTCGATAACCGTGTGACTCTCAATCTGGCTCTCTTCGACCAAAAGTATAACGGCTACATCACCTCACAGTTCAACATCGCCTGCACCGGCGTGCCGAATCCCAACGGGCTGGCTTTTGCGACGGACAACGGCCTGGCCAATGGGCCCACCTGTTTCGGTACGATGACCGGCAACGGAGACGCAGTCAGCCGGGGCGTTGAAGTTGAGCTGCGTGCCGAGCCGGTCGACGGTTGGAACATCGGCGGGATCTTCACGTACACTGACGCGCACTTCGCCAACGCCGAACTGCCGTGCAACGATTACAACGGCGATGGCGTTCTGGACGTCAACGGCATCCCGATGGTCCAGTCCGGGCGGTACGTCAGCCTCTGCAAAGAGAACGGTCCGCTGGGATCGTTGCCGAAGGTCAGCTTCACCGCCAACACGAGCTATGATTTCGAGGTCGGGACAGTTCCCGCCTACATCCGGCTCAACTCGCTGACCGTGAGCAGTTCGTATTTCCCGCAGACCGGCCGCACGTTCCCAGGGTACACGACGGTGAACGGGTCCATCGGCGCCTTCTCTCCCGATCGAAATTGGGAGCTCAGCCTCTGGGCCAAGAACCTGTTCAACAAAGTCGTCGAGGACACCGACGGCGGTCCGTGGACAATCTTCGGTGTTCCATCCGGCCTGCGCATCGGCACGGTGACCAACGACCGCGAGGTCGGGGTGACCTTGCGCCGAACTTTCTAGCATCTCCCTAGCTGGCTGATTGGGCGAGTCTCGTCGGATAACGACCGGCTCGTTCAATCAGCCCCTTTTTGGAGATACAGGGCCCGCACTGCACACGGGCAAATCGCGAATGAACCGCCTGATTGACCGCCGCCACCTCGCCAACACGACGGGACGCTATGTCAAAGACCTTGCTGACCAGTAGGCCAAAGGACCTTGCGGCGCTTTGCCTGATGCTGTTCGCTCTGGTCAGCCAGCAGCCGGCGATTGCAAAGGGTCTGTGGATTTCCCATCCCGATTTTGCCGGGCCGAAGGCCGGCAAGTCTCCCGTGTCACTGCAATTGTGGCGAGACTTCGATCTCGAGAAAGTTCCATCGCGGGTCGTCGTCTCGGTCAGTGCCGACAACCGTTACGTTCTTTACGTGAACGGCGCGCGGGCGGGGGAAGGTCCGTCGAGCGGAGATCTTGAGCACTGGCGCTTCCGGCAGTTCGACATCACGCGCATTCTTCGGCGTGGCGCCAACGCGATCGCGGCTCAGGTCTGGAACGATGACGATGCCGCTTCGGTCGCGCAAATCTCGGCTCGGACGGGGTTCTGGCTCGAAGCCGAGAGCCCTGAAAACGCGTTTCTCGACACCGGTCCCAACTGGCAGGTCCGGGTGGATCGTTCTCGCACCGTCGCTCCTGCCCAACCCGGCCTGGCGAAGGTGCTCGGCCGGGACAAATACTACGCCGGCCCCCCACCGGAGACCATCGACGCCAGTCTTCTCGCCCCCGGATGGGCTACGGCCGCTTCGCGCCTCACCGACTGGGTCGCGGCTTTCCCCGCTCTCGCCGCCGGGGAGCAGACGCCGTGGACTCTGGTGGACGATCACCTGCCTCCGGCCGCGCTGGCGCCGCTCGGTGGGGGCCGATTGGTGGCGGCCTACGGCATAACCGGAGCCCGTTTTCCGGATCGGAAGCTGACCATCCCCGCCAATCTCGAGGTTACGCTCAGGCTCGACATGGGCGCGATGGCCGCGGCTTACCCGCGTCTCGTTACGAGTGGCGGCAAGGGTTCGCGGATCGACCTCACTTACGCCGAGGCACCCTACGGGTCCGACCTGCAACACATCGCGGATCGGGGCGATGCCACGGCCGGCTGGATCCTCGGCTTGACCGACCACTTCCTGCCCGGCGGTGGGACGGCCGACGTTTTCATGCCGTTCTCGTGGCGTGCTTGGCGCTATCTGGAACTTCACATCAAGACCGGCGACGCGCCGCTGACGCTCGACTCTTTCACCCGAGTGGGCACAGGCTATCCGTTCGAGACGCTCGCCAGCTTTTCCAGCGACGACCGAGAGCTGAACCGGATCTGGCAGATCGGATGGGACACAGTTCGGCTCGATGCCCACGAAACCTTCATGGACACCGCTTACTGGGAACGGCTGCAATACGTCGGCGACACCCGCATCGAGGCGCTGGTTTCGCTCGCCGTCTCGGGCGATCCCCGGCTGCCAGCCCAGGCAATCCGCGCATTTGCAACTTCCCGCCAGGACGGTTTGATTCAGTCGCGCTGGCCGTCAAACACCTTCCAGTCGATACCGCCTTTCGCGCTCCTGTGGGTCGGCATGCTGCACGATTACTGGATGAGGGTGCCCGATCCCGCTCCGGTCAAGGATGCGCTTGCATCGATGCGCTCGTCGCTGGACTGGTATGCTCGCTATGTGCAGGCGGACGGCCTTGTGGGCACCACCCCCGGGTGGGAGTTTATCGACTGGCGCGATGGAATCAGCAACTACCCGGAAACCAAAGACCCACGCGAAACGGAACGCTGCATCATTTCGCTGATGTACGTCGGTGCCCTGCAGCAGGCGGGCGAGATCGAGCGGGCGTTGGGCGATGCAGACCGCGCCGGCGACGATCGCGCTCGGGCGAACAACGTGGCAAGCGCCGTTCGGTCCTCGTGCTGGTCGTCGGAGAAGGGCCTGTATGCCGATCAGCCGCAAAAGACTTCCTTCAGCCAGCACGCGAATATCCTCGCGGTGCTCTATGACGTGGCGCCCAAGGAGCAGCAGCGGGGGATCCTCGAACATGTCCTGGCCGACGGCCATTGGCCGGACGCTCCGAACGGCATCACGCCTGCGACGTACTACTTCGACTTCTACCTTGCTCGCGCAATCGCCCACGCCGGCCTGGGCGAGCGCTACCTCGAAATTCTCGCGCCCTGGCGGCGGATGCTGGCGCAACATTTCACGACCTGGCCCGAGCAGCCCGATCCGACGCGCTCCGACAGCCACGCCTGGTCGTCTCACCCGACACTCGACTTGTTGACGATCGTCGCGGGTGTCGAGCCGGCTGCGCCGGGCTTCCGAAAAGTTCGGATCGAGCCACACCTGGGACCGCTCAAACGGGTAGACGCCACTTACGCCCATCCCGATGGTCTCATTAGGGTTCACTACCGGCTGGAACCGGATGGCGCATTGAGCGCGGCGATCACGCTGCCCGCCGGCGTCACCGGCGAATTCATGTGGCGAGGACAATCCCGCCAGTTGTCCGCAGGCGAAAACAGCTTCGAACTCGAGCCCTCCGCGCGAAAGTCGGCGATCGGATGAAGCGGTGCGCTCTGTGATGCTCGAACGGCACGCTCCTTATAGGGGGCCTCCAACCGCACCGCCTGGCGAGGCGGTGAACGACAACTCGACAGACGAGCAGGACCGGTTCGAGGCGGCAGTGATGCGCGAGCTTGCCGGGGAGCTCGACTGACGCCGTCGGCCTCTTGGCGATTCAGTCGGCGGGGGCGGTCGGCATCGGAAACAAGCGTAATGGTACCGCAGCAAATGGATGGGTTGGCAGCATGATCGATAGACGCAATTTTCTTCGCTCTACCGGGTTGGTCGTGCCCGCCCTGGCAGCTCCTGCCGTCCTGCGCGGAGCCGAACCCGAAGCGCCGATTGCGAAATGCGCGCAGGGAAAGCTTCGCGGCGTCGTCGAAAACGGAGTGCTGGTCTTCAAGGGAGTCCCTTACGGCGGTCGGGTCTCGGGCCCGGACCGGCGCTTTCGCGCACCCCCGCTGCCAGTTGGGTGGACGGGCATTCGAGACGCCACGCAGTTCGGGCCACCTTCGCCGCAGCCACCGGGCGGCTATTTCGGACCCGGCGTGACGCCGGCCGAGGATTGCCTAGTCCTCAACGTCTGGACTCCCGCGCTCGATGGCGCGCGCCGCCCGGTGATGGTCTATCAACATGGCGGCGGTTTCTTGGTGGGATCTGGAAGCGCGCCGTGGCAGGACGGAGGCCCGCTCGCGCGCGAGCAGGACGTCGTCGTCGTTGAATCCAATCACCGGCTCGGCCTGATGGGCTATCTCTACCTGGGCGAGTTGCTCGGGCCGGAATTCCAGGGCAACCAGGGCCTGCAGGACCTTGTCGCCGCGCTCGAATGGGTCGGCACCAACATCGCCGAGTTCGGCGGCGATCCGCAAAACGTAATGATTTTCGGTGAAAGCGGCGGGGGCGGCAAGACCTCAAGCCTTTATGCGATGCCGTCGGCCGCGCCATGGTTCCACAAGGCGTCGATCGAAAGCCCGATCGGTCCCGGGCGAGCCGACGGCGCCGCCGCAACTGAGATGGCGCGGCAGGTCATGCAGCGGGTGGGTGTCGCCAAAGCGGAAGATCTGCTCACCGCGCCGCTCGATGTCCTGATCAAGGCCCAAGCGGGCAACGCGCCGAACGCCGGGCCGGGGACCGTCATTGCCGACCGGCCGGCAGACTTTCAGCCGCCGCTGAATTTCTGGCCGTTCATCGACGGCAAGATCTTGCCCGAAGAGCCGTTTGCTTCGGGTGCGCCGGCGATTTCGGCCTCGAAACCGCTGATCGTCGGCGGGTGCAAGGACGAGTCGGTATTCTTCTACCGAATGGACCCGAGCGTGTTCGCGCTCGACCAGGCCGGGCTGACGGCGCGCCTGCAGCCGATCCTGGGAGAGCAGGCGCGGGCCTGGATCGACACGTTTCACAGATCCCGCCCCGGCGCCACGCCATCGCAGCTGTTCATCGCCATCACCACCGCCAAGCCGTGGCGCGCGCTCACGACCAGGATCGCCGAAGCGAAGGCGACCCAGCATGCGGCGCCGGTTTACACCTACATCCTCGATTACCCCTCTCCCGAACACGTCGCAGGCACCGACTTCGCGGAGGGATCGCCGCATGCCTCCGATATTCCGATGAAGTTCGACACGGCTCCGCTGTTCGGGCCCAAGACGCCCGACCGCCTGAAGACCGCCCGCAACATGAGCGAGATGTGGGCGACGTTCGCGCGCACCGGACAACCGGGCGCCAAGGGGCAGCCGACGTGGCGTCCGTATACGCTCGACAAGCGCAACGTGATGATCATCGACGCGCAATGCAGGCTCGAGAGCGACCCTGAACGGGTTGAGCGAAATTTCTTTTCGAAGCAGCCCGACGCGCTCCGCGAACGGGGAATGTGAAGTCTTGGAAATTACCGCATCAGCCGGAACAGGAGTTTGAAAATGAATAGCGAAAGATTGTCTGCCTTCACCCCGCACATGCTCGCCATATTGCGCGTGGTCACGGCGCTTCTCTTCATGCAGCATGGGCTTCAGAAGCTTTTTGGCTTCCCGCCAGGCGGCTTTGAATCCGGTCCCTTGGTGCTTTGGTCGCTCACAGGCATTGCCGGTATTCTCGAAGTGTTCGGTGGATTTGCGATCCTGATCGGCTTCTGCACGAGGCCGGTGGCCTTCATTCTCTCCGGCGAGATGGCGGTGGCCTATTTCCTCATCCATCTGACCGGAAGCATAGGAACGCCGATGGGATTCTTTCCCGTGGTGAACGGCGGCGACCTCGCGATCTTGTTCTCGTTCGTATTCTTGTTCTTCTTCGTCTCAGGGCCGGGGAGCTTCAGCGTTGACGGATGGAAGTCGGCGCCCGCACGGTCCACCGCTCCTCCGACGTCGGCTTAAATGAGCGAGGCAATCGCAAGCTTGGTACCGTCAAACTAACCAGATGCTGGTTAGTTTGACAGTACCTTCGCTGCTGCTGATGGCCGGAGCGCCGCTGCTTGCGGCGCTGTGCTCCTGGCGCGCCGCCGGCCTCAATCCGGCAGTTGCCCGGCAATAGCCCTGATCGCCCGTGAACAGGGCTGTCCGGACGAGACTACCGCCGCCCGTGCGGCGTCCAGGGCGACACCGTGTAGTATGGCGCTTGATAGAATGTCGCGACGACCGAGGCGATGCACCCGTCGGTGACCTTGAAGGCTTCGAGCAGACCCCAGCTCTGCGGCTCCTGGAAGATCGACTTGGCCTTGGTGCCGTCGGTCAGCTTGTATTCGTCGAGCACCCCTTTGTGGTCGATGAAGCCGCGCGCCATCGCCACCTGCCGCACTTCGTCGACCAGCACGATCTCGCGCCGCACCCGGTCGTTGAATGCGTAGCGCCCGGATTGGAAGCCGCCCTTGATGTCGGAGAACAGCAGGCCGTTCTCGCGCCGCGTCGCCCCCGGATGGAAACAGGTGCCGCGGATTTCGCCGTCGTTGTGCTGCAGCGTGTCGAAATAGCCGTTGGCATGGGCGATCAGCTCGGCGCGCGTGGCGCGCCTGGCCGGCGGCACGGCCTGGTCTACGATCGGGTCGGGGGTAAAGCCATCGACTTCGCCGATCGGCGTCGGCGGGCTGCTCAGATTGCGCTTGGTGGAGATGATCTGCTCGACCTCGGTGATATGCCGGTCGACTACCTTGAGCCGGACGGCGAGGAACCCGCCGACCTCGCGCTGCTTGATCGTGGTGTAGATGCCGACGCCGCCGGTCTCGGGGCCGGACAGCATCACCGCCGGGCCGATTTCCCGGGTGACGGTGTCCCAGGAGCCGTCGGGGAACGGCATCTCGATGGTGTTCTCGGTGAAGCGCACGTGCGCGGCGAACGGTGCTTTCGAAGGATCGTGCGCCAGATAGGCGGCGCGGTAGCTGTCGCCGATCGCCTCGAGGCAGGCTTTGTCGCAAGGGCTCATGCGGCTTTCTTCCGATGCGGCGGTCAGCAGCAGCGCGAAGGCTGCGAGGGCGGGGCGGGCAGCGATCATAGGACCTCGTAGTAGCGGATCGTGATGCGGTCCTTTTCGCCCGGCTCGGCGATCCCGAGGAACAGCAGGCCGAGCACCCAGTCGTGCTTGCCGCGCACGTCGGCATCGACCCAGCTGGTCACGCGGTAATAGCCGTCGTGGTGGGAATAGCCGATGTTGCGGATGTAGAGCCATTCGCCGCCGGCATCGCGCACCAGCACGTGCTCGTTGACGTCGGTCACGCCGTCGGCGCGCACCAGCGAATACTCGCCGGCGCCCTGCGGATAGACCGTGCCCTCGATCTTGCCGCCGATCGTGCCGCCGGTGATCCTGCGGAACAGGCGCCCGCCATGCGGCGTGCGCTCGAGATGGCGCGGGCCGTATTCGAGCGTCAGGGTGAACGCCGGCGCGAAGCCGATCGGGGCGACGAGGTCGGGCGAACGGTCGCCGGGAATTGCCAGGTCGGCCATCACAGCACCTCGTAATACGTGAAGATCGTCCGGTCGGGATCGGTCCGGCGCAACCCGTGGCCGAAGAACAGCGTGCGGTTCATCCAGTCGTGCGGGCTGTCCTTCGGCGCGTCGAAGAACGGCGAGGTGCGCATCCGCAGCGGGACCGCGGAATCGGGCGGGGCGATGAAATCCTGGCTGAAGCCTTTGCCCGGCTGGGGTTTCTCGACGTGGCGCTCGACGCCGGTCGCCGGGTCCCACCCCACGCGGCGCATGTAGGCGCGGTTGTTGATGTAGATGTAGTGCCCGTCGGCCGCCTCGAACATGTAGTGCGCGTCGAGCGGCCCGCCGCCGCCGCCGAAGTCCGCGCCGCCGTAGGGCACGACCTTGCCTTGCAGCCGCGGGCCCCAGATGTCGCCGCCGACCGCCGGCACGAAGGTGCGGCGATAGGGGGATTCGATGGCCACGCGCTCCTTGAAGAACACGCTGACGGAAAACGCCCAGCGATAGCGCACGCCGGCTATTTCCTTGATCGGGGGTGCCTCGGTCATTCCGCCTCCTTTGCTGGCGCGCGCCGGGGCCGCGGCGAGCGCGCGCCGCCGTCATCCTGGCGAGAACATCGCGTCGATCGATCACGCCAGTTGCTCCGCGTCGTACCAGCAGCCGTGGACTTGCGCCCCGGCGCGGAACGGCAAGTGGACCCGCGCGAGCTCGCCTTCGGCCAGGCGCTGGGCGTCGAGGATGACCAGCTCGCTGCGCATTTCCGCATGGTTGGAGGCGGTGCCGATCAGGTAGCCGTCGCCTTCCTCGGTGCTCCCGCGGCGTGGCACGAAGCTGCATTCCTGCAGAGTATGAGTGTCGCCGGCGAAGAAGCTCTCCATCGTCCCTGTGTGGAGGTCGAAGCGCGCATAGGAGTTGGTCAACGGTCCGCGAACCGTTCCACCTCGGGCGCTGTCGAACGGCCGCGCGGGGTCGGCAAAACCGGTGAAGGCATAGCGCTGGGGCAGCGTCGTGTAGCGCAAGTCCACCTTGCCGAGATCGCCGATCGGGGTCGGGAAGAGGATCTCCTCCTCCCAGCTCTCGCCCGGCTTGCCGAGGTCGAAGGTCAGCTTGCGGACATAGGCGACCGCAAGCGAAGAATCCCACGGCGAGCCGTCGACGTTCGGGAAGAACGGGAAGAAATTCGATTCGTAGAACGGTGCGTGGAGGACGACCCTCTCGCCTTCGCTGTAGGCGTTGAACACGTGCATCATGCAGCGCTCCGGTCCCTTGAACCAGCGCAAGTCGGAGCCGTCGCCGTCGCGGCGCATGATCCCGATCATGCTCGGCAACTGCCTGTCCCACGCCCAGTGGAGCTTGCCCGCCCCCAGCCGCTCCATGCTGGTGGTGTAACAGGCGAAGGGGAAGATCAGGTGGTCCTGCGTGACTGCGAAATCATGGATCAGCGAGACGTAGGGCACCTTCAGCCGGACCTCGCGCGCGACCTGGCCCTGCGCGTCGATGAAATAGACGAACAGGTCGTCGCTCGCGAGCCCGGTCGCCTCGTAGCCGAAGGCGATCATCTCGCCGGTGAGCGGGTCGATCTTGGGGTGCGCGGTGAACGTCTCGCTGTTGTAGCCGCCGCCGAAATCCCACGCGCCGACCGTTTCCAGCGTCTCGGGGTCGATCTCGATCGGCAAGGCGTCTTCCTTGAGCGTGAACAGCTTGCCGGCATGGACCAGCGGCGCGGTATTGGAGACGGTGGCGTTGAGCCCCTGGACGGCGGCGTCGCTGGTGAACGGATTGCGATAGTATCCGAACTGCTGGCGCCCGGTCGCAAGGTTGGCTTCGAACCGCGGGGTGCGCACGAACCGCCCCTTGTACGACACCCGGCCGCTCTTGAACCGGAAGCGGCTGATGTAGCCGTCGGAATGGAGCGGCGCGTCGTCGGCGAACTTGGGCGGATAATACCATTCGCCGCCCACCCGGATGAAGTCGCCGTCCATGTCCGCGGGGATCGTCCCCTCAACCTCGCAATCGAGCAAGTCGGCGTCAAAGCGTTGCGGAGACAGGAAACTTTGCGGTCCGGGACTGGAAATGCGGGTAACCATCGCTCACTTCGTCTCATGTCGATGCGTGCGGAACAAGGCTCAAAAAGGCGACCCAACGCTTTTTGCGACCGCATCTTCCGTGCCCATGCCCGACCCCTTAGACAGGCTCTGTCAGAGCAAATGCACCGGCTGGTAAGGAGTTGAGGGCAGGGCGCCGGCATGCCTCGCCCGAAGAAGTCAGCCAGCCCGTTCCGCTACTTCAACTCCTCGCCGGAGGTGATTCGGCTGGTGGTGATGATGTACGTTAGCTTCCCTCTGAGCTTGCGCAATGTCGAGGACCAGCTGGCCGAGCGCGGCATCGACATCTGCCATGAGACGGTGCGGCACTGGTGGAACAGGTTCGGGCCCTTGTTCGCCGCCGACGTTCGCCGCCAGCGGGCGAGCCGCATGCGTGGGTTCCGGCAGTGGAAGTGGCACCTCGACGAGGTCTACGGGAAGATCAACGGCGAGATGCACTACCTGTGGCGAGCGGTCGACCAGGAAGGCGAGGTGCTTGAGAGTTATGTTACCAAGACCCGGGATAAGACCGCCGCACTTAGGTTTATGAAGAAGGCGCTCAAACGCCACGGCTCACCCGAGGCGATCACCACCGATGGTCTGCGCTCGTACAAGGCAGCAATGGGTGAGCTCGGCAATACCGACAAGCAGGAGGTCGGCCGCTGGGCCAACAACAGGGTCGAGACTCACACCTCTCGTTTCGACGACGGGAACGGGCGATGCTGAGGTTCAGGCGAATGAGTTGCTTACAGAAGTTCGCCTCGGTCCACGCCAACGTCCACAACCACTTCAATCAGGAAGGTCACCTCGTCGATCGCCAGACTTACAAGGAACGCCGCTCGGCCGCCCTGACCGAGTGGCAGAGCCTCATGGCCTGAGGCTTGCGTCATATAGCGAGAGCTGCGTGGATCGCAGACGAGTTGCGGTTAGGCTAACAGCACCCGAGAGAACTTTCGTATCAGATCCCAGCGATTTTCATTTGTCGTTCGAATATCCCTTTATCCTTCGCGTCGCAACGTCATGAGCCATGCTGCTTTTGGCCCCACGTTAAGAAGTCCGTCCATCGGGACATGAGTTGACGGCGCTGTTCGAGAGCGTCTCCCCGCCGATAGGCGCGTTCAACATCATTTCCGATCAGGTGAGCTAGGGCAGACTCGGCGACTTCCCGCGGAGCTTGCGCAACGTCAGCCGCCCAATCGCGGAAGGACGATCGGAAACCATGGACCGTAACCTTGGTAACCTTTATCCGACGGAGCAACATCGCCAAAGCCATGTTCGACAGTGGCTTGTCGGCCATGGCGCCGGGAAATACAAACGTCGACGTTCGAGGCAGGGCCATTATAAGTTTCACAACAGGCTTGCTGAGGGGAATCCGATGCTCCTTCCCGGCCTTCATGCGTATCGCCGGGATGGTCCAGAGCTCCGCTTCAAGATCGAACTCAGACCACGTCGCCTCCAACACCTCTGACGTGCGCGTGGCTGTGTGGATTAATAGCTCGAGCGCGCGTGCGGCCTGCCCGTGGCGAGCCCGCAAGTGGGCCATAAAGTCGGGTACGTCGCCGTATGGCATCGCTGGCTGGTGGCGCTTGGGGCCTTTTCGCGGCTTGGGCAAAAGCAGCGCGAGACTGCCGCGCCAGGCAGCCGGGTTTTCTCCCGAGCGAAGCCCACGGACCTTTGCCGCGTCCAGCACCGCTTCGATCCGGCCCCGAACCCGGGTGGCGGTCTCTTGTTTCGAGTTCCAGATCGGTTGCAGGATACCGAGAACGTCGTCGACCGAAATCTCGTCGACCGACCGATCCCAGATTGTCGCCGCATAGGTCTCAAGCGTGTTTCGCCACTGCTGGCGATGCTTCGCGTTCTTCCAGCCGTCTTTGCGACCGTCGATTAGGTGGAGCGCAGCCATCCCGAACGTCACCACTTGGTCGCGGCCCGAGTGTCGCCAGTGTTGCTTTGGGTCGATGCCCTGGGCACGCAAACTGGCGGCTTCGAGCGCTCTCTCGCGAGCCTGTCCCAGGCTCACGGCGTGGACCGGGCCTAAGCCTAGCTCCACGCGCTTCTTGCTGCGGCTATAAATGTACGCCCAGGACTTCGACCCGCTCTTCGAGACTGAGAGGTAGAGTCCGTTTCCATCGGCGTGCAGCCCCGGTTTGCTCGCCCGCCGCACTGCCAGCGGGTTTAAGCGATGTGTTGTTTTCGCCACGAATTGACCTTCGCTCAAGCGGTGAGGTTACGCTCAAGTAGCGTCTCGAGGTCGCAACGCCGTAAGAGCGTGCAACCATCGAGCTTGACTACTGGCAGTTGATTTGAGTTGATCAGCTCGTAGAGCTTGGTCCTGCCAAGCCCCGTTGCCTTGACCGCTTCGTTTATTCGGTAAGATAACTTGTCCACGTGACCCTCTGTTCAGTTCATTGCTCGATGCGGTTGCAGGAGTTTTCGGCTGAACAGAAGGTCTTACGGACTGCGTATCCTGGCTTAGCGTCGTGATTTCCGGCCGTTCTCGACGGCGCGCGCCTGGTCTTCGACCAGATCTTGGATCTCACGCAGCAGTTGGGGGTGCAGCAGCAGGTCCAGCCTGATTGGGACCCACTGAGGCAGCTCCATACGGCGGTGCTCACCCATTGCTGGGTCGAAGTCGTTGAAATTGCGCCATTCAAGGACGTCATACGCGAACATCAGGCGAGAAATGGACCGGCCGTGTCGGCCGCGCGTCTGGGGGATCTCATCGAGCGTGAGAATGTAGCGCACTCGGCAATCGATGGTTGTGCTCTTGCCCATGGAAGAGGTGGTGATCTCGAACGGCATCGTGCCGCGGATCACTGGGCCTTCATTGACCGGTGGGAAGTTGCGCGGCGGCAACTTTACACGATCATCGGGCTCGCCGGGCTGTGCGTCCGGGTCAATGCCCAGCGAACGCGCGAGCTCGATGGTGGGCGCGCCAACGCGGCGCGTGATTTCGGCTTTGATGTAATCGGGAAGCATGCTGGTTCTCCAGACACAGCACCGTGAGCCGGCACCCACTGGTGCCGGTTGCGGGCTGTCGTCTTTTTTTGCTGGTGGATTAAGCGCCGAGAAGATCGCGCTGCGCTTGGATCAGGCCCTCGAGATCCTCGACGATCAGGCGGCGCTCTTCGGAGTCCTGGTCGAGGCCGTGCAACTTGCCGTCCCACAAGACCTCAAGTTTGAGCCTCACAGCCGAAAGCGTGGGCGCGGGGGTATCCAAGAGGTCGTCCTGAAGCGCGCAGATCTCGCGCTCGATTGCGTCCCGCTCGTGAGGCGGGGCCTGCTCCAGGGCCTGGTTCAGGGTGGTGAGGTGGTCAAAGGTGCTGGCCCAGGTTCGGGCACAGGCAGTAGAGGGCGTGTCAGCCATCGAGTCGTCTCCATCTTAGACGGTTTGGTTGGTTAGGGCCTGGGTGGCGCGCCAACGCCGCTCAGGTCCGCCTCGTCAGGTAGGAGTCGACGAGTCCGGGGTCAACCAGTCCCGCACGCTTAGCCTGGATATGGGCACGAAACCGCACAGCCAGGTTACGAGGTAAAAATATATGTCAAAGCCACCTTTGGTATCATCTGAATGTTCTTGTCTAATTGTCTGTCTGTCTATCAACTTTTAGAGAGGTAGAAGAATAGGGTAATAACGACCACTCTCTCGCAAACTCATTGCATATGTTGATAGACAGACAGTCTCGGCCAGACCGAACTATTGCGTTTGCACCTCCATGGTGTGCGCTTCACCCGTCAAACCCACCACCTCTTGAATGTCTCGACGTTCAGTGAGGTTCGGCACCTTGAGCGGTACAGGATAGCGGCTCATCGGAAGTAGGCCGATCTCCTCTGGCAGGACCGGAATACCATCTAACCTGCTCTGGTCGGCAAGATACTCCGCCGCCCGTTCGATCGGATCAGCCGCTTGCCAGAAGTTGTGATGCCTGATCGCCCACAACGTTGGCTTCTCGGCAGTGTTGCCCAGCACACCCTTGATACCTGGTGGCAACCGATGTTGCCCTAGGCAAAACGCACCGATGTCGTCCAACGCCGCGTCGACTTGCGATCTGCGAATTTGGGGGTGCCTGCGCCTCAGCCCCTCTTGGACCTGCTGCCTCGTGACGATGTCAACGTGGAATGGCCACGTCCTATCTTCGATCATCTCGAGCAAGTCTTGGACGACAGGGTTCCGACCTCTCGCAATGAGCGCTGCTTTGGCATCGGTCATTGGCGGAGGAGCAAACCGATCGAAACCGCCAAGGTCGACCTGATCGAGATACCATCTGATGATCCCTAGCGAGCACCGCCACCAGTCGTTAAATTCGGTCCAGTACCCTGGATCACGCTTCTGCGCTGGGCTCTGGATCACGTGGAATCGACGGTCCGAGGGTTCGATTATCAGTGGCACGTCGAGGTTTGACAGGAAGAAGAACGTCGAGAAGTTTTCGATTTCTCGGGTGTTCTCGTAGAGCTTGCGCATTGGCGATTGCTCGGCCGTAATCACGTCTTTCAGCTTGTTGTAGACCCGCAACCCCGACCCGAGGTCCAACTCCTCGACGACAACGAGCAGCTTACCATCCAAGTAGGATTGATACTGGCTCGCCAGTTCCTCGGACGTCGCCTTCCGGCAGTTTTTCGGCCCCATTAGCTCAATCAGGATATTGACCAGGGTGGACTTGCCGATGCCGTGCACCTTGCTGCTCAAGAGCAAGGCATGGCCGAGCTTCTGGCCCGGGTTGCGAACCAGGTGAGCCAGCATCTTGAGCAAGTGCTCGCGCTCGTCTTGGTTCGGGACCAAGTAGTCGAGGTAGTCGACGAATCGTTGTGGGTCGCCTTCCTCCGGGCGCACGTTGGATGGCTTATAGGTGTTGAGCCAAGTGCGGCCGCCACGCTCGAACAAGGCTTCCGCTCGGCTCGGCTCGAACGCGATGTCTTGCACGATCGCGATCAGACCATAAGCAGTAAGAAACTTGTGAAAGCTAAGTTTGTCGTGCGGATTGAGGCGCGAGAACTCGATGCTGAATGCGCCCGGCTTTACAATTGAGCCACTTTCCGTGTGACGGTAGACGTCGGGTCCAACGAGGTAAGCCCACTCCTGGCTGACTGTGATCCACTCGGTCGGCGTTTCGGAGCCCTTGCGCCATGCACTAGCGAGGGTGCCGGCGATTTCATCATCTTCAAGCCCCGCGGTGATCGCCCCTGCACGCAGGACCTGTGCAACGGGCTCCCAATCAAGGCCAGCTGCAGCGACGTGATTGGCCATTGCAGCTGCCTCCCGGAACAAGATGATATTGCGATCGCCTTCGAGAGTGTTCGCGATAGTCTTAGCCCGTTTCTGAAGTTCCGCCGCGACCCACTTACTGTAGCGATTGGTATTGCCGCTGCTCGACAGCGATGGGTCTAGCGAAATTGTCCTGAGCGTGGCGCCGCCGGGGCCCACCCCCTGAGGAGCCAACAGGTCCCGTAGGTCCCGCTCCAAGGTCAGGTTGAGCGACGGCAACTGGTCGTAGACCTCCCACAGGTTGGAATTTGCGGCGTAAGCGCTACCCGTTTCCGGGTGGATAGATGGCGGCAGGACCATTTGGCAACCTTGGCCGAGCAACTCGAGGATCATGCCGTCACGGCCTTTGAGTCTAAAGGTGGGCTGCCCATCCCACCGATAAGCCAAGCCCATTCCTTTCTTGCCGACACGAACCCACGACGACTCCGGCAAGAGCTCGCGTATAGCTGCGATCAACTCCTGATCATCTGTGTCGATGTCGATCGCGCACAGGTTCGACGCCGGCCCGAACGGCAAGCCGATGTTGCTTGTAGGGAATTCATGTAGCCATTCCCGCTGCTCGCCCTCGTCAGGCATACGGACGCCATAATCGGACCACCCGCCAATCGCGGGCTTCTTGGCTCGCTCCTGCAGGGGAATGACGGGCAAGCCGACCGCCCAGTGCAAAGGCGCGTAAGTTTCAAAGATTTGGTTGTTCACAAGAATAGCTTTCGTTGAAGGTGCCCCCCTCAACATCTCCGCCTTATTGAGTTTCGGTGTTTAGGTAGAAATCAAGCGCATGTGCCGGCCCAGTGAAGCCGTGCAGCGACTTACCGCTCGAGACATTGTCCACGGACGCAATCCACTCGTGTTCGATCAAAAACCTGGTGATCGCGTATTCGGGGTGGGGCGATAGGCACTGGAAGAGCGCGTGGAACTCGCCCAGCGTCAATTGCTCACCGGTTTGCACATGAACGAACTGATCAAAGCACCAGGCGAACACCCACTGGCGACTGAGGTCGCTCCAATGTGAGATGCTGGGGTCGGACCAGCGCCACGCTTCCCGCACGACCCTATCCATGGCGGAGGGCGAAATACCCCGTTCTCGCGCGGCGGAAATGTAGACCTGAGAGGCGTGTTCCCAGTCGTAGCCGGTCGCCCTTACCTCCCGCGCCAGGTTCGCCGCTCCGTTCATGAACTGGAGAATCAAATTACTGTCGACTGCGAGAGTTACCTCGTCCATATTGGGCGAGCATACATCATCTATGATCCAGCTGTCGAAAAACGTTCCATCGCGGGCGATCCTTCCCGCATCGTCTAATATTGGTACTGTCACTCTTCGTTCCTTCTTGGTCACGGCGTCATTGCCGCTCCTCCGCCTGTGCTCACAGAATTATGATTCGTGAACCGACAACGTTACCCTTAGCCTGGATATACGTGCGATTGAGGCCAGCCAGAGGCCGGGGTGGACGGAACGCGGCATCATAACTCGCACGCGCGCGAGGACGCGTCACATCGTGCGCGTGAGTGAGCTCGCTGTAGCCGGCAAGACCGGCTGTAACTCTGGCTGAGGCCCCGGCTCCGGTCGGCAGGGGAGCCCTCGGGCTCCTGGCAGTCGTCGATCTCTTTCAGGCGTGCCGTCCCACCGAGGGCACGCCGCCGTCGTCCCCGACCATCGCGTTTAGAGTTCCGTGGCAATTCGTGTGCCGTCCGCGGGATCGCGCAGGAGCGCGTCGCACCATTTGGGCGCCGCGCAATGAGCCGAGTTCAGCACCGACACCGGCAATGACAACCTTGCTCGGATCAGCGCCGCGCTCGGCGTCGAGGCAGCCGAGCTGCTGCTCGGCGGGTGAGTCGGCCGCGATTGTGGGGTTGAGCCTGGAGCTGAACTTTTGAATGACGGGGAGCGCCGGATCTAAGGTCGGTTTTCGGTTGGGCCGGAAGGGTACCAGGCAATGAGAATCACGCGCGGATCGTCAGTTGATGACAGTGCTCCGCATGGCGCGAAAAAAATTTCGCTTTAGGGCAGAATTTAGGGACGGCTCGCAGACCGTTGCATTGTCACCTCAGAGATGCCGACAGAGTTCGAATCCCTCCCTCTCCGCCACTTTCGATGCCGCTTTGGGCCGCCGGCGGCTCAATAGGGTAGGCCGACGTAATTCTCCGCCAGGGAACCCATCGCCCGCTCCGATGAGAAGAGGTAAGCGATCTCGGCGTCCTGTAGCCGATCCTCATAAGCCGGGTTTTCCGGAAAGCGGTGGAGCATGGTGGTCATCCACCAGGAAAAGCGTTGCGCCTTCCACACCCGCGCGAGCGCCTTCGATGAATAGGTGTGGAGCCCGCTGTCGTCGTTCCGCTGATAATGGTCGCACAACGCGTGGTAGAGGTAATGGATGTCCGACGCCGCGCTGTTGAGGCCCTTGGCCCCGGTCGGCGGGACGATGTGCGCCGCATCGCCCGCCAGGAACAGGCGTCCGTGGCGCATAGGCTCGGCGACGTAGCTGCGCAGGGGGGCTATGCTCTTCTCGATCGAAGGCCCGGTCTCCAGCCGCGCGGCGACGTCATCCGGCAAGCGGCGCTTGAGCTCGTCCCAGAAGGCCTCGTCGGGCCAATCCTCGACGTGGTCTGTCAGCGGCACCTGGATGTAATAGCGGCTCAGGACCTGCGATCGCATCGAGCACAGCGCGAAGCCGCGTTCGTGGCGCGAATAGATCAGCTCGGGCGAGACCGGTCTGGTCTCCGACAGGATCCCGAGCCAGCCGAACGGATAGACGCGCTCGTATTCGCGCAGCACCGATGCGGGCATCGACTTGCGGCTGGGTCCGTGAAAGCCGTCTGCCCCGATCACGAAGTCGCAGTCGATGCGAACCGTCTCGCCGCCGGAGCGGTAAGTGACGTAAGGTGCGTCGCTGTCGATGTCGAAGAGCGCGACGTCAGCGGCTTCGTGGATCACCTTTCCCCCAGCCGCGTCGCGCGCTTCGTAGAGGTCGCGGGTCAGTTCGGTCTGGCCGTAGACCACCACCGAGCCGCCTGCCCCGGCGCTGCGCAGATCGACCCGCCGCATCGTGCCGTTATCGGAGATGAAGAAGCCGTCGTGGACCTCGCCCTCACGGTCCATCCGCTCGCCGCACTGTGCCTCGCGCATCAGCTCGGCGAAGCCGTTCTCCAGCACCCCGGCGCGAATCCGCGCAAGCACGTGCTCGCGGCTGTGCTTTTCGAGCACGACGGTGTCGATGCCCTGGAGGTGCAGCAGCTGCGACAGGAGCAGCCCCGAGGGCCCTCCGCCGACGATGCAGACCTGGACCTTCATGACGCTCTCCCATTCGCAGCCTCCAAAGATGCCCGATCCAGGCCGGGTCGTGAATGGACGGGGGTGACTTTTACTTGTACGAATCGAACATGCACCTCCGTCCGTCACGCGCCGCAGTTCACAACTACAATCTCTTCGGTGAACTCGGCGAACTGCCCGATGTCGCCCATTGCGAGACGATTTCGGCTCGGTCCGTCTTGCACGATTGGGAGCTGGCGCTGCATCGTCACGCCCGGCTATACCAAATTCTGCTGATCGAGAGCGGTGGGGGTGAAGCGCGGCTTGAGGACGGCGCCCACGCGCTCGGCGCGATACACCTGGTGTATGTTCCGGCAGGGCACGTCCACGGCTTCCGCTTCGCGCCGGGCACGGAAGGCTGGGTGCTGACGCTGGCGGCCGAGCTGGTCGACGAGCTCCTCGCCCCGGCCGAAGGCCTGCGGTTGATTCTGAGCGCCCCCGTCGTGCGCCCCGCGCCGGCCCCGTTGCTGACGGTGATGCGGCAGGCGGCCGAGGAGTTTTCCGGCCGCGGCTTCGCGCGCGCGCAGATGCTTCGCGCCCACTGCGGCGCCGCGATGGGGCTTGTCGCTCGCGAAGCATCCGCCGGAAGGGCCGGTACGGCTGCCACCGCGAACGTGTCCCTGGCGCAGCGTTTCCAGGCCTTGCTGGACGAGCATTATCTCGAACACTGGTCAGTCTCGGATTATGCCTCGGCGCTGGGCGTCACCGCCACTCATCTCAGCCGGGTCACGCGTACCGTTCACGGCCGATCGGCGACGCACCTGATCGTCGATCGGGTGGTGCGCGAGGCGCGGCGGAATCTCGCCTATACCGCGCTGCCGGTGAGCTCGATCGCCTTTTTGCTCGGGTTCAAGGACCCGGCCTATTTCACGCGGGTGTTTTCGGGCGCGACGGGCCTATCCCCGCGGGCGTTCCGGAATCGCGTGCAGCCGGAACGCGCGCCAGCGTGACCGGCCGCTACGATCAGGTCGACAGCCGAGCGGCCATTCGCTCCATCGCGCCTTCGATGACTGCCCGATCATGCGCGCCTACCTCCGCCAACAGATCGCGGAAGAACGCGCGGCGGTCGTCCCCGATCTGTGCAAAGAGCGCCCTGCCGGCGTCCGTCGGAAGCAGGGTGAGTTTGCGGCGATTTCGCGTGTCTGGCTCGCGTCCGATGAGCCCCTTTTCTTCGAGCTTGGCCACCGCCCGGCTGATTTCCGCGCGGTCTATCCCGCCCGCCTGAGCGATCGCGCTCGCGCTCGCCGGGCCTGCAGCGCAGACGAACGCAAGCACTCGCCACTCCGCCAGAGTGATGGCGAACTTCTGCTGCAATTGCCTCGCCGTCTGGCGATCGATCATGCGGGCGAGCAGCAGCAACCTGTGCGGCAGGTGATCGGCGCCGAACAGGGACCACGATCGCGGAAGGTTCATGCCCCGGGCGCTGCCAAAGCCGCCCGGCAAAAGCAATCGTTCACGGTGTTGACTAATCAACTCGTCCGCGGTCTAGGGTGGGACATGAGCACTCCTCACCCGTTCGCCCCCCGCTTCGAGCACGCGTTCACGATCGCGATCGACCTGACCAAACCCTATTGGGTGAAGCCCAGCGCGCGCGGAGACATGCGCGCGGCGATCTACGCCGCCGCGGGAACGGTCGAAGGGCCCCGGCTGAACGGCCGGGTGATCCCGATGTCGGGCGGCGACTTCCCGCTCTCGCGGCCCGACGGGGTGATCGATTTCGATGCGCGCTACCTGCTCGAGGCCGACGACGGGGCGATCATCTACCTCGAGAACCGCGGCTATCGCTGGGCGCGCGACGAAGACGTGGGCGCCAGCATGCGCCGCAACGAGGCCGCCGACTTTTCCGATTACTACATGCGCGTTACCCCGAAGTTCGACGCGCCCGCCGGCCCGCACGAATGGATGTCGAAGCACGTGTTCGTCGGCGTGGCCGAAAAGCTGCCCGGCGCCAACCGCATCCACTATTTCGTGGTGCTGTGATGACCGCGCCGCGCTTTCACGGTTTGACTCGCCCCGGCGTCGATCCGTTCAGCGCGAGCCACAAGCCGCCACTGCCGCCGGCGGAGTACGACCGGCGGACCGAGCTTGGCCTGCAGATCGAGCGCAATTGCACGATCCCGCTGCGCGACGGCACCGAGATCTTCTGCGACCTTTACCGTCCCGAAGGCGCCGAACGCGACCTTCCGATCCTGCTGGCGTGGGGGCCCTACGGGAAGCACGCGCTGTCCAACCAGGTGTTCTGGCCGCGCTCGGGCGTGAACCCCGAATGGCTCTCCCCCCTGACGCCCTTCGAAGGGCCGGACCCGGTGTGGTGGGGTGCGCAAGGTTACGGCGTGGCCGTCGTCGACCCGCGCGGTGCCTGGCTCTCGGGGGGCGACTTCCACCACAACGGCATCCAGGAAGGCGAGGATTGCGCCGACGCCATCGAATGGCTCGGCCGCCTGCCGTGGGGCAACGGCCGTGTGGGGATGACCGGGGTCTCCTACCTCGCGGCGATCCAGTACCTCGTCGCCCCGCTCAAGCCGGGTCCGCTGGCCGCGCTCAATCCGTGGGAGGGGTTTTCGGACTGGTATCGTGAGTTCGCCTATCACGGCGGGATCCTCGAGACGAACTTCCTGCCGCGCGCCTCCGACAACATCCGCTATTCGCTCAACCGCACCGAAGACACGTGGGAGAACGTCCAGGCGCATCCCCTGATCGACGATTTCTGGCGCTCCAAGGAGCTCGATCTCGAAGCGATCGAGCAGCCGACCTATGTCGTCGCGAGCTGGTCCGACCAGGGGCTGCACTTGCGCGGCACGCTCGAGGCATGGCGGCGGATCGGCAGCCGCGAGAAGTGGCTCGAAATCCACGGGCAGAAGAAGTGGGCGCACTACTATCTTCCGGAGAGCCGGGCGCGGCAACTGGCGTTCTTCGACCACTTCCTGCGCGACCGGCCGACTTCGGTTTCCGCGTGGCCGCGAGTCCGGATCGAGGTTCGCGAGCAGCATGGCGCCGCGATCGAGCGCGAGGAAGCCGAATGGCCTCTCGCCCGAACCGATTACCGCGAGCTTTACCTCGATCTTTCGGTCGGACAATTGACCGCCGAACCGCCCGGGACCGAGGAAGTGACCCGGTATAACGCTCGCACCGGTCGCACGGCGCTCGACCACAAGTTCGCGCAGCCGACCGAACTGACCGGTTACGCCAGCCTGACGCTATGGGTCGAGGCCGAGGGCAGCGACGACGTGGACCTGTTCATCGCCTTGCAGAAGCTCGACACCAATGGCGAGGAAGTGGGCTTCACGTTCTATTCTTTCTACGAGAACGGACCCATCGCGCTCGGTTGGCAACGTGTCAGCCACCGCGCGCTCGATCCGGAGCGCTCACGCCCCGAGCGGCCGGTTCACCTGCACACGAGCGAACAGGGCCTCTCGCCCGGCGAGGTCGTGCCGGTCGACATTGAACTCTGGCCGTTCTCGGTCCGCTTCGAGGCCGGCGAGAGCCTGCGCCTGGTGATCGCCGGCGCCGACATCTACCGGCCCGAGGAAGGGGTCATGCTGCCGTTTCCGCTGCACGAACGAACGCGCAATTCCGGAACTCACGTGTTGCACGCCGGCGGGCGCTATCGATCGTCGCTCCTGCTGCCGTTCGTGCCGCTCTGAACTCACGCGCGAGCTGTTGCGGCTCCCGGCTCGTCGCGCGCGATCCACTTGCCGGCGAGCAGGATCGACAGACCTGCCAGCACGGCCGTCACCGCGATGATCAGCAGCGAATAACGGATTGCTTGCGGCCCCAGGGTCGGCGCGAGCGCGTCGTTCGCGGCGCCGACCACCAGCGGTCCGACCGCCTGGCCCAAGAGCGCCGAACACAGCAGGAGCGCGGCGATCGCCAGCGCCCGCAGGCGCGCCGGCACGACCTCCATGATGAGCGCGAACAACGGGCCCTGGTGGACCAGCGTCAGGAACGCGGATGCGGCGAAAGCACCGAGCCACAGCCAGTAGCTGTCAGACAGCAGGAAGATGACTTCGACCGGCCCGAGCAGCAGGCAGGCGGCGGCGGGAATCGTCACCCGCCAGTGCGCGGCGCGGCGGATAAGCCGGTCGATCGCGAAACCGCCGAGCAGGACGCCGGCCACGCCGAACGCGCCGCGGATCGGGCCGATGGTCGACGCGACCTCGGCCAGGGTCAGGCCGTGCACCCGCTGCAGGAAGGTCGGCGTCCAGACGCTCGCGGCAAAGACGTTGAGGCCCATCAGCATGGCCGTGGCGACGAGCGCCAGGTAGCCGCGCAGGCGGAGCAGCTCGCCGAGGTCCGCCAGAAGCGAGCTGCCGGCCCGCTCGCGCTCGGGCGAAACTCCGGTCCGCCGGGGCTCCCGCACGGTGAGGAAGAACACGACGGACAGCACCAGTCCGGCTGCGCCGGCGGCGATGAACATCGCCCGCCACCCATAATGCTGGCCGACCAGGCCGAGCACCGGAAAGAACACGATCAGGGCGGTGGAATTGGCCGTGCCGAACAGCGAATAGGCGAGCGCCCGGCGTTCCTTGCGGAACAGGTCGGAGGTGATCGAGTTCGATGGAGCCAAACCGCAACTCTCGCCCGCTCCCATCAGGAAGCGCGCCGCGGCAAGCTGCCAGATTCCGGCGACCATGCCAGTCAGCACCGTCATCAGGCTCCAGAACGCGAAGCCGAAAGCGACGATGTTGCGCCGATTCGAACGGTCGGCGAGCCAGCCGATCGGCACCGCCGCCAGCGAATAGAACAGCAGAAAGGCGAAGCCGGAGACCAGCCCGAGCGCGGTGTCGCTGACCTGCATCTCGGCCTTGATCGCCGGCAGGGCGAGGCCGAGAAGCGATCTATCGAGGTAGTTGAAGGCCGAGACGAGCGTCAGGAAGGCGAGGCTGTAGGAGGCCTGGAACGACCAGTCCGAACCCTCCGTCCGGGCCGTCATCGTGCGCTCACGAAGCCGCCCGGTCTTTGGGGCCGATCGGGCGCTCGCCCATCACCGTGGTGCGGATCAGGTGGCGGCGCTCGTACTTGAAATCGTGCACCCCGCGGTGAAGCAGGAAGCGGTTGTCCCACACCAGGAGCGTGTCCTTCCGCCATTTCACCCGGCAATGGTAATGCAGGTGCTGCGCCAGGCTCTGCAGGTAATCGAGCAGCGCGCGGCTTTCCGCCTCGCTCCAGCCGACGAAGCGCTGAAAATAGGCGGTGGTGGCGAACAGCGCCTTGCGGCCCGTCACCGGATGCACGCGAACGGCCGGGTGAATGCTCTCGAGCTGGTCTTCGGTGAAGCCATGGTCCTCGCGCAGGCGCAGGCGCTTTTCGGGCGGCAGCTTCTCGTTGCGGGCCCAGATTTCCTTGCCCGAATAGACCACCTGCAAGCCGTCGAGCAGCGCCTTCATTCCCTCGGAGAGGTGTTCGTACACCAGGTAGGCGTTGGAGAAGGCGGTGTCGCCGCCGAAGCGGGGTACCTCCAGCGCGCGCATCACCACGCACAGCGGCGGCCGCGGCAGGAATGGGCTGTCGGTATGGAAATGCTCGAACGAAGGGACGACATTCTCGGGCTCGTCCGCCTCGCGGCGAACTTCCTGCATGTCGCGAATCCCGTCGTAGGTCGGCGCCTGCGGCAGCTCGGTGATCTCGCCGAAATAGCGCGAGAACGCCTTGTGCTGCTCCGGGGTCAGGTCCTGGTCGCGAAAGACGATGACGAGGAACTGCTCGAACGCCTTCATCACCTCTGCGAGCGTTTCCTCCTCGAGCGGCTGGCGCAGATCGACCCCGGTTATTTCGCAACCGCAGGCGCCGGAAATCGGCTCCACGCCAATGCGCTTGAAATGGGGGAAGGGCAGGCCGGCCACGATCGGCCCCTCCACGGGTCTCTCCCTGGTCTCCACTGCGCTGCCACCCATGCTCATTTGCGATCCTTCTATCAGAACTTGCGTTTGACACTTACCGCCCAGGTTCGCGGCTCACCGGGAGAACCCTGGATCGAGTTGGTCGATCCGCGGTTGTCGAACACGTCGGTGTAGTAGAGCTTGTCGGTCAGGTTGCGGACCTCGAGCGCCAGAGCCCAGTTGGTGTCGGGACTCTCGTAAGTCAGGCGAGCGTTGACCAGCGTTCGCCCGGCGACCACCCCGAAGATGTCCTTGTTCCCGGTCGCGGCGTCCACGTTGTCGGGATTGCGGTTGAAGGCATCCTCGTGATTGACGTCAACCCGCGGGGTCAGCGATCCGGCTCCCCCCAGCTCGATGCGGTACTGGGCGCCGACGTTCCACTGCCAGGGCGAGATGTAGATGCCCTTGTCCTCGAGCCCGATGCCCGAGTTCGCGGCGGCGGCGCTGATCGAGGTGTACTTGAAGTTGAGGTAGGCCAGCGAGGCATCGATACTGAAGCCTGCCACCGGGTTGAGGTTGAGCTCGGCTTCGAAACCCTTGACGCGAGCGTTGCCGGCATTGAGCGGCAGGGCGCACGGTGCCGCCGGGGCACCGCTCAGCGGGCAGTTCGCGACCGTGATCAACATGTCCCTGTAATTGTTGATGAAGCCGGAAAGGTTCAAACGCGCCCTGTTATCGAAGAACTGGCTCTTGAGGCCGCCCTCCCAGGCGCCCAGCGTTTCCGGACCGAACGGAAGCTCCTGCTGGACGAAGAAGGGCCGCGGGTTGATGCCGCCGGCCTTGAAGCCGGTCGAATACTCGCCATAGACCATCAGGTGATCGGTGAAGCGATACTGGACCACGCCGCGCCAGTCCCAGCGCGTTCCGGCGTAAACCCCCACGGTCCCGTCGATGCCGGCGAGCGAGGGCGGCACTTTGCCGCCCGTCGCCGATCCGGGAATGCCGTCGCGCCCGAAGGTGTAGCTCTTCTTGATGTCGGTGTAGCGCACCCCGCCGATGAACGTGAGGTTGTCGATCGGCGTGAGTTCGACGTTGAGGAAGCCCGCCTTGGTCTTCGACGGCGCCGAGTTGTCGCCCAGGAAGTTCAGCGTCGTCAGAACGATGCGCGTCGGGTTGTGGCTGTTCTTGTCGAGGTAATAGCCCCCTAGGGTGGCGTTGATAAGGTCGCCGAACTTGGCGTTGAGGCGCACCTCCTCGCTGAACTGGTGGTGAGAGACCCAGTTGGTCTGCAGCGTGTTCGCGAACGGCGAGCCGTCGCCCGACGAATAGACGCCGTCGAAATGGCGATAGGCGGTGATCGACGTCAGGTGCAGGTTATCGCTGAGCCTGGCCGAAATCGTGCCGCCGACGCCCCACGAATTGATCGCCGCCCTGAGCGGAGCCTGGTAGACCGGGGACCCATCGCGCGGAGCGTGGTCGATGTAGTCCTCATAGCTGGTGTAAGGACTATGGCTGAACGTGTCCTGGGCATAATCGCCGTAGGGCGAATAGCTGATGAAGGGTGAGCCCGTCGCGTTGCCGTAGCTGTTGCCGTTGAGCTTGTATGCCGCGGCCGAGGGGCCGGTGGTGGTCGGGCCGGTCAGCACCGTGCCGGGCGCCGCGGGGCGGCCGACGTAAAGCAGGGTCGTGGGCCCGGGCTCGCTGTCGTCGCGGGTGACGTCGCCGGCGACATCCACCGTGATGTCGGGCGAAGGCTCCCAGCGAACGGCCAGCCGTCCGGCGACGTATTTCTTGCCGCCTTCGGTGCCGAGCTTGCAGCCGTGGCCGG
>Ga0105246_10000069_pt1 | contig 42493 bp, 44 predicted proteins | sample KBSM64metaG_FD_99694 | JGI IMG/M metagenome (GOLD analysis project Ga0105246, IMG submission 99694) | Miscanthus rhizosphere microbial communities from Kellogg Biological Station, Michigan, USA - KBS M6-4 metaG | ecosystem: Host-associated > Plants > Roots > Rhizosphere > Soil | place... | reverse complement strand
CGAAAAGCTGAAACGACCGTATGGGTATTGATGAGTCTCCCTATTTTCCGTAATCTCAGGAATAAGTCGAGGTCCATGGCATATTTAAGCGATTCATCAAATGGTTGGTCCATTGCTAGTAACACCGAACTACGAAAAAGAGAACCGGGAAGGGGGATGAGGTTTGGTCCCCAAGTCATAAGCCATGGGGCAAGAGAACCTGCTTTGCTTGTCAGTAACCGTTTATCGGTATCATTGATGTAATCACAATACCCGAACGCGGCCACTGCATCGTCATTATTTTCTAATGCTGAAATTGTTGTTTTTAACGAATCGGGTGCTAAAAGATCATCATCGCCAATCCATGTAATGTACTTATGTTTAGGTTTGGCCGATTTAATACCTGCATTGACTGCAGCGCACATACTACCGGGATCGTCTATCGTCTTGGTGTGAAATTCGCTTGCTAATTTAGTAGTGACTTTATCTTTAAAAGGATAGACGAGGACAACATCCACATTTTTAATTCGTTGCTTGGTAATAGAAGTAAGCGTTTGACGCAGTAGATCTGGACGTTGGCCAAGAGTCGCTAAGACAACAAGTACGCCTGGAGTTTTTTCTTTAGACATGTGTATATAGTAGCAAACCCTGAAAAGATATACAGCTATATCTAAGAGTGAGAGGATGATATATAATAAATAGCATGAAGAAGTCGGGGGTAGATACAGAGGCTGTGATTATTATTCCGGTGTATAACGAAGCAGAAGTTGTGGCAAGTGTTGTTAACTCAGTACTAAAACATTTCAAGTACGTTATTTGCATCAATGATGGAAGTCGTGACGCATCGTCGGAAGAGATCAAAAAAACAGGCGCTTACTTAATTGAACACCCAATAAATATGGGCCAAGGCGCGGCATTGCAGACAGGCATTGAGTTCGCAAGGCAGCTTCCGGTAAAGTATTTTGTTACCTTTGATGCCGATGGACAGCACCGTATTTCTGATGTCCATACAATGATAAAGAAAATAAAGAAGGGCGATTTTGATATTATACTCGGTTCGCGTTTTTTGGGTGAAACGATAGGCATAAGTGCCTCTAAACGAATATTACTAAAATTGGCGATATGGTTTAGCAAAACCACCACGGGTCTTTCGCTTACCGATACTCACAACGGACTAAGAGTTTTTAATAAAAAAGTTGCTGACAATATACAAATTACTCAACCAGATATGACTCATGCCTCCGAGATACTCGAGATTGTAGCGGATAAAAAATACAAATATGTTGAAATTCCTGTGACTATTGAGTATACGGATTACTCGCGTCGTAAAGGTCAATCTATTGTCAACGCGGTGAATATTGGTTTTGACACATTGCTGAGAAAGGTAAGTAAATAATGATCCCTGTCGTGCAAATTGTTGTTATTGGAGCAGCACTTTTTCTTGTTGCTAACGTGTTGGGCCGTCAGACATATGCTGCACGCGCATGGAAAAAAATTGCACTCAGCTTTCTTGCAGGAGCTATGGTTATTGCTGTGCTTTTTCCCGACCTTACCAATCAAATAGCACATTTTGTTGGGGTGGGTCGTGGGGCTGATTTGTTATTGTATGGTTTGACAATTGCATTTATAACGTACGCACTTAATGATTACTTACGAGGACAGAGAGACCGAGACGCCCTATACCGACTTGCGCGTAGAGTGGCGATCTTAGAAGCTAATAAGCGATACGATATTTAGTAACCGTTAGGGTTCTGTGATTGCCAATGCCACGAGTCGCGACATGCATCATCGATACTTTTTTCAGCAACCCATTTCAACTCAATATTCGCTTTTTTTGGACTTGCATAGCAAGAAGCCAAATCACCCGGTCGTCGACTAACAAATTCGTAGGGTATTTTTTTACCAGATACACGACTAAAGACTGTGATGAGTTCCAACACCGAAGTGCCTTGTCCTGTGCAGAGGTTATATACCCTACTGCCTTTTTTGGAATGTTCTAATGCAGCAATGTGGCCTCTTGCTAAATCGACCACATGTATGTAATCACGTACACCTGTGCCGTCTTTGGTATCGTAATTGCTGCCATATATGTGTAACTTTTTGCGCCGTCCAACCGCTACCTGACTAATGTAAGGCAAAATATTGTTGGGTGGTCCATTAGGATCTTCACCGATTCGACCACTCTCATGAGCACCTACTGGATTAAAATAACGAAGAATCGTAACTTCGAACTCGGATTCTGCGTGAGAAAAGTCGCAGAGTATTTGCTCTATCATATATTTAGTCTGTCCATAGGCGTTCGTTATTCCAAGTCCCGTCCGACTATCTTCTGTTAGTGGAAAGTTTTTCGGTACTCCATACACAGTTGCGGATGAGCTAAAAACGAGTTTCTTGACATTAAATTTTTTCATCACTCTTAAAAGAGTGAGAGTTGAAGAAAGATTATTGTCATAGTACCGTAGAGGATCTGCCGTAGACTCATTTACGGATTTTAATCCAGCAAAATGAATGACGGCATCAATAGCATGTTCTGCGAAAATCGCTTCTAATTCATTTTGCTTGCGAACATCACAATTATAAAAAGGGATAGATGTGCTGGTAATAGATTCTACTCTATGGAGTGCTTCAATATTGCTATTGCAAAGATTATCAACGACTATGACGGAATGCCCATTATTTAGTAATTCTACAACTGTGTGTGTTCCTATGTATCCTACGCCGCCTGTAACTAATATGCGCATTAAAGATCGTTTCTTTTATTTCAAAAGGCTAATGAGATATTCGCCATAACCAGATTTTTTAAGCATGCTGGCTTGTTCGAGTAAATCGTCCGGTAATATGTAGCCCTCGCGAAAAGCGACCTCTTCGGGACTGCCAATAATCATGCCGGTGCGACGTTGAATAGCACGAATATAGTCGGCGGCATCAGTCATAGAGTCGATAGTGCCAGTGTCGAGCCAGGCATCTCCGCGGTCAAGTGTTTTAACGGTTAGTTTGCCACGTCTTAGGTATTCCTCATTCACAGAGGTGATCTCTAATTCACCACGAGTACTTGGTTTTACATTTTTGGCAATTTCAATAACGTCGTTATCGTAGAAGTAGAGACCGACGACAGCAAAGTCTGACTTAGGTTTGACCGGTTTTTCTTCAATTGAAATAGCGACGTTGTTATCATCGAACTCTACGACCCCATAGCGTTCTGGATCGGATACCCGGTAGGCGAACACAGTGCCACCATCAGGATCAATACACCCTTTTAGGGACTGTCCAAGATCGGAGCCGTGGAAGATATTATCGCCAAGAACCAAGGCAACTTTATCATTGCCAATAAACTCTTCTCCAATGATAAAGGCCTGAGCTAGACCGTCTGGAGAAGGTTGTACGGCGTAGGATAGCTGAAGTCCCCACTGAGAACCATCACCAAGAAGACGCTGGAACTGTGACTGGTCTTCTGGAGTTGTGATGATAAGGATCTCACGGATACCGGCAAGCATGAGAGTAGTAAGCGGGTAGTATACCATTGGCTTATCGTAAATTGGCATGAGCTGTTTAGAAATACCTTTTGTAATAGGCCACAAACGTGAGCCTGACCCACCGGCTAAAATAATCCCCTTCATAAAATCTCCTCGCAAAAGATTATTGCTGATCTAAGTAGTGACGCAGTGCCTCTGTCCAATCCCTTGGAATGAAACCTGTAGTCTTTATTTTAGCAAGATTAAGGGTACTTTGTAAGGGACGAGGTGCAATACCTTCCTTGCCTTCATAATATTTTGCCGTTGTAACAGGAGTGATATCTGTTGCGCTTTTACCAACGATCTCAAATACGCGCTTAGCGATAGCCGCCCAGCTGGCTGGCTCGCCCTCGTTAGACATATTATAGGTTCCGTAAGGTGCTTTGGTATCTAATAGATGTTTAATGGCTTGGGCAAGATCGTCAGCAAAGGTAAGTCGACCAATCTGATCATCTACGACGTCCGGTTTGATGTCACGCTCTGCCAGCGACTTCATGGTAAGAACGAAGTTATTTCCTCCGCCAACTACCCAACTAGTACGAATAAGGTAGTGCCTGGGTGTAGTTTTGGTAATAAGCTCACCAGCGGCCTTAGTTTGCGCATAAACCCCAAGAGGACTTAGTGGCTCGTCTTCGTCATGGACGATAGCGGTGCCGTCAAATACGTAGTCCGACGAAACATTAACAAGAGTTAAACTGTACTCGGTTGCGATTTTAGTAAGTTGTTCTACGCCAACACCATTGACTTGCCACGCGGCTTTTTTACCGTCGGGTGTTTCTGCGGCATCTACTGCAGTGTAAGCGGCAGCATTAATAATAGTACTGTAATCACGCCAGTGGCGGGCGTCTCGCAGGTCTGAGGTAATGTCAAGCTCATCGCGGTCGGCAAATTCGGCTTTTGGAAAGATTTTTTGTAGCGCTTTCCCCAGTTGCCCATTACTTCCAGTAATGAGAATTTTTTTAGCAGGAACTGGCGTAATGTCCTTGAGCATCGGGTGGTTTTTATCTTTTTCAGATAGTTCACATTGATCCAGCGGAATAGGCCAGTCGATTACAAGATCAGGATCAGCGGCATTAATAAAGGTATAACTGGCATCTGGGTACCAGTGATCATTCACCAGGTATGAATAAACCGTATTGTCTTCAAGTGTTAGGTAGGAGTTAGCGACACCAGCAGGTACAAAGATAGCCTTACTTGCATCTATCTCTGTCGTGAAAGTTGTCCCATAAGTAGAACTGCCTTCGCGGATATCTACCCAAGCGCCAAAGAATTTGCCACTGCCAACGGAAATAAACTTATCCCAAGGTTCGGCGTGTATACCACGTAAAACACCCTTTTTGTCGTTAAACGAAAAGTTGTTTTGAACAGGACCGAAATCAGGTAGTCCAAGAGAGATCATTTTTTGGCGTTGCCAGTTTTCTTTAAACCAACCGCGGTTATCGCCAAAAACTGTCAGATCAAAAATAATAAGACCAGGAATAGGGGTGTCGATTTTTTTTAGTTCTTTGCTAAATTCAAGGGAGGTGTTCTCGAGCATACTTCTATTATACCAATCTATTGTCTATCTAAATATGCAAATGCCAAAAGAAGTGCTGCAATACTCTCGGTATTGGCAATTTCTCCGTCAAAAATCATTTGCTTGATTGTGGCAATGGAAAACTTACGAATAGCTGCAATATCCTCTTCCTCGTCAATATGGTTATTGTTGGGAGCGAGGCTGCGGGCAAGGCAAATAGAAGTTTTAAAAGTAGTCATGCCGGCGGCGGTGCGTGCCTTTGAAAGAACGGTAATCTGGCCTGCTTCCAGGCCAGCCTCTTCAAGTAGTTCGCGCCTTGCTGCCACCTCCGGAGGTTCGCCATCCGTTCTGCCGGCAACACATTGCCAGGCGAGCTCGCGCGTTGTGTAATGCTCTTGTTGAACAATATATACATTACCCTCATCATCGACTGGAACCACAAAAACGGCGTCACTTTTCGATTCGACGACACCGTAGAGACCATCCTGCCCGCTAGGGCGGATGATCCGATCTTCACGGACTTTTAACCAGGGGTTCTCGTAAACAATTTTGGAATCTTTTGTTTGCCAAGTCCCCATAGATTTATTGGCCTTTTTCTGCGTAAGCGGCTTCTACTTTGGCTTTCTCGTTTTTCCACCATTCGTCATTACTGGTATACCAGTCGATAGTCGCCTTTAGGCCTGCGCGCATATCAGTGTACTGAGGAGTCCAACCGAGTTCGTCGCGCAGCTTGCTCGCATCGATTGCGTAGCGGAGGTCGTGACCCGGCCGATCGTTAACATGCTCGTAGTCGTTTTTATCTTTGCCCATAAGTTCAAGGATGGTTTCGATAATGTATTTGTTGTTCTCTTCGCCATTAGCGCCAATAAGATAGGTTTCGCCGCTTTCGCCCTTATCGATAATAGTATGCACAGCGCTATTGTGGTCATCTACATGAATCCAGTCGCGGACATTAAGGCCGTCGCCGTATAGCTTTGGTTTGGTGCCACTCAGAATATTAGTAATTTGGCGTGGAATAAACTTTTCGATGTGTTGATATGGACCGTAATTGTTTGAACAGTTGGAGATAGTGGCGTGAATACCGAACGAGCGCACCCAGGCACGGACCAAAAGGTCGGAGCCGGCTTTGGTCGAAGAATATGGGCTGCTTGGATTGTATGGTGTTTTAGGTGTGAACTTGTTTGGATCGTCTAGTTCCAAATCACCATAAACCTCATCGGTGCTAATGTGGTGTAAACGCTTGCCGTGTTTACGAACGGCTTCAAGAATAGTAGCGGTGCCAACGAGGTTAGTCTGAATGAACGGCCATGGATCACGAAGTGAGTTGTCATTGTGCGACTCGGCGGCAAAATGAACGACAATGTCAGTTTCATCAATAAGTTTGTCCATTAGGTCTTTGTCGCAAATATCACCAGTCACAAAATCAATTCGATTTAGTACAGATTTAAGACTATCGGGGTTGCCAGCATAGGTTAGCTTATCGACAACAGTAACTTGGTATTCAGGGCGATTTTTTAGTGTATAGTGCACAAAGTTTGCCCCAATAAACCCTGCGCCACCCGTTACGAGAAGTTTTTTCTTATCCATACCTGTAGTATATAACGAGTTGGCTGTAATGTGCTGTTGTATTATTCAGGCTAAAAAAGTTATCTATTTTTTACAACATCTCACCATTTGCCAACATATCACGGAGCTTGACAAGCGCAGCCCGTGGTGCGGGCAAATAGACATCGTCTAAATCGACATTTTCAACCGGGATAAATTCTGCTTTGGCAACATCATCTTCAGGTTTAATAACAGGGGTACCTATAATACGCGCTACAAAGATTGTTGAATGAACATCAAGTGTTTCACCCTGATATTCGTAGAGATCAATCCCGTTGAATAGAAACTGGGGTGTGGTGTAGTCGCTGCGCTTAAGACCAAGTTCTTCATCCATTTCGCGAAGGGCACAGTCGATCGAAGTCTCGGCACCGTCACAAAAACCGCCAGGCGAGTCTAACAGTCCTTTGCCTGGACTATGCGCGCGAGTTGCTACGAGTACTTCATTTTTATCATTAAGGAGCCAGATTCCCGCAGCGGGTGAAGCATTTGCAAATAACGTATGGCCATTTGGACAGGTATAAACATGACCCTGTGCGTTTGTGAGCTTCATGCCACAGCGACGGCAAAAATTCATTTCCATAGAATCTATTATAGCCTTTTGGTTAAAGACATGTTGTTGTAAAAATAATAAGCATGGGTGAGATGGCGCAGCATAAGCGGATGCTGGTATAATCTAAAAGACGCAACTCTAAAAGAGAGAAAATATGTCGCTACAGTTAGAACTTGATGAATTAGGAAAAAGAATAGCTAGCTTTCGTAAGCCGCAACCAATTACCGACGAAGAGTGGAAAGTATTCGCTGGTAACACTGTTGTCGTGCTGATGGCTGGTGGTGAAAGCAGTCGTTTTAGTGCCGTGCTAGACGGTACCGAGGCTCATAAAACCGCTTTTGAACTCCCCAATGGCGATACGATGATTGAGATGACACTTCGTATGTACCGCGATGCCGGTATTAAAAAGTTTGTGGCCGCAGTCTCGCATAATGCGCAAAGTATTGAAGAGCGAATCGGCGACGGGTCGTCCTTTGGCGTTGAAGTTACCTATAGCCATGATCCTGAGCATCCGGTAGGAAAAGGCGGTGCTGTGAGGTACGCGCTTGAAAACGGCTCTATCCCAGAGAATTGTAACTTAATTGTCGTCAACCCAGACGATGTGGTGCTGAACTTTCCTGGCTCATTCCCACGTTATATATGCGAGGCGCATATAGAAGGGCAAAAGCAAGGTAAGCTAGCCACGGCTGTACTAGGAACAGGTCAAGCTTCCCCTGCAACTGGCATGATGGTAAGGGATAATGCCGTGGTTGATACGCAGATGTATCCGTTTATTCCAGTACCTGCTCACGCGGGCATGACCGTCTTTTCGCCAGAGGTTTTTCCGCGGTTTAGGGAGTTATTTAGCCTCGAAGAAAAGACCGATTTTGAGAATGTTCTCTTTCCCCTTCTTGCAAAAGAAAACACCCTCTGGTCTGCGGGACTAACAGAAGGTCTATGGATTGCGGTTAATGACCTTAAGAGCTACAAATTGTTTATTAAGACCCTAGAAGAAGGCGGTCATATTTAGAGTCACTGTGTACATGTCGAAGCGATAGGTTGTAACAAGGAGGATATGTGTGCGGAATAGTCGGATATATCGGCGATAAAAAAGCTCAACAGGTTCTCTTAAGTGGGTTGAAGCGGCTCGAATACCGTGGGTACGATAGCGCCGGTATTGTGACGCTCAATGAAAAAGGTGGCGCTACACTCCTGCGCGAAAAAGGTAAGGTGGTCGAACTCGAAAATATGGTCATTGGCCATAAAACGGCAGATGAAATCGGCATTGGCCACACTCGCTGGGCAACCCACGGTGCGCCGAGTAAACGCAATGCACACCCACATGCGGTCGGTGATGTTTACCTTGTACATAATGGTATTATTGAAAACTACCAAGATCTTAAAGTTGAACTCGGTAAGTACGACTACGACTTCAAAAGTGACACCGACAGCGAAGTACTCGCGGCGCTCGTAGACTATATTTACAAAAAAGACGACACCACTCTGCTCGATGCACTGAGCCAAGCGCTTAAAATGGTAGTAGGCACCTACGGTATTGCGGTCATGAGCATCAAAAACCCAAATGAGATTATCATTGCACGTAAGGGCAGCCCGCTTATCGTTGGTGTTGGCGAGGGTGAAGTGTTTATTGCAAGTGACGCTTCGGCACTCGTCGGCTACACCAATCAAGTGGTGTACTTACATGATGGAGAGGTTGGTGTTTGCTCGCGCGACGGCGTACAGCTTTACGATATCGATGCGAACGAAGTTGATGCCACGGTTGAAACACTTGAGCTTGACTTGCAGGCAATTCAGAAAAAGGGGTATGACCACTTCCTTCTAAAAGAGATTAATGAGCAACCAGATAGTTTGCGCAGCACCCTTAGCGGCCGTGTAAATGCAGATAATCTGTATGCACGGCTTGGCGGTCTTAATATGACCGATGACGAGTTGCGCGATGTAGAGCATGTAATGGTAATTGGCTGTGGGACAGCCTATTATGCTGGACTTGAAGCAGGCTATTTGATTGAGCAGTTCCTCGATAACGTAACCTTCAGCTCGCAAATTGCCAGTGAACTCCGCTACCGCTCATTTGCAGTGCCTAAAAACACCGTAGCTTTGATTGTGAGCCAGAGCGGCGAGACCGCTGATACGCTTGCTTGCCTGCAGGAACTAAAGCGTCGTGGGGTAAAATGTTTGGGCGTCGTGAATGTAGTGGGCAGCACGATTGCTCGTGAGGTTGACGGCGGTGTATATGTACATGTTGGCGCCGAAATCAGTGTTGCCAGCACTAAGGCCTTTACCTCACAGGTAGCGGCAATCACTATTTTTGGACTCATGGTCGCACAGGCAAAAGGTATGGGCTCGAAAGAACTCAGTAGCTACATTCGCGAGCTTGAGCTATTGCCGAGCGAAATCGAAAAGGTAATCGCAAAGCACGATAAAGAGGTGAAGAAGATTGCGAGTGCCTACACAAGATACGACCATGCACTGTTTGTCGGCCGCGATGCACTCTTCCCAATCGCACTTGAAGGCGCACTCAAACTAAAAGAGGTGAGCTATGTACACGCCGAAGGCTACGCAGCAGGTGAGCTCAAGCATGGGCCAATTGCGCTCATCGACGATCGATTCTTCGAGGTTTGCTACCTGCAAGATAACTGGCTATACGAAAAGAGCCAAAGCAATCTCATTGAGATTAATGCTCGCGGTGCACACGCAATTGTTATTACCAATACCAGCAAACGAGTCCCAGCCGAGCAAGTAATTCGGGTAAGTACAAAATTACAGCTATTCACTCCACTTGTATTCAATGTTATATCGCAGCTTCTTGCCTATTATGTAGCAGTCGCGCGTGGCAACGATGTAGACCAGCCACGCAACCTCGCAAAGAGCGTAACCGTAGAATAGTTACGGATTTGTCAAAGACGATGCGGCCCCAGAATTGTAAGTCGTGTCGTTTTTGGTTGTTGAGTTAGAAAGTGAACTTGAGCTCGAACCTGAGACTTTCTTCGCACCAGGAACATAATTTTTAACAGTTGTATCGACATTAGCATCCGACATGCATGACTCATCGGCGAACGCAGCCTTAAGATCATCGGTATTGTACTTACTGCAACTTAATTCATTTTGCGTTACAGTAAAGAATTTCCAGTCACCATTATTCTTACGGTAAAAGATAAGACCTGCGCCACCAGTGCTTTGTCGAGACCACATATTGATTCCAGCCGTCTGGTAGCCGCTAGTGCTGCTGCTTTTAATGATTGGTGCAGAGAAAACACTCTGCGAAACATCGTTTGAGTTGCTCGCTTGATAGGCGGTAACAAATGGTTTAACATCGCTGCTCACTTTTATGTATGCGTTTTTGCTAGCACAGTTTACGTAGATAGGAATACTGTTAGTGCCAGATACTGTACAAATAACAGCATCCGACTGGTATTCGACCCCCGATGGAAGATCTATTGTTTTGTGGTATCGGCTGCTTACGAACGTAGAAGTCATTTCGTCGATGACACCCTGAGTGAATACAGTATCCACGCCTGTTTCGCTATTAGTGTCGACAGTTTTCTGGATATTGAGTCCGTACGCTTGAGTAACGGTCACATAGTAATTAGCACCACTCACCTGGTAGCTAGGGCTTACGGCAGGTGGGGTACTTGTAGGTGACGTAAAACTAATTTGCGGATTCTGGTAGCCGGTATTTGAACTATCCGTCAGCGTTGTATTAATCTTTGTGATCATACCTTGGGCGTCATCAAGTGGCTTAGTGGCCTGTGATGCAAACTTTCTTCCCGTATCTTTCTTTGGTGCAGAGAAGATCATAATGGCCGCAATAGCACCGGCGGTAAGTAATAGCAAAAGTAGGGTCGCAATAACAATATAGCGCTTTTTATGGCTCTTTTTTGGCATGTCGAGCGGAGGCTTTGCAGATGGGGGAGCCATCTGCGGTTGGATATTCTGAGGTGGAGTATCCTGAGCTATTGGTGTTCCTGGGCCTGTAGCAGGCTCTGCATTAAGCCTCTCAATATCATTTTGCCCCACCGGTAAACTCTCCATAAGTAAACTATAGCATTATAGCGAGCTGTTGTGCTAGTGAATTTGGTCGCTAACAACCTTGCGCAGCTTAGTAATAAACAGTGACGTATTAAACCGCTTTGCGGTGCGCTGTAATTTCGACGGGAAGAATGTAATTTCCTCGGCTCGCTTGATTGCGGTAACCACATCCTCGACCGTTTGATGCTCAAACAGTATGCCTGTTTCGCCGTCCTGCACAATATCGAGCGTGCCAGCCTTTGCAAGTGCGATCGCAGGTGCACCAGCGGCGAGTGCCTCCACAGTAACAATCCCGAAATCTTCCTCGGCTGGGTAAATGAATCCTTTAGCATTATTAAGTGCCTCTTCAACTTCACTATTCGATGCATCGCCAAATCGATCTGTGTAAAAATGCACAGTTGGCCCAGCCATCGCGACGAGTTTTTCGTGCATCGGGCCATTGCCAAATACCTTCAGATTAATACCAAGTTGCGTAGCCGCTTGCACAGTCAGATCATAGCGTTTGTATGGCAGCTGGCGCCCAATGGTTACATAGTAATCGTTACGCTCGCGCGATGGACTAAACCGCATCACATCGACCGGGGGATGAATAATAGTAGCATTTCGGCCGTAGTATTTCTTAATACGCTTAGCGGTCTCAGACGAATTGGCAATAAACACATCCACTTGTTTAGCAGCCTCTAAGTCAAGCTTGCGCTGGTGCGGGATCATCAGTGGCATCAATGTGCGGATAATAGGGTTGAGTTTGCCGTATCCTGGGTCGCGGCGGTATTCATCGTAATGGCTCCAGTAGTAGCGTGCTGGTGTGTGGCAGTAATTAATAATCACTTGGTCTGGGCGAGATTTCGTCACCTGGTGGCCGTGCAGGTAGCTGCTCGTCAGGATAATATCAAATTCACTCAGGTCAAGCTTGCGCATAGCCTTAACGGCAAGCGTAGGGAATAGCTTGTGGTAGTTGCGTAGTTTCTTCGGCATGTTTTGCAGGCTCGATGTACGGATATCCAGCTTACTAAATGCCGGCATTTTATCCGCGTTATAAATAGCGGTATAAATCGGCGCATCGGGGAACGCCTCGTGCATTGCCAGCACAACATTTTCCGCCCCACCCATGGTGGTAAGAAAATCACAGACAATAGCAATGCGCGGAAGTTCCTGAGTCATACTACCAGTATAGCGGATTGATAGTAATAACGCTTATCATTACGTTTGATCACTCCTCTCTATATAATTGGCAATTATATACTTGATGTTACCAATAAGAATATACTCCTGCCACTTAGTACGAATAAACTTAAGGTGCGGTAGAATGTCCTCGATTGTATAGAGCGGCTTAGTCTTATCTATAGAACCACCACTACACCATTTCTCGGCATCCAACTTGCTAGCATATGGAGTTTTTTGCGCTCAAAGCTGTAGGTTATATAGATCATCTTGCAATCGGGCGGATTGCGTACAAAATCATCTGCTGTTGCAAATGTTATGTCCGCTTCCAGTAAATCTTCTGGTGGTTTTGCCGTGAACTGTAGTTGGCGCATCCGTTCTAGGCGTACTTCGAGATATTCTTTTCGAGCGGCGTTGAGTGTACTTGCTCTTTCATTCTCAGTTAGGCGGATAAGTCTGAACCAGTACTTACGAGTGGCTTCAAGCAGCGTGATCGGCTTACCCGCAACAACCGCCACCTTTCCCTGTAATCCATGCGTGGCTATGTGCTCAGCCAACTGCTGAGATAATGGTTTGTGATTTAATGAGTATTTTTCAATAAATAGACCGTGCACTTTCATCTCCGGTAACTATTAGTATTGGTAATAGTTACATCTGGTTTTGAGCATAACACGAACTCTCAACTATTAGTAGTGCTAAGTGTTACTAACACTCATAGTTATATACGCTGAACCTATGACTAGAGACGCAAAAGAATCCAAGTACTTATCAGCCTTCGGCAAGCGACTCGCAGAAGTTCGTCGTGCCAAAGGGTTTACGCAAGAATCATTAGCCGAGAAAGCAGATGTTACAGCCTTGACCGTAAGCTACATCGAGCAAGGCCGCCAGTGGCCCCGCATTACGACATTGCACAAACTCGCAAAATCTTTAGGCGTTCCGGTTACTGAATTGTTCCGAGACCTCAAAAGCTAAATCAAACCTTATGTATAAACCCTAGCAGCGGACATGGTGTGGATGTCGTGCACTGCAATTCTGGAGAAACCACACATGCAGCATTTGATAGACACCCTCATCAACGGTCCAGCTCGCTACACACAGTCGCATCACCTGAGTGATGGCTGGATACTAGTGGTTGTTATCGGAGCATTGCTGCTCGAGTTTGGCGCTGCGTATATCCTTATCCTACTGCTCATCAAGCTAGGACAATACTATCGTACATTCTTTTCCTTTATATTGCGGCGCTTTGGTGTCGGGGAGAGTGAGCCCGCGTATTCGTTCCTACAACTCACATTTCCAGCAGATACTACCAAATCCGCTTATGCGACTGAGCAGCTGCATATTCTCATGCGCAGCATGGTGAAGTACTACAGTTTCTGGGATCGGCTCGCCGCACGTAAACAACCTTATTCATTGGAGATTGTCGCAACTCGTGATGATGGCATTCGATACATAATCAGAATACCGAAGCGAGAGTTAGAAACCGTAAAACGCACGCTCCTGTCATTCTTGCCTGGCTTGAAAGTTACTGAGGTTGATGACTATTTACCTAACTCAGCGAGCCTTCCTACAAGCATCGCTGAGCTAAAACTTGCCAATGACTTTGTATTGCCGCTAGGTAATCATAAAGCGCTGGAGGAGCATGATCCGATTGCATATCTTACCGGACACATGCGCAATTTACCAACCGACGCATTGGTTTCTTTCCAGATCGTCGCCATCCCGGTCTTTAATAATACTCATCCCAACGAACTGCGCCACATACGTGATGTTGAGCATAGGATAGCACTCAGTAAGCAGCTCGGCCCTAAGCTGACCGAATATAAGATCAACGTACCACGCATATTACTTCGTGCCGTACTTGCACCATTCTGGCTTATCGCGATGGGCGCAAAGATTATTGCTGGTGTGATTGAGGCTATTACGACAAGTGATCTTCCGAGTGACTGGAAAGGCGGCCCCAAACGATCTTCGGACAACCCATACGAGCAGGAACTAGGTAATACAATCAAAGGGAAGCTCGATCAGCAGCTATTTGAGGTATCTATGCGCGTCCTTGTCGCCTCCCCGGATAGCAGCGACAACCACACGCGCCTCAACGCCATCGTTTCGTCATTCGATACCTTTTCAAGCACATACCAGCACATAACAACGCGTAAAGTGCTGCCGCTCGTTACTTCTGTAGACAAGTGGATTGAGCGATTCCGCAATCGCTCGCTACTTTGTCATGTCGTTAGCCAGCAAACTATTCTATCTGGCTCGGAGCTATCCGATCTGTATCATTTCCCGAATACTGATCTTACGAAAACGGAGGGGCTAGTTAAAAGCCGTAGTCGCGAGTTGGCTGCGCCACTTTCAATTAAGCGCAGCGGTGCGAAGCTCGACGTCATCGTTGGTGCAAATCTTTTTGGCGGTGAAGTGCAGGAAATTGGTATGACTTTGGAACAACGCCAAAAGCACACCTACATTATTGGTAAGACCGGCACCGGTAAAACGACACTGCTCAAGAGCTCCATTTACCAAGATATGCTCAATGGCAAAGGCTTGGCCGTACTCGATCCGCACGGTGACATGTTCCGCGAACTGCTCTCTATCGTGCCGGAAAATCGCCGCAAGGATGTGGTCGTGTTCGATCCGTCTGATCGTGACTATCCCGTTGGCCTCAACATCCTCGATCCAGGGATTGAATTTGCGAGTGAAGACGACAAGCATGATTGGATCACCAGTGCTGTACTATCCGTATTTAAGAAGTTGTCTGACGAAAAACAGTGGGGGCCACGCATGGAACATATCTTGCGCAATACCACACTTACAGCCCTACAAACGCCTAAGCCAAGTCTCTACACCTTACAGCGATTGCTGACAGATAAGAAATACCAGAAGGAAGTCGCCAAAAGCTTGAAAGACCCCGTGCTCAAGCAGTTCTGGGAGAAAGAGTTCAAGATGATGGGCTCAATGCAAATGTCGGCCGCTACCGCGCCGCTCACGCACCGGCTTGGCCACTTCATCACTAGTAAAATGTCACGGCACATTCTGCTGCAAGAGAATAGCACCGTCCGCATTGCCGACATTATGAACGAGGGTAAGATATTACTCGTCAATCTCAGTAAAGGTGACATCGGCGAAGACCAAAGCGAATTCTTTGGCACAATCTTGACGGCGCTTATCTGGATGGCCGCCTACCAGCGTACCAAAATACCAGAAAAGAAGCGCCGCGATTTCTTTGTGTATGTTGACGAGTTCCAAAACTTCGCGACACCGCAGTTTGGCGCGATTACCAGCGAGGGGCGCAAGTTCCATGTGTGCCTGATCGTGTCACACCAGAACATTGCCCAGATGGAGGACAAAGACTTAGTGAAAGTGATTGCCGGAAATGCCGCCACGATTATCTGCCTTAAGGCTAATCCTGAGGACGAAGCGTTTATCTTACCGTACATGAAGCCTGAGGTTGAGAAAGGTGACATCATGAATCTCGCACCGTACCATTTCTACATGAAGGTAGCAACGGACGATAGCGAGGAGGCGTTTTCAGGTCAGACGGTGCCGTTGGATGTCGAGGAGAGTGAGAAAACTCAAAAGGCGGTGATAGCGAACGGTAGGAAGAAGTTTGCAACGCCTAAAAATAAGGTTGAGGATTATATGGAAACACTATTAGGCGAAGAGGCTCAAGCATCTCAGAAGAAGAGTGTCACGGTTAAGAGGGAAACTAAGCCTAAGTCTTCTAATCTGCGGGGGCTATAAATTGGTCTAGGATAGTAGTCACATATTCAGGCTGTTGAGTATCTCAGGCTTACACAAGCTAGACTACTCGATAAGGATAATTGCATAGGTCAAAATGGTCCACTATTCTTAGTAGTGTATCTTATAACAAAGTTGCTGAAATCTCTTTTCCTTCGTAAAAGAGATCAACTTGCCCTTGTAAGCAAGAGCGAGTTACGAGATAGTACTATACTTCTTCCCAAATCATACTAGTTACACCAGAAGCCTGCACCTTATCCAGAGTCGTCAATCGAATATGTACTTCTTCGCCCGACCAATCCTCACTGAGCAGCTTCTTTACGCGGCGCTTCACATACAATAGGTCGGCAGCTGTCGGACAAATAAAGAGAGAGATTGGTACTGGTCTGTTATTATCACCCCAATCACTGGCGAGATAATCAGCGTAATCTTTAATTCTTTTTCTAAGCTGGTAACGCGGCAAGGTTGGCGCAATGTTTTCTAGTAAATAACTCGTAACCCTTTTGTCATGCTCTTTTTCAAAATATAAATGTGGCTTCAGTTCATTGAGGGGATGATATGCGATGTTAGAATTAACATAATCCCCAGGCAAGACGACGGCATATGAAACATCATCACCGCTTTTGTCATGCAGGGCAATGGCGCAATTCGCCATTAGCAAACAGTGTTCAGTAAATGCTTGGGTTCTGGTTGGCTCCTTATACCGTTTCCGTAGTTCCTCGCTCGGGTAGGTTTCTAGGCTGCGCAGATAGCGAATGCCATTGTGCGCCAGATAATAGATTCCTGGTTGGCTTTTAGCAATAAAGTCAGTTTTATCGTAATGCCAATCTACATACTGTTTATCTCGTAAGTCTTTTAACCAACTTATGATTCTTCTTTTGTCTTTATGTTTTAGTAATATTTGTATTTGTATTCTGTTTAGGAATCTATATTTGTATAGGAGTTTTAGTATGGCTTGTTGTTTGAGAGTGATGGATGGAAGTTGGTTGGTCATAGTGTAATTAGTCTGCGATTGGCGTGGTGATATATTTTGCCTACCCCTCCTATACCGATTTATTTTATAGGTAAGATAGACGCTAAGATTAGTATAACAGATACAATTTTGACGAAAATTGTCACCCTCCTTGGGGACAGTTATATAAGCTAATTCTGCGATTTATGAGTAGTTGTTCCAGCGGAAGCTATGCTCATCACAGTAGAACCGTAGAGGTTTGCACTGACATGGTGGTGAATGCCATTGATGCCGCGCTTTAGGTGTGACCAAAAACTTTCTGCCGTGTTTGTACTAGCCGTGCCGTTTACAAACTCCTTGACGCCGTGATTGACACGTTTAGGCAAGGTGCGGTATGGCATATGCTCGTCTGTGTAGATTGTCGTATTAATGTCGATGTCGTTATGCGCAAGTGTCATGAGCGTATTGCTGCCGGTGTCTTTCGTTGCGATCGCCCGGAGCTTACCGCCGCGTTCAACCATGTCGACAACCGGCGCTGTTCAGACAAGAACCCTCGGTACTGTTCTTCTGTGGCGAAGGAGTTGTAGAACTGAATGAGATTGAACGCTTCTATACCTCTAGTGTATCAGGGGGGGGTGGTAACTTCAAGTATATAGTTGCAAAATATTATTTCAAAGTACGCCTTTTATTGACTAAAATGGTGCCTGCGCTTAATGTTGAGGGGGTGCTTAAACTTCTAAAATAACCTTTAGAAAGGGCTCTATACTGGGAAAAGTAAATCTGAAACCGATAGCGCACACGTTATTAACTTAGCATAATGATCGGCGTTATCGTGACCGTACCCCAGTCTTGCGAACAACGACCATGATAGTTTTAATGAGAATGCGAAGGTCAAGCCAGAAGCTCCAGTTTTGCGCATAATAGAGCTCTAGCTCAATACGCTCTTCGAAACTAAGCTCGCTACGGCCAGATACCTGCCAGAGACCGGTTACACCAGACTTTACACTGTGTAATAGCGCAGTACGTGAAGGGTTGAACTTTACCTCTTGTGGCAAAATTGGACGGGGGCCAACCAGGCTTAGCTCACCGCGTAGTACATTGATAAACTGAGGAAGTTCATCGAGTGATGTATCGCGGAGGAATTTGCCAAAGCGAGTGATGCGTGGATCATTTACTACCTTATGATTTTTGCGGTACTCCTCGGCAAGATCTGGGCGACCCATTTCCTCAAACTCAATACTCGCGTCTCTGCCTCCATACTTTGCACTCATCGTACGGAACTTGTACAGATTGATTGGTTTAGAAAAACGACTAAGGCGTTTGGACATATAGAACACGGGGCCACGGTTGAAGATTTTCTGCAAAACGGAGATAAGCAACAGAATACCCCCCCAGATTGGAAGGGTTACAACAACCAAAATGACGTCAAAAATACGTTTGACAATAGCCCCCCATCCAACAAGCGGCGTTTGGCTAACAGTGATCATCGGGTAGCCTAAGAATACATCGACAGTGTTTTTACCAGTGTAGAATTCTGGCTCGCCAGGAATGAAATTATACTGAATGTGATTGAGCTGTGCAGCGCCAAGGATTTTATGGTTGCGGTCTTCGCTGTCGTAAAGATCGGTCTGAATAATGGTAGTAATATGGCATTTTTCAATACATTGTAGCGCTTCTTCGACGCGCGCGTAGTGTTTGATGCCAAGGTGTGGCGGGAGCAGTTTTGCCGGTCCCGCATAGGCAACAATCTGGTAGCCAGATTTATGAGTTGTCGCAAGTGATTCCATAATATCGGTAGTTGCAGCGGAATTGCCAATAATAAGCACACGACTCACTCCGCGACTATAGCGGAACAATTGGTGCTGTACAAAGCGAAGGACCTCACGCACAATAATAATACTAAGTGCCGATCCGACAAGAACATAAAAGGTGACCAGGCGTGCTGGGAAGAAATGACCACCCGTGGTGTATTCCCAACCAATAATAAGGAGGACACCAACTAGGCTACCAAGCGCAACGCGGCTCCACTCTACCAAGCGGCGTGTGTAAATCTGGCTTGAGTAAAGCCCAAGCGATGCAAAAATAAGAATCCAGATAGGTGCAACGGCAAGGAAGCTTGCAAGGTATTCTTTAGCGTACACTGTATGCAAAAGCACACGGTGGTCGAGCTGTGTGCGAGCATAGTAGGCGATGCCAAACACAAGTGCGAGCACGATAAAATCGGCTGCCATGAGTATGAGACTGTAGAATTTTGTATTTCTCGATGGCATATTGTAGGGATTAGTATACCACTGTCAGTAGGTTTTCGGTACAATGAGGGCAGCATGAAGCACGTACGGTTACAACATATAATAGCCTGGCTCCTCCTTACTATTATGGGATTGATAGTTATCCATGCGCCGCTAACGGTGTTTCTTGGTACCAGATTTCCACAAATCGCCGAGGGTATAAAGGCCTGGAAAGAAGTGCTGATGCTTATAGCATTTGTGTTGCTGACTATCGATTACATGCGTCGCAAAGCGCTATCTGCAGCATTTAATGACAGACTACTCTGGCTAATCAGGGGGTATGTTATATTACACCTTGTACTTCTACTAGTGTACCATTTGCCTGTAAACGCGGTAATCGCCGGATTAATGATCGATCTTCGCTACCTCTTATACTTCCTATTGGTATACCTATTCCTGAAGACCTATCCGTCCTATAAAGAATCGTTCCTGCGAGTCGCAATGACGGGTGCTGCGATTGTGGTCGGATTTGCAGTACTACAACTGGTGTTGCCACATAACTTCTTGGCGTACTTTGGCTATGGTGATACAACAATCCAGCCGTATATTACCATCGATAGAAATCCAGCATTCGTACGCGAAAACAGTACGCTTCGCGGGCCTAATCCACTCGGTGCCTACGCAATTATGGTATTGAGTGGCGTGGCTGCCTACTGGGTGATGCAGCGAAAAAAGCTAAACGATAATACGCGCACGACACTCATATTTTTTGCCATTGCAGGGCTTATTTCGTTAATTGTGAGTTATGCCCGAAGTGCATGGCTTGGTGTTGTTATTGCGCTGGTTGCGGCATTTGCTATTAAAAATAAGGGCGTCGTTACATGGCGAAAGGCTGGGTATGTTGCTGTTGCAACAGTGATATTTGGCGCGCTTGTTTACGGTGCGCGCAGCTCTAGCCTAGTGCAAAATACGCTCATTCACAATAATCCAACAACAGGCTCTTTGGTGGACTCTAACACCCAGCACGTTGAATCAGTCACGAGCGGCCTAGCCTCAATGTTTACTCATCCATTCGGTCAAGGGGTAGGTAGCACTGGGTCGGCGTCGTTATTCACAGATAATCCAACCGTCGTGGAAAATCAATTCCTGTTTGTCGCACACGAGGCCGGCTGGCTTGGCCTTGCGTTATTCGTTGCGATTACCTGGATGGTTCTTGCGAGGCTATGGAGTAAGCGATCCGACTGGATGGCGCTCGCTGCATTTAGCAGCGGCATTGGCTTGATTGTTGTAGGTTTACTGCTACCCGTATGGGCTGATGACACAGTGTCGATTGTATGGTGGGGGCTTGCCGCAGTGATCTTGGCGGACGGAAAGGGGACAAATGGAAAAGCGACCAACAAAAAAACAAAAAGAACTGCTTAGCTTTATTGATGGATTTATTAAAGGCAACGGCTATGGGCCGAGCTACCGCGAGATTATGCGTGCGCTTGACTACAAAAGCGTATCGACCGTTGCAACACATGTTGACGGTCTCATTCAGCGCGGCTGGCTACATAAGCGCGACAACGAAGCACGCACGCTAGAGGTAGTAGCTCCAGGTGATGAGCCGACCCCAGCTATGGCGTCTGGAATCGTATCTGAGGGAGAGAAAGAGATCCATGCGAAACTCAGAGAATTACAAAAACACCCTGACGAAAACGCTAATGATATTGCAGTGCTTTTGCGTACACTCGTGATTCTAGGGTACGAGCCAAAAACCGAAATAGCATAGAGGTAATGGTATACTAGAGACATATGCGACAGTTTGTAGCAGAGGTGCCACATCTTGTTATCGCGAAGATACAACATGTGGGCTGGAGGAAATTGCTCGGAGGTACGATCGCGGTTTTCTTTGGAGTAATGATACTCGTGCAACTTTTCTACCCGGCAAATACATTGTTGCCATACACTAAGGTTGATGGCATATCGGTTGCCGGTAAGACCAAGCAGCAGGCTATCACTATGCTCAATAAGGCGTACGCCAATCATACGATTGCAATTTATATGGGATCTGGCAGAGAGCCAGTAACTTCGCCAAAACTGTCTGATGTCGACGGCGAAGTGGATAATACTACGCGTATTAACAATGTGGACTATCCATGGTACATGCGGCTTGTTCCGACCTCACTCTTTTGGTCGGGTCAAAAGGTGGCAACCACACCTGCACCTAAGTTTGGTGATAAATTCACTCTATATATAAGCAAGAAACTGATGCCCAATTGCCAGCAACAACCAGTGAATGCCACTCTAAAGGCCGGTAATGGTAAATTGTCACTTGTCCCAGCAGTGACAGGCGGGTCATGTGCAGAGGCGGATGTTATTACAAGTATTAAGGCCATTCGGCCAACACTTACCGCTAAGACGGCAGTAAAAGTTGCGCTTAGCGAGCACAAGCCAGATGTCTTAGATAGTGCCGCCACCGAGCTTGCGGATACATTAAACCTTCGACTGAAAGCAGGCACAACATTGCTTGTTAATAGTAATCAGGTCACTATTACGGCAAATGACTTACTTGCTTGGCTCGATTTTACGGCAGACAGTAATAAATTAATCGCTAAAGTGAATATTGATCGCACTAGCGATTGGCTGAATAAAAATGTAGCTGCAAAGGTGGCTGTTGCTGCGGGCATCAGCTACGTAAAAACACTCGACTTTACCGAGCTATCGCGCATACAGGGTGCCCCTGGTAGGGCAATTGATATAGCCACGACGGTAAACTCATTGCAGCAAGTTGTAGATGGCGCAAACACCGCAGCAGCTGTTGTAACAAAGACTGTCCCACCAAGCGAGCAATACACCCGAGCGTACAGTCCGGACGATGCTGGCCTTTCTGCGCTAATGACAAATTATGCGCATGATCACCCAGGCACGTTTGGTATATCTATGGTAGAACTTGACGGGCAACGCCGCCGTGCCAGCTTTAACGGCGACAACCAATTCGTAACAGCAAGTACGTACAAGCTATTTGTAGCCTACGAATTACTCAAGCAAATTGACGCCGGCAAACGTGATTGGGATAGCAACGCGGCATGCTTTAACAAAATGATTAGCCAAAGTGACAATGCTTGCGCCGAAAGTTTTTTAAACATGTTGGGTCTTTCGACAATCACTAATGATATCCAGGCGATCGGACTTAAGAACTCGACATTTATGAAAAATGGTGGTCCATATACAACTGCAAATGATCTTACGCTAATGCTTGGTATGATTGCAACAGGCCAAAATTTCTCGAGTACCAACCAGCAACGGCTCGTCGCGGCAATGGAGGGCAACGTATATCGCCAGGGCATCCCAGCGGGCGTGCAAGGCACGGTTGCCGATAAAGTAGGATTTCTAAATGGGCTATTCCACGATGCGGCAATTGTATACGGGCCGCATGGTACATATGTACTCGCAATTATGACCGATGGCAGCAGCTGGGCCACAGTTGCCGATCTTGCAAAGCAAATTGATAATTTACACGCTCAGTAATATTTACAGATATGGCCCGATACTGTACAATAGCCCTTGTATTCATCCACTGGGTGACGTACCTTACATTACTATTCCGGCATAGCTCAGTGGTAGAGCGGATCGCTGTTAACGATTAGGTCGCTGGTTCGAGCCCAGCTGCCGGAGCCAGACTCAGCAGGTAAATACCCAGACCGGGTTCCGTGACCAAAAGTCATATTTACCCCTTGAGTCGGACAAATAGTACTGAGTTTACCAAAAGGTACAAAAACCGATAGAATCGTCCGAAAGGGCGATTTTTCGTATCTATCGCTGATGCTTAGTTCTGAAGGTGACCAGTTTCCCGTAGAGCGACTGGACAGTTGAAATTCCGACCGAGTTCCTTGACCGGCGGCTACTTCTTTAGTTCACCTGCCTTTTTTATTGCTTTAAAGACTAGATTACGTTTTTCGTCAGACATGTCGAGTCTAATACCTAATTCGCGCATGAAGTCTATAAAAACAGCAACAAAATAAGAATCAACCGCTCTTATGTAAGCATCTGTCAAAAGCGGTGTATTTATAAAGTCTTGTAAATTATTTCCGTGAACAAAATCGCTCAACCAGTCATATACACTCAATACATTGTCGTCCGGAAATAGCTTAACCCTATGTTCAACCTTAGAAGTGGTCCACATGTAATTAGCATTGCTAATCTTCTTCTTGTTGGCTCGATCCTTGACACGATTCTGTATCTTATCCGTATATTCGATATACGCTTGTGACCTACGATCGTTAGCCTTTACATGAAGTAGGTTTCCCTCATTTTCAAGTAGCGATCTTAATATTATCGATCTGCCGACGAGAGGTCCTTGCCATAGGAGTATTAAGTAGGATGAAAATAAATCGCCTTGTAGTCCGGCGATTCTAGCTAGGGCCTTTTGTTGAATGTTGCCATTTTCGTAGTTGTGCTTAAGATCTTCCTCCAGCTCTGCTAATGTAGAGAGAAGAATATGACCGGCTCTATATGATATTTTGCTGTTATCAGAAAGCTTTTCCAGTAGTGGATCATTCATAATACTGATTATAGGCTTTTTGTTTTATTGATGGACCATAAGCACTCCATTCCTCACGGCTATCTTATTAATTATCCCATCCGCGAAGGCATTTTTCTCTGTTTCACTGCCGCTTCGCAGTACATACCTTGAATATTCAACCAGTGGAGATGCTGGTGATCTTTCCACTCCGTACTGGCCGAGGATGTTTTGAGCGACAGCGTAGTGGTGGTCGATCTTTGCTTGTAGTTTCGGAGTCACGCGGATTTTCTCCGCTCCTTTTTCTATTAACGATTCGAGTAGACTACACAGTACATCTTCGTTTATATACTTTTCTTTACATGTAGGGTCTATCTTGCGGGTACAGTTATAATAGACGAATCTTTTATACACACCTTTTTTCTTGAGTAGTTTTATCTTTTCCTGTGCAGTCACTTCGGCGCCACATCTGCCACACTGCAGTAGACCCCGGAATGCGAATTGTTTTGATCCCCATATACCTTTATTTGCTCCACGCGTTTGTTGCACCTCATTCCACAATTCTTTGGAGATAAGAGGTTTATGTGCCCCTTTATACCATGTATTTCCCGGACCTTCAGGGTATTGGAACTCACCGTAGTAGAAAGGATTTATAAGCATCGCAAGCACACTGCTCACCGGAACGGTACGTCCGCTTCGACTTGTAATGCCCTGTTCATCGAGCCAGGCCTTTAGCCTTCTGCCGCTCCAGCCTTGTGCTGCTTTGTGAAACATCTCGGTGATGATGTCTGAACGATCAGGGTCGGGGATAATGTCAGCAACGCCACCGAAAGATCTATTTATATAGCCAAGTGGAGCGGTGCCGGGGCGCCAACCCATTTCGCACTTTGTGCGTATGCCACGCTTCACATTGATACTTTTATTATCATTCTCTAACTTCGCTTGAGAGCAGAGAATCATGAGTAAGAACTTCTCATTTGGATTATTAGTGAACGTTTGCGAGTAAGTACGAATGTGCAGTAGTTTACCGTAGTCCATTAGGTCAACGACGGTTCCGAGATCACCAGCATTTCGGCTTAAGCGGTCGGGTGCCCATGTCAGGATCGCATTGTAGCTGCCATCTACGAGACCCTTGAGAAGATCATTATAGCCAGGGCGTTTGCCAGACTCTTTGGCTGAATGACTCTCCTGAATCACTTTGACGACATTGAGATTTTCATTGGTAGCTAATGCTCGCATTTCATTGAGCTGTGAGTCAATGCTCATTGCCTGGCGCTCGTCAGACTCGCTTGATTTACGTGCGTATAAACAGTATCGTAACGGTTCCATTGCAATGCAAAGAATACCGCTGTTGCTTGCATTATCCTAGCCCAATGTTTAGTTTATTTCATAAAAGGATCGATGAGTTAGATCTGAACTATAATTGAAGATGATGACAAAATGTTTGTATTGCTTGCGCACTGATAGGGTTTTCTCGAGTGAGGAGCATACCATTCCAAGAGGCTTGGGTAATGAGGAAATTGTCTTGCCGGTGGGTGTCGTGTGTGATGCCTGTAATAATGAGGTATTGTCGGGATTAGATTCGGTGCTTCTCGAATTTACTCCCATCAAATTTCAAAGAAGTTTTCAAGGTGTCAAATCAAGGAAGGGTAAGTCTACGATCCTAAAAACACCAGGTTTTCATATGAGCCACATAGCTGAGAATCACATTCAAATTAATGTGTTAGATAACAGCAAGACGGTTACAGATATGGAGGATACCAGCTTCAAATTGAATATGCTGAGTAGTCGAAAAATGACCCCAGAATATACGAAAATGATTGCACGTGCGCTTTATAAAATTGGACTGGGAGTTGTTTATAAGGATCTAGGCGAGGAGGTAGCTTATTCTACGAGGTTTGATGAGGTACGAGAAATAGTCTTGGGTAAAAAAGATTTTCAAGGACAACTTTTCTTCCTAAAACATCCGACAGATCTAGAGTCTTCTGGAGTTCAGCATTGGGACTTGAAAGACGAGGAAGGAACAATTTCTTTTTTCAGGTTTTATTATTTTGGCATTGAAATCTTTTATGAGATGGAAAGACGCGTATTTGAGATACCAAAAGTCTTTGCCAAAGATAAGATTGATGTGATCAGCTTTTAGACTACCTGTCCTATACTAAAATTATGGATCAATTTCAGGGGACGGAACCAACACAAGACGAGTTACGGCTCGTAGCTGAAAGCTATGCCATACGGCAGATGTACTGGCCTAGCTACACATGGCAAATACAGACCCAACACTTAAACAAAATTGATGAAAAACGACAGGCACTTGAAACGAATGGAGTAGAAGTCGATCCATTCACCAAACATCAGAGTGATCTATTCAATAAGATAAATGCTAGTTTTTATCATCTCGAAAAGCTCAAAGAAAACGAAAATACAATTATTGAGCTAGGCAAAAGGATAGCCAAAGAATCCAAGAAACATACACCCAATGGAGCGTTTGGTGTAATTGGTGCTCCGTATGAGCCGATCGAATACGAGTATGAGGCTTTACTCGTCACACTAAAAAGTGGACTTGATATCTTGGCGATGATGCTTGCTCAACCGTCCGGGCTGCACTGTGACAATATAGGCTCCTTATCTAACGAGAGTGAACAAGCGAAGAAGCCTAATGATTTTTTGACTAAAGTCAAAACGATGCTAGCAAAAGATGAGCATCATAAAACCCTTGATGAGTTTAGAAATAAGGATGGAGTCCACTCGAAACGCAACTACGCGGTTCATCATGGTTCATTGCCGACAGGAACGATAAATATTCAATTCACGGCTGACAGCGCGGAGTTTGGAATTCTAAAAACTCGTACTATGGAAGTTGGTGGTGAAATGACGAGCTTTACAGAACAGAGAAATCTTGAGGATTACGTGACTGATTTATTTTACGCTACCTGTGATTTGATCATAGAAGGCCTTGAATTGCTCATTAGCTGTAGTCTGCCAAAAGGAGAAAAGGCATCAGTTTATGAGGCAAGAAAAAGAGATAAATCTAAAAAGGGCGACTGATCGCCCTTTTGATCTCTGGCACTTCTTATCCTTTGGCGTTTACGGTCCAGCTACATTCGGAGTTTATATCAAGGTAGAATTTTCCACCCTTGTGGTAGTGCTGTATGTCGTTGCCACTGGCGCCCATTTGGTTGACTGGCGTGTTCTCGAAGGACACAGATCCGTCTGCGTTATAGACGGTTACGATGAAGTTTCCATTATTCCCGGCTTGGCTACAATCGTAAGTCCAGTTCAGGTCCCAATCACCAGCTGCAGTGAAAGTTTGCGTTTGTTTCGTACCGCTACCAGCGAGGGTGAGTAAAGCTTGAGGTTGCGCCTGTGGTGTTGGCGTTGATGAGCTGCTTGAAGACTTGTCGGCCTGTGCCGGCTGAGATGTTGCCGGTGTCTTTCCTCCGCTGGATGCACTGACTATTACTGTAAGGACAACAATTACACCTAACACTGTTAATACTTTATGTTTAGCAAACCAGCTTTTCTTTTTCTGCTCGTTCATTTTGACAGCCCTCCTTCAGGCTAGGTTAGTTATGGAGGCTGTCATATATAAAAATGGACAGCCACGCTGGACTGTCTAGGACCCAAACAAGCAGTTATGCCTATTCTTTTTAACGTAGCTGCCCATTTTCATGGCATAACTACGCGACATGGGTCGCAATGACTGATTGTTTGAATCCTAGACTTTTTCATTGTATCGCTGAACAGGGGTAAATGCTAGTCCCTCCGTAACTTATTGAAGGACTCGTTAATTTCATCGTCATCAGATGGTTCAAAGTACTCTTCAAGGGGTATGTCTTCGAGGTCACGTATGATTTGACTGAGCTTTTCTGACTCGCGTCGAAACTCCTCACGCTCGGCCTCGACTGCTGCTCGGCGGCTCCATATCTTGTCGGGCTTATATGCAGAATGACGATGATCCAACCAATATCGTACATAGCTTTGCTCACCATTGTTGATGCCGCTGATCACTTTAGATTCGGCGACGTCATTCACTACATCAACGCCTTGAGCTAATGCTTCGGTTGCCTGAGACTCGAAGACAGGGTCTTCCTTACGCCAACGATAGTACGTCGATCTTGGAACGCCTACTCGTTTACAAGCCACCTCCACGATAGGCATCTGCTGCAGTTGTTCGAGAAGCTTTCGCTTCTTACGATTCTGAACCTTCGCCATCATGTACCTTCTCTCGCTTCAACCCAGTCAGCTTCTCCCAGCGTTTGAGTGCTACTTCGGCATAGACGGGGGATTTCTCCATAATGTAGCACCGACGCTGGAGTTTGGTTGAAGCAATAAGCGTGCTGCCGCTGCCGCAGAATGGTTCCACTACAAGATCACCGCGTTTGGTCAGTACTTTGATGTAGGGGATAAGAATCTCGAGTGGCTTCGTACCAAAGATGATACCTTGACCTGAACTTTTGAGGTCATCTGCTTGGTATTCAATAAAGTCAGTAGGCTGATACTTCTTCCCGCTCTCATAGCCTTCCCATTGCGGTTTACCGGCAATAGCATAAAGTGCCGTTTCAAATTCCTCCTGAAGTCCATCCGGTTCCTCATCGTGGTTATATTCGACGGTTCCACTCGCGCCGACCATCGCAATGTCATGCTTAGAGAAGAATTTGTACTTTGCAGCAAACCCTTGATGGCGATTAGGCAAGTGCCAGACGATCATATTTTTGACCTTCCAATACTTTTCCATCTCGCTCCAAATGGTGCGGAGATTCTTCCAGTTCTCATATACAATAACGCTGAAGTCTGGTTTAGCATGAGCGGCAACGTTTGCCATCCAAAGTTCAGTAAAGTCGTCTGGCAGGACATCAGTTTCAAGGTACCGACGATTACGCTTTGAGCCAAAGCCTTCAGTCGGTTTGCCATGCCGCTTGGCATTTAAGTAGTCCAAGATGTACGGTGGATCAGTCAGGCACATATCAGCTTGGTCGTCGTTCATAAGCTTGGCGAAATCATCGGGCAGGGTAGAGTCACCGCACATAAGACGACTATCTCCAAGCTGGTAAACATCTCCTTTCTTTACATTGACGGTCTTAATATCCAGCTTCTCGAGTTCCTTATTCAGGTCAAATTCTTCGGGAGCATCAACTTCAATATTGAAGACATTGTCGAGTTCTTCGCTACTGAAACCGGCATCTTCGAGCAGTGATTGATCGAATTGAGCAAGTAGCCCATAATCCCAATCTCCAAGGTTCTTGTTGAGTCGGATGTTCAACTCTTTTTCTTTGGCCTCATCTGGGATAGTTATGTAGAGTACAGGAACTTCAGTGTAGCCAAGCTCCTTTGCGACCTTCAGACGAAAATGGCCTCCAATAACAATGCCGTTGCGTTCAGGAGCATCATTCACGAGTATTGGATCGACTAGTCCAAAACGCATGATGCTTTCTTTGAGCTGTTCGGTTGCTTCTTCCGACCATTTGCGTGGATTGTAGAGGCTTGGTTTGAGTTCGTTGATATCTACGTTCGTGATAGTTAGATTAGCAGGCTTCATAGCCGTCCCTCCTTATGATTTTTGAGTATGAGAAACTAGCCCTTAAGTAGGGTAGTTTGATTCGTTTTTTGCTCTAAACGCGAGCCGCGTCGTTTGAGCTAATCTCTAGTGCGATTAGTTAATTTGATAATGCACTATGCTTGTGTTTTGTGTCAAACGGTGGTGTTTTATAAACTTTTGTAATCTTCAATAATATTTTTGCGGGTTTCAGATCAGATACGGAAAATTGAGAAAGTGTTGTAGTTTTATCACCAGATTGTAGTGTAGCAACAATAACACTCTGAGATTGGAGACTTATGAGCCTTGACCATGATATTGCTTATGCTATTATAGAAATAACGCAGACGGACTGCCACTTATTTGATTATACATTGACAAAAGCATAAACACCATGCTATAGTTTGCTGTATAGCTGAGTGGAGAGATCTCCTTGGGAGCTTCCTATAAATAAAAACACAGCTTTTGGCTAGCGAGAGCCATAAAGCCCGTAATCCGGTGAAAATCCGTATCATTTGCTAGACTATATGAAAAAGCACCAGCTCGTAACTGGTGCCAGCGTACATAGTTGGTTCTCAATGCACGCTCCTTAGTCTAGCACACTATTTATTATTAACGTCCAGTTGTGCTGGGCATAAAGGAGTATGAGGTAATGGAGTTACTTCACGCACGCACCATGGAGGTTAACCTCTAATGGCAAAATACAACATATATAAGGTAAAGCTAGCAAGGGCTAAAGACCTGATTACAAAGCTTGAGAATTCGGGCTATAAAGATACGACGACGCAAGATATTGGCGCGTATAAGGTGACGACTTATTTTACCCCTGCACCTATACCAACTGAAATATGGTGGCTAGAACAATTCGGTTCATTTTTTGGGGAGTACACAAAGAAGCGAAATACCGTATACTCTGGAGCAATCCTCGCTGAAAATAAGGAAACGGACCAAGTATTTATCATTGCGCTAGGGAAGACTCACTTCTATGCTCAAGAGTTTATTGATTACACTTTTGGACTAAAAGTTGCGGAGCGAATCGGAAGCGACACAGGAGCGAAAACGAAAAGCTCTAAACACTTTGCTGGCCAGACAAGTAAATCCATGGTCAGTTTCTCGGGCGACTCCATCTTGAGCTTTACACCCGGTGAAGCAACAGATTACGTAAAATTAAAAGCACGTGATACTTCGAAGTGGGGAAAGTCCTATGTGCACTTTGGAACTAGCGTCCAATTTGGCAGCATCGAGTACGAGCCACATGAAATAGGGGATCTCCTCGGTAATTTGGAAGAATGTCTGGGGGATGAACCAACATTCAACCTCCCAACAATCTTACCTGTTAAGGACGAAGGCCAAGCTGGGCAATTAGATAAAGAATTAGCGCAAGCTATAATTAACGACGATGCTAACGTAAGCATCGTCGATTTTGAATTGTATGGTGTCGACTTTGTCTTTTCCCAGCAGACCCATGTTAAGCTCGAGTATCAAGGTGTATATAGTGACAAGATCACGGAACTTGATGTGGCAACCGTTAAGAAATTCGCCGAGGACAACAATATTGACCTTAAGGCTGATTTGCGTGATATTAACGCCAAGCTTTATGTCAACGAAGGCTCCAAATTCACTGTTGAGCTAGTTAGGCTTCTGGATTTTGTTGGAGATGGCGATCACTTTCTATATCGAGGTAAATGGTACATCTTCAGCAAAAGCTTTCTCGATTCACTGCTTGAAATCATAAAGGCCGTTCCGGTTGAACAGATGTCGATGGAGTTCTCTAAGGCCGAACATGATGCGTGGAAAGACGCTCATAAGGAAGAAAAGGTTAAATATCCTGAACGATACGTCATTGACAAGATAACTAACGCTAATAAATCTCTACAGAACGTTGACCGCTCCTTTGACTATAAGCAATACAACAAGAAGAAGGCTACTGTTGAAGTGTGCGACATATATGATCCGCAAAATGCAGAAATCAATGTAGTTAAGATAGGTGCAGCCAAAGACTTTGGGTATGCTTTTGATCAAGCTGCGCTAACCCTCAACCTTACTAAGAACAACATCTACACTACTCGAGATGGTAACGATATTGAAGTGAAAAAGTTACGCTTAACCCTGGTTGCGAAGAACGTTCAAGTGCCGCAAGACGCCACGAAAATTAACTCACTTTCATTCCAGATTAAGCTTGGCGAGCTTATGAACCTAGCTAAGGAAAAGAGCGTAGAGTTATTGGTAAATTTCGCGAAATACAATAAGTAAAAATTACTGCCGAGGGAAATCCTTCGTTTCCCTCAGTCTTCCTTCCGCGGGCATAGTGCTACCATGGATACATGAGCTACACTCATCTCAAAGACCGCTCATATTACGAAGCCCTCTACGATAAACACACCGTAGAGTCTGGTCGTCGAGACATCGTGTATTACGAAGAGTTCTATAAAGAATTTGAAAGCAAACTCCCTAAAGACGACAAAATCGAACGACCAGGTAACGCACTCCTCCTGAATACCTTCTATATGAAAGTCGTTGGCAACGATCTCCTGGATCGATACGAAAACCGAACCCAGTCTATCAACGAATGGATGGCTCGAGACGAAGCGAAGGACAATCAGGTAGCATCAGCCAGGCTACGTGAAGAACCCTATTGTCACCACTGTGGTAAGCAGGGTCTTCGCCTCATAGACAAGTCACTCATGCACCGAGATGCTCACTACGACGATCCCGAAGAAGTCCTCTTCATGCTTCGCTGTCCCCATTGCACTAAAACCAGCGCCTTCTGGGAAGATGGTACTGCCTGGAAGCGAACATTAACGCAGTGCCCAAAGTGTCGCTCCGAAATGACCGAAAAAACGACCAGCACGAAGAAGACTCTTACCACTATTTATACCTGTCCATCCTGTGGTCATACATATAAAGACAAGTTGGATCTTACGAAAAAGGAAGAACCACCAGACCCCGACTTTGACAAAGACCGCATTCATTTCTGTCTGCTCGACAAAGAATTTCGCGAGCGACTCGTAAGTTTTCGAGAAGGTTTTGAAACCATGGCTCGACTTGGTAAAGAGCTCAAAGAAAAAGAAGACAACAAACATATCTATGAAGCCATTAAGGAGCTGAAGAAGCTCAAGATTGCCGAACTAAATACTACGTTGGCTCCGGCGCTTGAAAAAGCCCACTATATTGAATTTAGTTTAGATAAGCCCGATATCGGCAAAGATATCACGGTAGGCTTCAGCTGCCTCGATGACAAAAGTGACCGTAGCGACTATGAAAGTGAAAAGACTCTAAAGAAAACCATCCAGAACACATTGGAAGATACTAATTGGCGCCTCATGAGTGAGGGGATTCACTACCGACTAGGCTATTTGAGCGGATGGCTTCGAGCATATGAGCGTGAGGAAGAGCTGAAAAATCTTGTCATGAAGAGTAAGAAGCTAATGAATAGGCAAGCGGGTGATGAGGTCGATGAAAAGGGCGGTAATCGAGTTCTCAAAACTCCCGATGGGAAAGAAGTTATTCTTTAGGCTATCAAACCAGCACATTGAAGTCGTATAATTGCAACCAGAGGTACTGAAAGCTCATGAAAGACCAACAACCAACTCTATTTTACTCTTGGCAATCTGATCATTCTAAAACAAGAAGCTACATTGAGGATGCTCTAAAAAAAGCGCTTGAAAACATTGCGAGTTCAATGAAGGTTGAGGATGCACCACGCTTAGATAAGGACACACAAGGTGAAGTAGGTGCGGTTTCGATTACAGCCACCATTAAAAATAAAATTGCCATGTCGAAAATATTCGTGGCCGACGTTTCGCTTATCGATCTAGGTCAGACTGGCAGAAAAATGGTCAACCAAAATGTCATGTTCGAGTTGGGGTATGCGTTTGGCAAAAAGACCGAAAAGGCCGTAATACTTATAGCAAACAAGGATCTGGGCGAGGCCAATGAACTACCTTTCGATATCGCCCAAAACCGCATCATATTTTGCTCACCTAAAAGAGACCCTAAGGCTGATAAATTAGTATCAACTCTTGAATATGCGATTCGAGCGCATTTGGGTTTTATCGACGAGGAGCGGCGGACAGAGGATTTACTGGATAGTAAAGAACAGCTAATTAAGGCCGTTGAGGATAACAAACCTACCACAACGAAATCTGAGAAGTTTTTTGAAGGTATATTCAAGCGCTATTTAGAGGTGGCGCCAAATCGTTACAAGCACGGTGAGTCGGCAGTTGAATATGGTGAAGAAGTCGCAGACGCATACCAAAAGTCACTCCCGATTACCGTTGAATTGTATGACGTAGTTAATGTAGTTGCAGAGCATGGTGATGTTGATGCTGCTACTATGGCTTACAAAATGATTGGTGAATTATCTGCTATGTACGATAATCAGCCTGGTGAGAACGGAAAGTCTGATGCCTCAAATGATTACTACGCTTTATTAATTCAAGAAATTGCTTCAATTATTATCGGTCTCCTTGCAAAGTACAAGCACTGGCAACTGATTGGCGATTTGATACCTCAAAACTTTTTAAAGCCAAAGAACGGGACGAGGAAGTATTCCATTGGCAGCACGTACCACTTGCCGGGATGTGTAAACGCATACTATAAGCAAAAGACTGGTATGAATTATGGGATTCCAACGACACCGTTAATTCAGGAACGATTTATTGATAACGACAAAATTCTTCATGCTTATGCAAGTGGAGTTATGATTCTTATGTTTGCACTCAATTGGTATTACCCTTTTATAGCAGGTTTACTCCTTCAAGAAGAAACAGATTACGTCCCAGAATACATGACCAATTTGAAGTCAAAAGCTTTTGCAAATAAGTTCAGGATTGCCCTTTCGGCTTCGAGTATCGAAGAACTCCGCACTAGACTCGACGAGAAGCGTCAACAACCTCTTTCGGACGGAATGTCTTATTGGAATCGAGACTTATCACATATGTTCCAGCAAGAAGGCCTATTACCTATAGAAAATGTGGGTTCAAAATAGAAATAAGTTGTGTCTCGTTTGTATCATTATCATCTGTTGAAAGGTTCGTGACCTGTATGGGGAGCCAAGAATTTATTTCATTACAATAAGCCATCATTTCGAATGGCTTTTTGTATTTCCACCTCAGTAAATCACCGTCTAACTTCAAGTTCGAGACTACCATTTTAAGTAGTGTGCGTTTTTTCTGAATTTCAGCTTTTTCAAACAGATTTGGAAGGTCTTTTGCTAACTTTAACAGATGAGAAACACTTAAATAGTACTCATCATCAGAAAAGTTCGAGACTTTCTCTAGCCTCTTGCTTCAATTTGAGCTTTGTATCAAATTCTTCGAACTTTTTATTATAGAATTCTTCGCTAATTTTACCGTCTAAGAAGTCTTCATAGACGCGTTCTTTTCGTTGCTGGTACTTTGCAATCTCGGCATCCGCACTCGGCACACTCGATGAGGCCGCGATATCCCGCCCCAATAGTGTGGTTTAACCTTGTAGCCTTCGCGTACCGATCGAGCCTGCTCGAAAAGAGCCCTAGTAATGATAGGGGCATAGTTGTGAGCATAGAGTTTTCCGAGAACCCGCATCTCGCCATAGTAGAAAGGATTTTTGAGTACTTGGTCAATCCTGCTTGAGTGAACATTTCTTAGGCCGTAACGTTCGCGCCAAAGTCTAGCAATCTCACGCAGAGACGATGTGCCAGACGCATATATTTCAAAGGCTTCTCGCACGACACCCGCTAAGGCGGGGTCGAGCTCAACCCATTTCTTACCATCAGACCGTGCCGTGTTTATATAGCCAATTGGTGCCTTGCCACACCATTCACCATCACGCCATTGCTGTTGGTTACGACGTCTCACGTTATTGCTGATTGCGTCGGAATAGTACTGGGCAGTAGACACGCCTAAATTGAGCATAAATTGCTGCTGAGCAGATGGACCCTTAGTGATAAAAAGACTGTCTGAAGGGAAGTGGATTTCTATCTTGCCAGCCTTGCATAAATTATTTAGAAGGCTCACTTCTTGTGAATTTGAATTGCGGGTGTAACGGTCAATTTTGTCGAAGACAATGATACAGTTTCCAGAATCATCAATGACCTTATCAATGACTTGTTTAAAACTAGCGCGTTGAGACTTATATGCGGACTCGCGAATCTCGAATAGTTCGTAATCATACCCTTTACGTTTTGCGTAATCTTGTAAACGATAAACCTGGCCGGGTAGGGCATCAGACTGATCAAGCGTTGAAACCCTAGCAATAAGATATGCTTTCATTTCTACTCCTACTTAAAATGGACGGTTGTGGCTACCAAAAAAACGGAACGCTTTCTGGCACAACCGCCCATTAAGAGCAGAAAATAAAAACGGTTCCGATATTTTTGGGTAGGGATAAAGTTGTCATCCATGTAGAGCCCGTCTCTTATTTTAAAGTCCTGACTGGTTTTACTGAGGAGACAGACCGTTTCTTTGAATATTTAATAAATGATGTTGCGCGACCCTATCTTGAGACTGTCTTTGAAACTTTCTTTAAAGATTCAATTAAGCTTCATGAAAATGACGATATCGTTAATAACTTTATCGAGTTAAATCTAAAGATCGAGTAGGGTTTTATTAGAAACCTAGCCGTTTGTATCGATGCGTAAGTATCTAAAACGACAGAGATATGTGATAATCAATATAGATGACAAAGTTTAATCTAGAATCCTTTCCGTCGCTTAAGAAATATCTTAATGAAAGCTATCTTATTGAAGGTAGCGCGCGAAAAAGGGACCTTTATAAAATATGTAATGAGCTTGATATAACTATTTTTGCCACAAAGTTTAACGATGACTCTCTGAGCGGGCTTATTCGAAAACAGGAGAGTAGATGGGAGATATATGTTAGCGATACAGACTCACCAAGGAGAAAATCTTTTACAATTGCACATGAACTAGGCCATTATTTTTCGTATGTAGATCAACAACTGTCCTTTAGTACGCTTAATGATGAAGGTATTCTAGAGGACAAAGCTATATTTAACCGGGATACAACTAATGGCAAAAGGCATGGCTCCGATTCGATTTCTAAAATGGAGGCTGAGGCTAATTTTATAGCTTCAAATTTATTGATGCCAGAGAATCTGGTCAAGGCGGCCTTCCTTGAAAACAAGAATATAGATGAAATGGCTGATGAGTTTGGTGTTTCAGGTTCTGCTATGGGATTCCGGCTCGTTAACCTGGATCTACTTCCTATCGAAAGCATCGGTGCATATGGCGGCTAAGACTGGTGATAGTGAGTTTGGTGAGACCAGAAAATTAGCACCATCTGAACTAAATCCATACTCTAATGGGCACCCTCAGAATGATGAATTGAATCGAGTTATTGGAGCACTTTATGCGCCCACCCTATCCTTGATTAAGTACTATTTGCATTCAAAGAATGGAACAAAGAAAACCTTAGCCAATCTTGTACAGGAATTTTCTGAAACTCACGCCGATGCTTTCTTGACATCCTTTGTCATAGATTGGATATTTAGACTAGTAGGTATTATCATTGTTGTAATTGTGTTCGGAAGAGGAATAGGACTATTTAAGTTCTAAACATGAGTACCCCCCAATGTTTTGTTGAAAGGATTTGGCTTTTGTATGTCAGATTATAAGAAGAACCCAGCTAAGATTGCTAAGAGCGCATTAATAGTAGGTTATATGACGTGGGTAGCGCGGCTATTGGGCCCTTGGTAGTAAGTTATCCTCAGGCTGCTCCGTTCTTGCAGTTTACACTTTGTAGCTTTGGAGCGTTGCTTGCCTATAAGCAGGAAGAGCTTAATGATTTTACCGAATGGCTTATGGCAAATAAAGATAGGCTGGCCATAGATTTTGATTCTTCAGAATTTCAAAAAGGTGTTTTTATACAGATGGATACCTATTTTAACCTTAGACTTAGAGACAAGAGATTGGTCGCGCAAAATATCTTTAGGAGTTATTGTGGCGCGCCAGATATGCCAAATTTTCCGCTTGAAAGGTATAATGACACTTTAGTTAAGATATCTAAAGAAGGTCTTCGGTATCTGGTTTTCCTTCAGCAGGAAGTAATACCTCTTAGGGATGAGGCGATAGAGAAGAAATATGCAGGCGGAAATTATCCCTTGCCTCCTGTTGGAGAAAGTAAAGATTGGTGGATGGAAAGACTTAAGAAGACTGAGTCTATATCTGACTATATTACTCACTGGCTTGACAATGTATATCCGCAAACGGTAGATGTTAGCCAGATTGATGATGGTAAAGAAGAATATCGCCACAAGCAAGTTGAGAAGAAGCGAAATGACCTCTCTGAGTTATCTCTTGAAATGGAACAGCTGGGTCTTATGCGATCTTACTCTGGGTCTAGTATTGGTTGGGACGGAGGCGATGGTAATGGAGCTAGTCTTACGTCTTATGGATTAGGTTTTATGGAATTTATACCGAAGAGCAATCTATAGGAATATTGAGTAAGAGTTGCGCAACTCGTCCACTAGGGTGAGGTTAGCACCTGTGTTCTCAAGGAAGGAGGCTTATAGATTACTGTGTTGGGTGCAACATCAAAAAAGAAATACTTAAATATTGGTTAACTACTGTGCGCTGGTACTTACGTTTATGCTTGCGATTTCTAGAGGATTTGTTCATAATACGACCCCAGTGAGAACAGATACGGAATCCATCCGCAGCCTGTAGCGCAAATCTCCTCGACCAATGTCGGGATGCTGAGATGCGTGAATCTCATCACGCTCCACCTTCGCGATCGATCGCAGAAATGAGAGTGATTCAAATGGGACGCGGACCCGGTTACTACGACGAGGGCGGCGTGTGGGTTTCGACCCGCGACCTCGACCGGGCGGTCAGGCAGTCGCAGCGTGGAAGGGGTCGCCGCAACAACGGTGGTTGGACTCCTCGCGCCCAGGGCACGACGGAGGACGGCACCGAGGTGACCTTCCGCCAGGGCCTGGGCGACAACGAGGGGCACACCCTCATCGCCGATGGCCACCTCTCGGCTCGTGAGTTCGACGCCGGCCACAACCACTACGGCGACCGCCGTGAGGGTGACGGCCGCGTGGACGACGACCGAGGTCACTACACCGGCCCGGGTCACTGACCCAGCCCTCCGTCTTGAGTCGGGACGTTAACTCGACTCATTTTTTAATCTATAATGTTTTTATAGTACATAAAGGATTTACCCGTATGAATATTGAAGATATGAAGTTTACAAAAAGTGAAGTTATTGAGCGCCTGATCATAGAGTGGGGTAAGGCTCTTTGTGTATCAGTAAAAAACACCAACACTACAACTGACCTTGAGGCTATTCGGTTAATTGCGACTGAGTTTAGCGTTTTAGTCGAAACCTATAGCAACGCAATCGATGGGTTTAACGAAAGCCTAGGTGTGAGTCTAGGCGAGGCTATTGAATTTAAGCTCCAATCCATCAAATCTCAAGATGGGTCAAATGAATGGCAACACTATCTCGCGGACGATCAAGCTACGTTGGAAGAATTATCTAAGCGATAGTTGCGCAACTCGTCCACTAGGGTGAGCCAGAATGATTATGCTTAAAAGACTCTAATCTAAGAGTCTTTTTTGCTGTATGATGATAACAATATGAACGACCAACCTATAACGTCCAACACGTCTGAAACCAAGACAGTAAAGAATAACTCTAAAAAGGGTTTAATCGGGGTAGTGATCCTTCTTCTCGTAGCGCTTGGAGGTATTGGCTCTTCTATCTATATGTGGAGGCAGAATGCAGGCCAACAGACATCGCTAAACAATAAAGATATGCAGATCAGAAATCTGAATAGTCAAATTACTTCTCTTAAGTCATCGACTATGTCGACACCTGCAACCTCAGCAAACATCATAGCGATTAGAGAACTAGGAATTTCAATCACAGTGCCTGATTCAATAAAAGATCTAACATATAGCTATGTGCCTATAGCCAACGAGAACGGGAAATTCGAAGCCGTTGATTTTTCTACTAAAACACTGTCGGATCAATATGCTAGCACGGACCGAAATTCGGACCAGTGTACGTCATTTGGGATAGCGCCACCGTTGGGCGCGTTTGAAAAGTGGAGCGGTGTATATGCCAATAATCCGGTTACATCACATTTGCATTTAGTTAAACAACTTGACGGGTTTTATATCATGTACGATACACCACAGGCAGCATGTATGACGAACGCGCAGCCAGGCCCCAATCCAATCAGTGTGCAGTTAACCGCATTTCAAAATTCTTTCGCAACGATTAAGAAACTGTAGCTATGGAATGTAAAAAAGACCGAGACGGTAAACTCGATTCGTTCTATATACGTTAGCCTATTTATCAAACGTACGCTATAATAATCTAGCTAACCACGACGCCCGTCGCGATTAAGGTCAACCAAGGTGGATGATACATTTGTCTTCGTCTCCAACAAACCCGCCTACGTCCGGTCCGAAAAAGCCGTCGCCCAAGGCCGATCAGCGACCCGTTCCCAAGAGCGCGTCGCCCAAACCGGATCATCGGCCTGGTCCCAAGAAAACGCCCAAGAAAAAAGGGACGTGACCGCATAGGCTAGGTCCAGGGCTCCACTAGGCCCAGGCTCATGCGTTATGTTCTATATATAATGTATGAGCCTCTTATAATAATTTGCGTAGAAACATGAAAACAAATTTAACAAAGCCATGAAAAGGTTCGTGACCTGTATGGGGAGCCAAGATGAACTTTGAAGACACTCAGTAAGCGCTTCGATCGGTAACCACCTCTTATACGAGAGGTGGTTTTCGTTTATTTCAAGGTTCGAAAGTAAGATTTTCAAAAGTTTGTTTTTTAGCCCCGCTTTAGAACTTTCAAATAACAACGGGGCTAGGGAAGCTAGCTTTAACAGGTATTCGCTATCTATTACAAAGCTCTCCTGGCTGCCGTCTGCGGCCTGGAGCATTCTACGGTCAATGGCTTCCATCTCAGTGCGATACCTGGCTGCAAGTTCGTCATACTTGTCTGCAGTAATACGCCCGTCTAGTTTATCCTCGTAGATGGCGTCCAGGCGCTTCCTCAGTTTGTCGTATTCGATTTTGCTGTTCTTGATGAACGTTTGGTAGTAGAACTGGTCGTTGTCGTGCTTTGTTTTGAGCGTAGCTAGGACTTCTTTTACGGCCGCCTCACGGATTTGTGCTTCTTCAATGATTCTAACCATCTCAGGCAGCAGTTTTTCCTCGCTGAGGTGCTTTTGTGGACAGTCTCCCTTGGCTTTGGAGCAGATCATGTAAGTATGCCCTTTTTTAACGTAAGACGAAATGCTACAGCCGCAGTATCCACATTTTAAAAGGCCTTGGAATGTGAATATTCGCTTTGTATCGCTCTTAGGCTTTGAGCCACCGCCATTACGGCTTTGTGTGATGCGTTGAGCCTCATCAAAGGTTTCCTTGCTAATGAGTGGCTCATAGCGGTGCTGGTAGCGTTGGCCATCCCACAGCATTACGCCGTAGTAGAACGGATTTTTGAGTATCAGCTCTACCACGCTCTGATGAATCGGCCGATTCTTCTTTGTGTTGGTTCTGAGGCCTTCTTCGCGCATTTGCTTGGCAATGACGCGGTAGGATAGGCCTTTGAGGCGTAATTCAAAGACTTTTCGCACGCCTTCAGCGCGCAGTGGATCCGGCTCCACATCTTTCATGACCTTGCCATCTACGACCTTATCGACGTTTATGTAGCCGATAGGGGCTTTACCCGGCCATTCGCCACTTTTGAGTTTATATTCAATCTTGCGGCGCACGTTATCACTGATTGATGATGAGTAGTATTCGGCAAATGCCGCGCCCATCGCAAAGCGCGTCCAATCAGCGGCCGGAGAGCGTTTCCGCAGCACTAAGTTGTCCGAAGGGAAGTGCAGTTCAATCTTACCGTCTTTGGTTGCCCATTTTAAGATGCGCACGATTTCTGCCGTGGTATCACGCGTTAGGCGATCCACCTTATCAAACACAGCAATGCAGTACTGTGGGTATTCAGTTATCTCTTTAACTATGGCCTCGAACTTAGTCCGATCTTCTTTAAAGGCACTTTCGTCAAAGCTAAACAATTTCCCGGTTAGCTCATTGCGCTGGGCATATTCGTTGAGGCGTAGCTCTTGACCTGGCAGCGCATCACGCTGACCCGGATCGGATACGCGGGCGATTAAGAAGGCTTTTGTGCCTCTTGCTAGCGTTGCTTCATTCATCCGGTCATCTCCTTTCGGTTGTAGTTTTTATCACCACAACCATAAAACATCAGGGGATTAATAGCTATGGGTTTAGGTTGTTAGTTCTGTCGCTTAAAATATCTGCGATCGAAGTCGGTTTTCCACTGTCTTGGCTTTGTCTTTTCCTTTTTGTTTTCATAGCTGCTTCTTCTTTGGTATCCGAATTTGAATGCGGGGGACTGTTCATATTTGAGCGTGGGGGTATCTGTTTTTGGATAGGGGTCTGCTTCAGCTGTGCATAACTTTTCAGCCTCTCAACCATCGGCGCAAAATCGTACTCACTAGACGTGCCTTGTCGGAACTTGCGCTTGATTAGACCCTTACGTTCAAGCCTACGTAATTGGTTCCTGACCGTATTAGCAGCTAAGCCACTTTGCCTACTTAGGGTCTTTACGGATGGATATGGATTACTCTTCGACCATTTCTTAGCAAGTAGACCGATAACGACCGCCATTTCAGAGGGCGTAATACCTAAATCGGCTTGATGCTGGATTAATAAATTAGGCAACGCCGTGTATCCGCTTTTGGCTATTAGTGGTGTCCACTTACTGGCAAAGCCGTAGTCTGTCTTCATTGTTTTGGAATAGCTCATTACATTTTTCAAATACTGCACGTTCAATCGCTTCACTTGTTGGTCGGTTTATCGGGTGGAATAGGTTTATTGAGCGCTCACCGGAATTCTTAGTCGGATACAAGAGGCGATATGAGCCGTCCAACTTCACATAAATAGCGATCGAATTGAGATAAATGTTGCCGTCCACCACTAAGCTTGCAAAGCCCACCAAGCCATTTTGTGGCTTAACCGGCACAACGTTAACTTCGGTTATCGTCATTTGTTTTTGTCCCGGCTTTTCTGCTCGTGGTTGCTAGCCCATAGCCAGATCTTTAGACCGGTGTTGGATACTGCTTGCCCCATCAGCCTTAAGATTGAGAAGAATATCGTTTTCATCTTTACTTCCTTTGTGATTACGTTTGTATTCGATAT